>Ga0180301_10002479_pt1 | contig 14506 bp, 11 predicted proteins | sample GuaBasSediGuay16_FD_121797 | JGI IMG/M metagenome (GOLD analysis project Ga0180301, IMG submission 121797) | Subseafloor sediment microbial communities from Guaymas Basin, Gulf of California, Mexico - Guay16, Core 4569-2, 12-15 cm | ecosystem: Environmental > Aquatic > Marine > Hydrothermal...
AGGAGCTGGGAGAGACGGGAGATCCCAGCGTCGAATGGTGGGAGCTCCCTTTCAGGGTTGAATCCGAAATGCGACCTCATCTTATCGGTCTGATAAACTCCATGAGCCGCTACAATAAATGACCTTGAATGAGCCTTAACCTTAAAGTTTGGGCATGCCTCAATCTTCATTATTCTCCCATCAGCGGATGCAAGCACAAATATGAACCAGCCGGCATTCTTAACCTTCATGATTAGATCAACTGCGGAGCTTAGATCCTTCTGCTCTAAGACCTCAGCGATTAAAGCGTATGTGGGCACTCCAACCTCGGCCTTTCCGGGATCCTTCTTATCCCCAGGCCTTTTGGGCTTGAAGGCACTCGTCCAAGTTAAGGCTACGCCAGCCGAGTTCATTCCAGCCCCACACCACAAGCCTCCAAAGGCATACGTTAAGATTCGGAGACCATCATCGGTTCTTTGACGTAGAAGCAGCTTATACTCGTTCATCGAGGTTATCCAATCCCAATTCTGCCCCACATACGTTCTTCCATCAACGGTCTCCATGGGAGCTACGGCGATGGCGCTACAGTGACCGGTCATCTCCACGCCGTGAACAAACTCTTCGTGGCATTGCATCATAACTGCCTCCTCCATTGACAATCCGCTTCCATCCGATAATCCCCGGAGGAACTCTGTTGCCTTCGGTAGGCAGTCCCTCATCTCATCCAAGCATTTCCCGCCGAAGAGCAGCATCTCCTCCTTCATATCCTTCCAGCGATCATAGAATTCCCTCCGAAGAAAACGCTTCAGCGAATCTTTCATTAGAGAACCGTAGGCAAATCCACGTTCATAGGGAGATCCGCTTACCTCAACGATAGTATATGGCATTCTCTCTGTTACGGCTTCTAGCATATCAGCCAACCTCCAATGAACATTTATCGCTTATGATTAAAAGCGTTAGGTCGGGGCTCCACCTTAAGGCAACAACGATAAATCTCTCTTCGTCCAATTAATGAAGAGAATATCTAGGGGGCTTGTTCAGATGAATAAAGACGTGGAAGAAGTGATTCTTTCAGTGATCGATGAGTTCAGCGATGAGACTGGAAAGATAGCAATAGAGGATATCTATAGGATTCTAAAGCAGAGATACAATATTGACAGAATTTCGGCTGGAAAGGCCATAGTTAGACTGTATGAAAAGGGAAAGATCGCCCCCATAGAATACTACTATTTAAGGAGGACTGACTGATGTTTGGATATGCCGGGAGAATTCTACGCGTTAATCTGACAGACGATAAGATCAGGATTGAAAGTCCAGACGAAAACTTCTATAGGCGGTATATGGGCGGATGGGGATTCATAGCATATTATCTGCTTAGGGAACTTGAGAGCGGAGCTGATCCTCTCTCGCCTGTGAATAAGCTGATCGTTGCCCTCGGTCCGATAACGGGTGTTCCTATAGCCGGGAGCGGAAGAAACGCTGTTGGAGGAAAATCTCCGCTGACAGGAGGGTTTGGAGCATCTGAGGGGGGAGGATTCTTCGGGGCGGAGCTTAAGAAGGCGGGATTCGACTGCATCATAATAGAAGGCAGAGCTGAAAAGCCCGTCTATCTATGGATTCATGATGGAGAGGCCGAGATCAGAGATGCAAAGCATATCTGGGGAATGTATATTGCTGATTCTCAAAGGATCATCAGGGAGGAGCTTAAGGATAACCTCATAAGGACTATGCAGATTGGGCCGGGAGGAGAAAATCTCGTTCGGTATGCATGCGTAATAAACGATTTGAAGCATGCTGCTGGTAGGACGGGAATGGGCGCCGTTATGGGCTCTAAGAGGCTTAAAGCAATAGCAGTTAGGGGGCATGGAGAAGTTAAGGTTGCCGATCCAGATAAGGTAAGGAAGCTCGCTGAGGCGATGGTTGATTGGGCATCAGCTAAGCCGAGGGGCGCTGGCGGAGTGGATTGGGGCTTAGGGACAGGAGCATGGATGACCGCTCATGTGCTATCTGGAAATTTGCCAACGAGAAACTTTAGGGATGGACTCTTCCCGAATCCCGAGGCAATATCAGCCCAAACAATTAGGGATACGATACTCATCAGAATGGACAGCTGCTATGCCTGCCCAATAAGATGTAAGAAAGTCGTTAAAGTTGATGAGCCATGGAAGGTTGACCCGGAGTATGGAGGACCAGAATACGAAACCCTTGCAGCTCTGGGATCAAATTGTGGAATAGACGATTTAAAGGCTATATGCAAGGCAAATGAGCTATGCCAAAAATACACGATAGACACTATTGGAGCAGGTGCGACCATAGCCTTCGCCATGGAATGCTATGAGAATGGTATATTGACGAGGGAGGATACTGGAGGTTTAGATTTAAGATTTGGAAATGCTGAGGCTATGGTTAAGCTTGTTGAGATGATAGGTAGGAGGGAGGGTATTGGAGACTTATTGGCTGAGGGGACGAGGAGGGCGGCTGAGAGGATAGGTGGGGGAGCCGAGAGGTATGCGGTGCATGTGAAGGGGCAGGAGGTTCCGATGCATGAGCCTAGGCTGAAGAGGGCTTTAGGCTTGGGATATGCGGTCTCGCCAACAGGAGCAGATCATGTCCATAACATCCACGACACAAGTTTCATCCAGAAGTCAGCGTGGGAAAAAGTTAAGGCACTTGGAATATTAGATCAGGTGCCCCTTGAGGATCTAGGTCCAAATAAGGTTCGCCTCCTCATATACTGCACATTCACAGCAATCCTCGACAATTGCCTTTTGATGTGCGGTTCTGTGCCGTGGAGTTACGATCAGAAATTGGAGATCCTCAGGGCGGTTACGGGATGGAACTCGACCATGTGGGAGCTGATGAAGCTAGGTGAGCGCGTATTGAATATGGCTAGGGTCTTCAACATTAGAGAGGGCATAACAGCCGATGATGACTGGCTTCCCGATAGATTCTTCCATCCGCAGACGGCGGGGCCGCTCTCTGAAGTTGCGGTGAACCCAGATGAACTGAAGAATGCAAGGCGCATCTATTATAGGATGATGTGCTGGGATGAAGAGACTGGTGTGCCATCTAGGGGAAAACTTGAGGAGCTAGGGATAGGCTGGGTTGCCGAGTATCTTCCTCATCCATAACTGGATTTAGCGGACTCTTCTGATATGATCTGCTTTGCAATTCTGAAGTCTTCCTCTGCCTCCTCGACGGATGCAACTCCAATCATGCATGCATCGGCTTCAACGTTCCTATAGACGTAGGTTAGGGCTTCCCTTGGCGGTATTCTGCCTCCGGCAAAAGGCTTAATGGCTATAAGCATCTTTCCTTCGCTTCGAATTCTCCTACTAGCCTTCTCAACCTCCTTTTTGGAGGGAAACATCATTACGCCGAGCTTATTGATCGGCGTGACGTAGCCATCAAACCCTCCTATTCCATTCTCTCTTATGAGCTGAGACGTTACGCCTAGATGGTGTGAACCCAGTAGACTTCTATATCCAGCGTCACGAATGCTATCTATAAGGTCTCCTATGAGATCGGCTCTTGCAAGGGCTATAAAGTCGATTTCTGAACCAGGTTCTATCCATGCGACATTCCAGTCTGAGAAGTAATCAATGCTGCTCTCCCATCTTCTCCAATCGATTTTGAGCCTGCTTCTGAGCTGGCTCAGTGGGTAGGCTTTAACGCTAAGGATCAGTTCCTTCCATCTCGGACGGAAATTTAGTATGGGATCATCCAATGCCTTCTGCAGAATAGATTCTCCGAACCTTTCAGACTCATAGAGTATATGGGTCTTCCATCTTTTATAGTCATTAACTTTTGAGCCTCCAATCCAGAGCGGTATGCTAATGCAGACTACCAATTCGATATCCGTTTCCTCCTCTTCTTCAAGCTCCTTTACAGCCTCGAGGTGAAGCGTGGAGAGATCACTGAATTCTCGCGATGAGGCGGCGAAGAAATTTACATCATATTTTAGGGCTACCTTCATAACTCTCTTTATTTCAGACTTATCGGAGAACCTCTCCCTATACATTAAATCTTTCTCGCGACCCTGATAGCTTATGCCTAGGAAGGGCAGATTACCTAGAATAATCCTCTGTCTTTTCAAATCAGATATGAACCTATACATACTCTTATGAAACCTCCGAAAACGATAATTATTTCTGGAGAAACTTAAACATGCCCTTTAAACTAGATGATCTAACATAATCAACTATCACTGAATGCATAATACGCTAAAATTATGGAGTGGGAGGATAATTTTAGCCTTCATACTTATTGACTATTGGCATCTTCCATTCGATGCCGAAGGCCTTCTTGGTGACTTTTATGCATGGAGGAGCCTGCCGCCTCTTATACTCAGCCCTTCTAATCCTCCTGTAGACGTCTTCGACCGCCTCCCTTGGGTATCCCATTCTTATTAGCTCCTCCTTGCTTCTTCGATTCTCAACGATCTCATCGACTAGGGGGCTGACTATGCTATAATCGAATGGATCATATTGATTCTCTCTGAGTTCAGCTGAGGGTCTCTTCTTGAATACGTTTTCCGGTATTATCTCCCTGCCAGCCTTCCTATTTACGTATTCTGCCAGCCTGTAGACGTCGGTCTTGCTTACATCTCCAAGCACCCCGATCCCTCCAGTCATATCTCCGTAGAGTGTGCAGTAGCCGAGTGCAAGCTCAGTCTTGTTTCCCGTATTTAGCACAAGTATCTTGAGGTCCTTAAGTCGATTAGAGATGTCCATGAGACAGTTCCCTCTTATTCTGGGCTGAATATTCTCATCAGCAACTGGGTCATCCCTATCCTTGCTTATTCCGAAATGCCTTCTTATCTTCTCTAGGGGCTCCTCTAGCGTTCTTCTGTAACTCTCCATGATGCCCTCTATGGAAAACTGGACGAAGCATATCCCAAGGTTCTTAGCAAGCCTCTCAGCATCAGCCTTACTATGTTCGCTCGTGAATCGGGAGGGCATAAAGACTCCTATGATGTTTTCTTTGCCCAATGCCTCAACCGCGATGCATGCCGCAAGCGAGGAATCGATCCCGCCGCTCATTCCGATAACAGCCTTCTTGAACCCTGTCTTCCTAAAGTAATCGCGGATACCCAGCACTAGAGCATTAAACATCTCCTCCTCCCTATTATAGGGTGGAGGATTGACCTTTGGGGCTACTCCATTTTCTAAGTCGATATCGACGACCACGAGGTCCTCCTCGAACTGCTTGGCAAACGCTATGAGATTACCTAATGCATCTACGGCTAAGCTCTGCCCGTCGAAGACGAGCTCATCCTGGCCGCCGACCAAGTTCACATAGAATATCGGAACCTTATTTTTGGCGGCCTTCTTTTTCAGCAGCCGCTCCCTTTCTAATCTTTTCCCGACGTAGAATGGTGATGCGGAGATATTAACGATGAGGTCGGCTCCCCTCTCAGCGAGGAGGTCTGTCACCTTAATCTCATATTCATCGCCCCACAGGTCCTCGCAGATCTCGACGCCCAAACTGACCTCTTTTCCGTCTATCTCCACTTTCACGGGTCTGATGTTCTCCTCCTTCGCTGACTTGAAATATCTATTCTCGTCGAAAACGTCGTAGGCATGCAGAAGAGTCTTATACACCGTTCCGACTATCTCATCTCCCTTGAAGATCGCAGCGGCATTGTAAAGGTTTCTCGCATCATCGAAGTCAACGAAGCCTACAACCCCAACAATTTCAGCATCATTAGAACTAATCATGTCCTCAAGCGCCTTCTTGTTCTCATCCACGAATGCCTTTTCATATAATAAGTCCTGAGGGGGATAGCCAGTTACGGCCATTTCCGGAAAAGCCACCAAGTCTGCTCCGAGCTCCTCAGCCTCTTCCAGATATTTTTTTATCTTTTCGATGTTCCCCTTCAAGTCGCCGACTGTCGAGTTTATCTGGGCCATCGCAATTCTCATGAGACAAACCCCTAAATTCATGTAAAATTTCTTGAGCGCCCAAAATATAGAAGTTCCTATTGCCGCCACTTCCAGATTGGCTAAAGGATTTTCTTCTCAGCGTTATCCTCGTAATTTGCTCAGCATCCGATACACTTATTCAATTTTTCTGATATTATGTAAAATGTTTTTCCAATAAGCGAAAATTTTATATAGAATTCTTTCAGTTTATAGTCAATTTATTGAATAAAAGGTGTCACAATAATGGACGGATTAGAAGCCATTAAGAAGGCCGTTGAGATCCTAAAGAGGAATAGGATCCGATGGGTTCACTCCACATTCGTGGACATCCGTGGTCTAATGCAGGATGTAGTCATTCCAGCCAGGAAGTATATAGAGGGTGACGCCTTCTTATCCGGCATAGGATTCGACGGCTCCTCGATAAGGGGCTTTAAGTCCATCGAAGAGTCAGATATGGTCCTCAAGCCCGATCCAGAGACTCTGGCTGTGATACCTTGGACGAGCGATGAAAAACAGAAGAGCGCAATAGTCATCGGAGATGTTTATGAGGCTTATGGCGGCGAGGAACCCTCCGAGGTCTGCTCTAGAGGTTACGTTGCAAAGAGAGCAGTAAAGGAGGCGGCGGAGATGGGTTACACAGCCTACTTCGGACCTGAGTTGGAGTATTTTATCTTCACTTCAATTGATCCAACAAAGCTTGTGTGGGACTTGTGGGTCAGTCCGAATGGAGGGAGGGGAGATTCTTGGGGAGCCCCAAGGGTAGTGCCGGAGTCGCCGGAGATCTCCGCGGGAAGATTCACCTTGAGGCCGAAGGAGGCTTATTTTAGGCCTCCGCCTGAGGATACAACAGTTGAGTACCGCAATGAGGTTGCATCGATACTTGAGGACTACTTTGGCTTCAGAGTTGAGATGCATCATCATGAAGTGGCGACGGCCGGACAGATCGAGATCGACTTTCGCTTTGGAGGCTTGGTTGAAACTGCCGATAGGACTGTCTACTACAAGTTTGTCGCTAAGAACGTGGCTAAAAAGTATGGGATGATCGCAACATTCATGCCTAAGCCCGTTTATCTTGACAATGCCAGTGGGATGCATGTCCACACCTCTCTCTGGAGAGACGGAGAGAACGCCATGTACGATGAGAACGACGAATACGCTGAGCTCAGCCAGACTGGGAGATACTTCATCGGAGGGCTACTAGAGCATGCAAAGGCGCTCACGGCTGTATGCTGTCCCACCGTGAACTCGTACAAGAGGCTTGTTCCAGGATTTGAGGCCCCCATATACATCATGTGGTCTAGACGTAATAGATCAGCTCTAGTTAGGGTTCCAGTATACTTTAAGGGTCCGAAGTATGCTTCACAAAAGAGAATTGAATTTAGGTCTGCTGATCCGTCCTGTAACCCTTACTTGGCGTTCTCCTGCATCTTAATGGCTGGGCTTGATGGGGTTAAGAAGAAGATTGACCCCGGAGATCCCGTCGACGAGGATGTCTACAAGTTATCTCCGGAGAGAAGGAGGGCTTTGGGGATTGGGGAGCTCCCGACTACGCTGAGGGATGCCTTGGAGGAGATGAAGAGTGATGAGGTGATTTATCGGACTCTTGGAAGCCACATCTTCGACGCATTCATCGAGTATAAGATGAACGACTGGAACCAGTACTGCCTCTACGTGACACCGTGGGAAATAATGAAATATCTCGATTATTAAGAATTTGAGAATGAGCGTAATATGGTAGGTGAAGTAAATGAGAGCGTACATATTTGTGAAGACAAAGCCGGCGACTTCCCTTCGGGTGGTTGATAGAATAAAGAAGCGAGTCAAAGAGGTCGTTCAGGCAGATGCAATTTATGGAAGATTCGATGCCGTCATAATAATCGAAGCTCCAGACCTGGACAGCATAAATGAAATCCTCTATAAGGTCATTGAGAAAGACCCGAACATAATTCATACAGAGACATCCCTCGTATTATCGAGTTAAATGGTGGAATAATCAAAGATGCCTTCTTCAAGGGATTTACGTCGGAAAGCCATTAGAGCCTTCGTTTTGGTTACCGTGAAGCCGGGGACATCTGAGGAGATCGTGAGGTCAAGGAGAATAAAGGGCGTGAAGATGGCTAACTCCGTCCTCGGAAGATTCGACGCGGTCGTCGTCATCGAGGCTGAAAGCCTAGAAGAGCTTAGGAAGATAATCTACGAGATGATTGAACAGCACCCAAACGTATTGCATACTGAGACCCTTATCTCGATCTTTCATCCTCCCTAAGGCTGACTCCAACGGCTTGAACTGGCCGATTGAGCGAATAAAGAATGAACTTCAATGATCCAGTTTCATAATCTCCTCGATAAGGAGGCTGATGTCTGTCTTATCGATTACTCCGTCATCGTTCATGTCTGCGGTGGCTATTGCTTCTTCGAGCCCCGAGGCCATCCTTAAGACCCTAACTAGGTCAGCTATTGTTAAGTGTCCATCTCCATCTATGTCTCCGGATCTGCGTGGGAAGCCTCCAATATTAATGATCTCCCCTTTAATGTTCCACCATCTTTCAATCTTTGCCATGTCAATCTTGTAGGTTTCCAGTTCACCTTTAGATGAGGCCTTAACGGTCTCTCCCGCTGCAACTTCAACCTCAGTAGCATTCGACTTGACGATGACCTTTCCCTTAATGGTTACTAGCCCAGAGAATTCCCCGTCTGTGACGTTAAGTATGAATTCGCTTTTTGGAATAACTAAGACTCCTCCCGCCTTCACTGATAATTCTCCGACTGCAGGAATGAAAGCATGGATCTCCCCGTTCAGAACCCTAACCCATCTTCTCTCAAACTTTATTCTTCCAAGGGCTCCTCTAAGCGTTATCGAGCCGCTCAACCTACCATCATGCGAGAAGATCACGGCCTTTATTGGATAATACTGCGGTAGAAGCGAAGAAACAGTACTTCCATCAATAGCCGTTATATAAACCAAGTCTCCCGACGTTAAGTAATAATTATTGAAGCCGTCATAGACCTTAGCTGTTGGAGCCACAACCTCAGGCGCAAGATTATATATGAGAACTGGCTTTCCAATCACCGTTGATCCACTAGCCCTGAATGGCTTGATCCTGAGGCTGTTAGGCATATTATATTTTGTAGGGCTCATGTAGTGAACCGCTAGATTCCACATGTCAGGCTTCTCATTTAGGTATTTCGCGATGAGCATGTATATCACCTCATCTACTATCAGTGGATAGCGGTTCATAATCGTGCGAGCTGAGTGCACGGCGCCCCAGAATAGTCTGTAAGCCCTCGTGGCTCTCTCAGCGTCTGGATGGTATCTTGGGTCTTCATCGTTCCAGTATAGAACTGCCAGTAGAAGCCCGGCGACCCTTCCCTCTACGGTATTTCCCGTGAACCTTATGGATTTTCTAATAAGATTTGTGGATCCATAGAAGTTTGGTGTAGTGTAAAAGTCAGGCTTCTCTGGCAGCGGTGTTGTAAAGTTTATGTATGGCTGGCATTTCAGGTAGTCGATAATTAGAGTTCTTAGGAATTCCGTGTGTCCCTCGTCGAAGGCTCCAAAGGCACTCAACCTCGGTATTGGTATATAAGCCAGTGGATAACTCATAAGTGAAATCGTTATCGGAAATGGCTCATCTACGGCGTGTGGCGATCCATAGAGGTGTGTGTTTATCAGCCACTGTTTTGGATTAAATAGTCCGCCAGTGTCTGTGAAGCACTGGAATCTTATGTAATGTCCGGCTTCCTCGAAGAAGTCTCCAAATGCACCGCTTGTACTAAATCCACCCCTTGTATATTCTAGGCTGAACATTAGAGATGGATATGGCAGCTTAATTAGGTTCCCAACGGTATGAATGAATTTGGGAGAGTATCCATACTTTATTTTGAGATTATTTATGAGTCTTTGGGCTTCACCGACGTTTGCTTCTGTCAGGAATTTAATCAGCGTCTTCCTGAGGAGCATCTCCCACACGGCGTATGGCCTTATTCTGACATTGAATCCCCTTGAAACGTCAATCGAGTTCTGGAATGGCCCATGAGGAGTCTTGAAGAATGGAGATATGAAGTACCAGTCCTTCCCCTTCGGCTTTACTATGCAGTTGCGTGTAAATATAATAATGAATTTTATTCCATCCTTTGTCACGTTTACTTCATATTTTATTCTCGCAGTATTGAACGCCTCGCCCGCATTGAAGCGTCTCTGGAGATTTCTTGGATAATCTCCTTTGATCGTGAGAAAGTAAACTCCGGTAATAACTTTGCCCATTTTATTTCTGAAGATCAAGTCCTCCATATCAAGCGGGTTCTTACTGAACCTCTTTACGTATGATCCACGCTTGACCTCTACCTCGAATGATGATATACCTGCTGTTCCAATGGCAAGTGGAGCCGCCTCAACGGTTAAATCATCATGTATCTTCGTCTCGACCTCGATTAGGACTTTCCCCTCAGCCTTCAAGTATGGGACAACTGTAACTTTGGATGAAGCTACCGCGCCTTCATCATCTGTGACTGTAAGCTCGACTGTATAAGTCTTGCCAGCCTCAACCGTGAAGCTCACAGAGGCGACGTCCACGACTTTCTTAATTACTTTTCCATCCTCATAGATGACCCACTTATATGCGGTGATATATCCATCCGGATCCTTTGAGAGACTACTTGCAATTACTGTCTCTCCCGGACTTGGATTTTGAGGAGATATTCTAATCTTCGCTTTCGGCGGGATATTCCCAATCTGTGAAAGAAGCTTCTGTATCTCTTTGCTTATGTCGATCTCCTTCTCAATCTTATAGACGACCCTATCAAAGAAGGCATCTAAAATGTAGAATGTGAAATTAAGACTCTTAACCTGTTTGAGGTCGTTCTTGCTTCTGAATTTAAGTATCAAGAATAATTCTTTTGTTTTGAACCATCCTCTGGTTTCCGTCACGTTTCTTTTCAGTGGAATAAACTTTCCGTTCCTCGCCACTTTGCCAGCAAAAGTGATCTCGTCCACTATTCTATCCTTCATATTTACTTCATCAATAACTATGCCATAATGTCCCATAGGACGCATTTCGAGCTCCTTCTTCGACATAGCATAGACTTGATTTTCTCTTAGATCCTTTAATCCATCATGGGAGACTTCAACAATGAAGTATGCCGGGTCATAGAGGCTACTGTCAATACTGGAACCAGCCTCCTCCAAGAATGGCCTCTTAACGGTTATACTCGCATTCAGGGTGAAGTATACATACAGCCAATACGGATTGTCTGGATAGTCTTTTCTGATGCTTAAGTCCAGCCTATGAGTGAAGGAGTTTATTGAAAAATTTCCATTAACGAGTATGAATGGCGGCTCATAATATATGGGAACCTCGAATTTGCTAATGGCAAATGCAGAGGGATACATGAGGCTTCTTATCGCGGGATAACGTGGAGCAAGGGCAACATAAAATGTTAGACGCTTAGCCCTCGCCAGCCAATACAGCTCCTCCGCTCTCAACCCGATTCTGCCTGACCTCTTCGCGCATATCTCTCCCCGAACTCTCCTGAAATGCAATTTGGGAAACTCGTTTAGAGAGTATTCCTTTACCTCTACATTTCTCCATTTTTCTTCAGGAACATGTAGAGATGGTATAAATTCAAACCATATTGTTCCCCCAACTCGGTAAGGCCGGATGCACATAATATTCTGTATTTTAGTATATGATCCTTCTCGCCACTCCTTCATCACTATGCCCAAAGGGTCTCCTAGATCTCCCCGATAGTCAGAGTCTACGCGTATTCGAGCCTCGCTTGTAATCCCGCTTAATCTCGGATTGAAGTCATAGTCTTCTCCGGCTTTGCTGAGGATAAGCTCTTGAACCTCCGCATTTGCTATTGTCTCCCAGCTATAGTCTAAGTAAACGTTATCGTTTGAGATGGCTGAGAAACTGGCTTCTCTTATCGAGACTTTTCCCTTAACCGGACATATTTTTGGCTTAATCTCATCTGTTACATTAACGTAATTGAGCGGGATAAGAACAGAGCTTAAAAGAAGGGTCTTACGGGATTTAGAGACATAAACTTCCCTTTTCCCATCGTACTCAAATGAGTATATGTATTTGACTAGACTTAGATTTAGCTGATGCTGTCCTGGTGTCATGTAGGGAAGATAGATCGTCTCCTGCCACTCTTCCTTTTCATGCCATCGGCATGCAGAGGAGGAGCCTGAATACTTGATTAGTAAGGTTGATATTCTGGCTGAGGGATTCGTTTCTCCCTGAACAGTTAAGGCAACCTTCTCCCAGAGAGTAAGCGGCTTTGGATAATACTCAGCTTGTCCAGGGTTTTCTCCCCATTGAAATAGCGTCGCCACCTTAACGGTTAGCTGCTTCGACTCGCATTTGATCTGCCCCTGCGGATCTCCTCCCTCGGTGCTTAGCTGAACACTCTTTGTCAGAACAATCCTACCGGCAGAGTCTTTAACCCTCAATTTGATGTTGAAAGTCCCGGAAATACCATCTGGCACATCAATATGTATATGCTCTGGATTTTCACTTTCTCCGCTTATCGTAAATGCGGAAACGCTTGCCTTAAATTCTCCTCTATAATATGGAGGGGGAACTGGCAGGGGCTCGTAGATCAGCTTTGGAAGAAGAACCTCCACCGTGAAGGTCTTTCCTTTGGGGCATTTCCAGGCTACAGCTATAAAGGTCTTATCTGGAGAATGCGGCCTTGCCATATACAGGCCATAGGTCGATATGCCCAGTATAGGCTTATCATCTGAGGTTGCAGATACCTGAAGGAACATATACAGATTCGATGAATTTAATATGAACAGCAACGTGATAAGAGGTAGAAGCAGACTCTTACGCAATGCCTACTCTCCTAATCCTACGAATCTCACGCCTGATTGACTCTTCATCTATACTTACCTAAAAATTATTATTTTTAAAGCCTTGCTAAAGATTGAGCTACGGTCCTATCATCTGTTCTTCTAAGCATATCCTCCTCATCCAGTTTTTATCTTTAGGATATATGTTTCTCTTTCGCCGCATCTTAGTTCTGCATGTCTAATCATGCTCGCTGGCACCAAAATATCCATGTCTCCCTCTACTTCTTTCTTTAACCCTCCCTCCAGGAGCACTTCTTCTCCTCGGTCTCCTCATCAAACAGGCTACTCGACGAAATGAACGTCACTCAGGTCAGCATTTGACTAATTTTAAATCGGTGTCAGGTTAATTATCAATAACTGATAAATATCAAAAAATGAAATATATAAAATTTGGAAATGAAGATTAGAGAAGTCTATGGGCTTATTCTATCAGAGTTCGGACTGAACGAGTTTACAGCAAAAGGCTTGGAAAAGAAGCTCAAAATAGATAATGTTGCATTGACCTTGCATAGGCTATGTGTTGCTGGCTACTTGGTGAGAGTCTCAAGAGGTGTTTACAGGGCAACTCATCCCGTAGTATTGGCTCTTGAGTGGGCTGGGTTTAGATGGCGTGAAAAGATAGTTCAGAAGATATATCTGCCAATACTTGAGCATATAGTTGTTGGTTTAATTCAGAACTTTTGGACGAGAGTGATATCGATTGTTCTGTTTGGCTCAGTTGCGGCGGGAAAGGCCAGACCCGAAAGTGACATAGACCTTTTAATTGTTATTGAGGATCTGCCAGAAAACTACTCAGAGAGACTTAAAGTTTTTAGGAGGGCAACGGAGGGTATAGAGGAGATCACATTTGATCTCTGGAGGAAATACAGAATATATCCTCTGGTAAGTCCAGTCATTCTAACTCCGGAGGAGGCTGAGAAGACGCAACCATTCTACTTGGACATGATAGAAACATCAGTGATCATACTGGACAAAAATGGGTTTATGAGGAAAAATCTTGAGGATCTAAGAGGGAGACTCAGTCAGCTCGGAGCGAGGAGAATCGTGCTTCCAGATGGAACATGGTTCTGGGAGCTTAAGCCATCAATAAAGCCGGGGGAGGTGATAGACCTTTAGAACGGAGGCTATGGCAAAAGACTTTCTTAAAAGGGCAAGAGCAAGGCTCATCGACGCTGAAGCCGCCCTAAAAAGGGGAGACTATCCTGAAACTGTAAGGTATTCCCAGGAATGCGTTGAGCTCTCACTTAAGGCATGTTTGAGAACTGTGGGAATAGAATATCCGAAGGTTCATGATGTAGGAGGGATACTCAGATTCTACGCGCACAAGTTTCCCGAATGGATGCAAGATCAGATTGAAAGCCTAGCTGAAGCATCAAGAGACTTGGCTGAGAAGAGAGCCCCAAGTATGTATGGACTGGAAGCACTAGGTAAGACAGCATCCGATCTATTCGGATTTGATGAAGCCAAAGATGCCCTAGAGAAGGCTAAGAGGACATATAAGGTAGTGTTTAAATTCATAAATGAATTTTATGAATCCTAGTCGCTTTTTAGGCCAGTTACCTTCCAGCTCTACATTACATTTTTATTTATGATCTGACTGAGACGTGAAGAGGTTCAGCTTACATAGGTATTGGTATGCCTAGTTCATAACCATTCTAAGCAATTTTTGAAAGTTCCTCCTGTCCTCCTTTAATCCAGAACCTATATCCTTCAAAATCTCTACTTCCCATTCTCTCTCCTTAGCATA
>Ga0180301_10002480_pt1 | contig 14504 bp, 14 predicted proteins | sample GuaBasSediGuay16_FD_121797 | JGI IMG/M metagenome (GOLD analysis project Ga0180301, IMG submission 121797) | Subseafloor sediment microbial communities from Guaymas Basin, Gulf of California, Mexico - Guay16, Core 4569-2, 12-15 cm | ecosystem: Environmental > Aquatic > Marine > Hydrothermal...
GCTCCTGTATCGAAGTTTATTGCTGCTACAAATGCGAATGATACTTTCACCAGATATCTAAGAACAGGGGTTTTCAAACCAAAGGAAACGGTTAAAACTCTTGCGAATGCCATGGACGTAGGTAATCCTAATAATTTCCCTAGATTACTTGAGCTTTATGAGGGAGCAGTGGAGAAAATGAAGGTTGATATAGACAGCTTCAGTTTTTGTGACGATGAAATTAGATCTGCGATTCAAAGGGTATACGAAAAATATGGTTATGTTATGGATCCCCATGGGGCGTGTGGCTTTATGGGACTTGAAAAATATTGGAACACCTCGAGCTATAGGACAGGTGAAGGATCTGTTTTTCTGGAAACTGCTCATCCTGGTAAGTTTAGGGAAGAGATAGCGAAATTATTGGGTGTGGAAATTGAACTTCCATCCGAGCTAAAAAGGGTTGCGTCTTTGAATTCAAGTTCATATAAGATATCCTCTGACTATAGTGAATTTAGAGATTTTTTAATGTCTAAGGTATAATTTCTACAATTTTTTAACCCTGATTTGTATTTTCATCGGTATATAAAAAATGCAAAGCTAAAATTAATAATGGGGTTTCTCATTTTTTAAAAAACTAATTTCAATTATAAGATAAATAAAACTTATTAAGATGACCTTTGCTTGAAAATATGATAGAGTATGCATATAATAACAGAGCGTATGGCGGTCTGGAAACTAAATAAAGTTTTAATGAAGAGTCTTGTTGGGGTATTAAAGATTATTTTTGTATAAAATAATTTCTCGTTAAGAAAGAGGAGTGTCTATGAACATTCATGAGTACCAGGCTAAAAATATTTTTAGACGGTTTGGGGTACGTGTACCAAATGGAAGGGTTGTTTTTACGAAAGAAATGGCAATTGAAGCTATCAGAGAGGTAGGTTTGCCCTGTGCCATTAAAGCTCAGATACATGCCGGTGGTAGAGGAAAAAGCGGTGGTATAAAGATTGTAGAGGATATTGATGAGGCTGTGAAAGCTGTGGACGAATTGCTTGGTAAGGAGATAGTCACTTACCAGACGGGGAAGAGGGGGAAAATTGTAAGCAAACTTCTGATAGAGGAAGCTGTCAGGATAAAAAAGGAGTATTATGTCGGGATCGCTCTGGATCGTCAGAAGGCTCTGCCAGTTATGATGGTGTCACCTGAAGGTGGGGTTGAGATAGAGGAGATTGCGAGAAGAAGTCCCGAGAGCATCAGGAAGTTTTATGCTTTCCCAGGCTATGGCTTTCAGCAGTTTCAATTCAGAGAGATGGCTTACTTTCTGGGTTTGAGTGGTTCGCAGAATAAGAAGTGTGTTTCCGTGTTGACCGGACTTTATAATGTTTACAGGAGGAGTGATGCGACTCTTGTAGAGGTGAATCCTCTTGTTCTTACAGAAGAAGGTGAATTGATTGCTATTGATGCGAAGATAAACATTGATGATAATGCACTTTTCAGACATCCGGAGTATGAGGAGATGGTTGATGAGAGCGAAATTGATCCTCTGGAATTGGAGGCTTCTAGGTATAAGTTGAATTACATCAGGCTCGATGGAAATGTTGGATGTATGGTGAATGGGGCAGGTCTTGCTATGGCGACAATGGATATAATTAAATACTATGGAGGTGAGCCGGCTAATTTTCTAGATATAGGAGGGATTGCTTCAGCTGACACAATTGCTCATGGCTTTGAGCTACTTATGTCTGATAAGAATGTCAGGGCTGTATTGATAAATATTTTTGGTGGGATAGTGAGATGTGATAGAGTGGCAAATGGTATAGTTAGTGCTCTCGAAAATGTGGATATGAAGGTTCCTCTGGTGATCAGATTGCGGGGAACTAATGCTGAAATCGCAAGGGATATATTGAACAAATCTGGTTTTAGCTTCAATGTCTGCGAAACCCTGGATGAGGCGGCAAAACTTGCTATAGACCTAGCTAAAAGTTGAGGAGAGAGCATGAGCATACTTGTTGATGAGAATACCCGTGTTATTGTTCAGGGGATAACGGGAAAGGAGGGGACTTTCCATACGGAGAAGATGATAGAGTATGGGACGAGAGTTGTTGCTGGTGTGACTCCCGGGAAAGGAGGTAAGAAAACAGATTTTGGAATACCGATTTTTAATACTGTGAAGGAGGCTAAACTTAGTACGGGCGCGAATGCTTCGGTTATATTTGTTCCTCCAAAATTTGCTGCAGATGCGATACTTGAAGCTATAGATGCGGGGATTGAAGTAGTGGTCTGTATTACCGAAGGTATTCCTGCAAATGATATGATAAAGGTTTACCACAGGTTGAAAGAGTCAAAAACATGGTTGATTGGTCCTAATTGCCCTGGGATAATATCTCCCGGGAAATGTAAAATCGGGATTATGCCGGGGTTTATCCATAGGCCGGGTTGTGTAGGAGTGATTTCGAGAAGTGGAACCCTGACTTATGAGGCGGTATCTCAGATTACAGCCAGAGGATTTGGGCAGTCTACCTGTATAGGAATTGGGGGAGATCCTATTGTAGGGAGTCGCTTTGTTGATCTGCTGCCTTTATTTGAGCAGGATAGAGAAACAGACCTGATTGTCCTCATTGGGGAGATAGGGGGAAATGCTGAAGAGGAGGTAGCTAAACTTGTAAAGGAGGGATATAGCAAACCAATTGTGGCATATATTGCAGGAATCACTGCCCCGCCCGGCAGGAGGATGGGACATGCCGGTGCAATAATAATGGGTGGAAAAGGGACAGCCAGGGAAAAGATAAATCTTTTGCGAGATGCTGGAGTGACGGTTGTGGATAGCCCTGCAATGATTGGAGAAGCTGTAGAGAAAATTTTGAAAGGGAATGTATAAAGAAAAATTGAATGTTGGAGGGTGAAATTGAGGGAGATCAATGTTTCTAAAGTAAAAGAGATTGTAAAGAAGTTGTGTATTGAGGCGAATTACTACATTGGTAAGGACGTTATTGACAGGATAGAGTATTTTCTGGAGAGAGAGGAATCTCCGACCGGGAAAGAGATTCTCCAGTTGCTTCTGGATAATTACAGGGCAGCTGCTGAAGAGAAAATGCCTATCTGTCAGGACACAGGTGTGGCTGTGGTTTTCCTCGAGCTTGGACAAGAGGTACATTTTGTTGGTGGTAGTTTGTATGATGCAATTAATGAGGGTGTGAAGGAAGGATATATTGAAGGTTATTTGAGAAAGTCGATGGTTGATGATCCTGTAATTGAGAGAAAGAATACCGGTGATAATACTCCGGCGTTGATTTATACCGATATTGTTCCTGGAGATAAGGTAAAGATTACAGTAGCTCCTAAGGGTGGTGGTTCCGAGAATATGAGTGAAGTTAGAATGATGAAAGCTGCGGATGGGATAGAAGGGGTTAAAAGGTTTGTTGTTGATCGTGTGGCAAGGTCTGGTGGGAACCCATGTCCACCTATTGTAGTAGGTGTTGGTATTGGTGGTTCTTTTGAACATTCTGCACTACTTGCGAAGAAAGCCCTTCTCAGGCCTCTCGATGACAGACATCCTGATGAAAAGTGGGCAGAGGTTGAGGATGAATTGCTTGAGGAGGTTAACAAACTCGGCATAGGACCCCAGGGATTGGGTGGCAGGACAACTGCTCTTGCTGTTAAAATTTTGACTAAGCCGTGTCACATTGCATCCATGCCTGTTGCGGTGAATATTAATTGTCATGCACACAGGCATAAAAGCGAAACTATATAGAATGTGTTGGAGGAGATATGTCGAGTGTACATCGTTTAAAGACTCCGTTAACAGTTGATGACCTTGAGAAGCTTAAGGCTGGCGATAAAGTTTTGCTTTCGGGGATAGTGTATACTGCCAGAGATGCAGCTCATAAGAGGCTGGTGGAGCTTTTGAAAAGAGGTAAGGATTTGCCTTTTGATATAAGAGGACAGGTTATTTATTATGTTGGACCTGCTCCGGCTCCCCCCGGGAAACCCATCGGCTCGGCAGGGCCTACTACCAGCTACAGGATGGATCCTTATACCCCTATTCTCCTCGATGCTGGTTTGAAGGGCATGATAGGTAAAGGCCCACGAGGAAAAGAGGTGATTGAGTCAATGGTAAAAAATAAGGCTGTTTATTTTGCTGCTATTGGAGGAGCTGCTGTTGTTATCGCGAAGGCTGTTAAGAAAAGTGAGGTCATTGCATATGAGGATCTGGGGCCTGAGGCAATCCGAAGGATGGAAGTTGAAGATTTACCTGTTTTCGTTGCAAACGATATCTATGGAAATGACATTTATAAGATGGGTGTAGAAAGGTATAAAATCGATTGAGTTCAGAGGTGTTTCATGGGCGAAATTGAGGAGATAAAAAAGCAAGCCCTCGAACTGGAGATGCAAGGGAAAATAAGAGTTGCCATTTCAAAGCTTTTAAGTGCACTTGAAATTGATGAGAGTCAATATGACATACGTGTAAAGCTCGGTGAACTTTATTATGTTTTGGGTGAAATAGAAAAATCAGTGGAAGTTCTTGAAGGCGTGGTGAATGAGAGACCGGAGTTTACACTTGCTCTGTATAGATTAGGGATTTCATATTTTAGAGCTGTAAAATTCCTTAAAGCAATTGAGGTTTTTAAAAGAATAATGGAGATAGAGCCGGATTTATACATGGCATACTACTGGGCGGGACTATCATATTATCATATCGGAGATTTCAAAAATAGTATAGAATGTTATAAAAAGCTGATGGAAAAGTGTCCTGATGGCAAGCTCGGGTGCTATCAAATGGCAGTGGTTTACAGAGCTGCAGGTAAGTATAAAGAGGCTATAGAATGTCTTGAAAAGGTGCTTGAGAAAGATCCAAACGTCGTTTCCGCCAACTATCATCTTGGTATTTGTTATTTGAGGCTTCATAATTATGATAAAGCCATTGATTGTTTTAAAAAAGTTCTTGAGCTTGACAGGAATCATGTAGAAGCTCTAACAAAGCTTAAGGAGATAACCGAGGATGATCAGTGGTACACTTTCGATGTACCACCTTTGTAATCTCTGGTGAGGAAATTATGGCTAAACCAAAAGTTGCATTTTACTGGTGTGCTTCCTGTGGGGGATGTGAAGAGGCGGTAGTAGATCTGGCTGAAGATATTTTAAAAGTTGTGGAGAAGGTGGATATAGTTTTCTGGCCGGTTGCTATGGATTTCAAGAGAAGAGATGTAGAGGGTCTCGGTGATGGGGAATTGGCTGCGGTTTTTATTAATGGGGCTATTCGGACCTCGGAGCAGGAAGAGATGGCCAAACTTTTGAGAAGAAAATCCCGGCTTGTAGTAGCTTTTGGCTCCTGTGCTTATCTGGGAGGGATACCCGGGCTGGCAAACCTATCTTCCAAGGATGCAGTGTTTGAGACGGTTTATAAGAAAGTTCCAACTGTTGTTAACCCTGAAGGTGTAGTTCCGAGAACGGAAACAGATGTAGATGGTTTTAAACTTAAACTTCCTGACTTCTACGATGGAGTCAGGACATTGGCGCAGGTGATTGAAGTTGATTATTTTCTGCCAGGATGTGCTCCTCCACCTGATTTGATAATGGAAGCTATTAATAAGATACTTACCGGTGAATTACCTGAAAAGGGAAGTGTTCTGGCACCGGAGAAATCCTTGTGTGATACCTGTCCTCGGAGAGATTCAAAACCTGATAAAATCAAAATAAGTGATATAAGCAGGATTGCTTATAAGAAAATCGATACAGATAAATGTTTTCTTGCAGAAGGGATAATCTGCCTTGGACCAGCAACTCGCTCAGGTTGTGGTGAAAGGTGTATAAATGCAAATATGCCTTGTAGAGGATGTTTTGGCCCCACCAGGGAGGTTCTTGATCAGGGAGGTAAGTTTCTTTCGGGGCTTATGTCTATTGTAGATACTCAGGATGAGGAAGAGATTAAAAGGATAGCTGATTCGGTAATTGATCCGGTAGGGCTTTTCTATATGTATAGTTTACCATATTCTCTAAGAATGAAGTTTCTCAAGTAGGGAGCGTATATGAAAAGGATTGAGATTGATCCCATTACAAGGTTGGAAGGGCACGGAAAGATAAGTATATTTTTGAATGACGAAGGGGATGTAGAAAAGGCGTTTTTTCAGGTTCCTGAATTGAGGGGTTTTGAGGAGTTCTGTAAGGGGAGGCTTGCTGAAGAACTTGCAAGGATAACACCAAAGATTTGTGGAGTGTGTCCTACTGCTCATCACATGGCTTCCGGGAAAGCCCTTGATGATTTATATAAAGTAGAACCACCGAGCGCAGCGAAAAAGATAAGGGAGCTTGTCAATTCAGCTTTTATGTTTGAAGACCATATATTGCATTTTTTCTATCTGGGTGGCCCTGATTTTCTCGTCGGGGTAGATGCTTCCAAGGGGGAGAGGAATATTCTTGGGGTAATATCAAAGTTTGGGCTTGAAGTGGCTACCCGATTGATTGAGACTCGCAAAAAAGTCAGGAGTATAATTACCAGACAGGGAGGGCGTGTAATCCACCCTGTTTGTAATTTGCCTGGTGGTGTTTCAAAAGGTGTAAGTAAGGAAGATAAAGAAGATTATATAAAGATTGCTGATGAAGCTATTGACTTTGCGATATTTGCCTTACAGACTTTTAAGAAGGTTGTACTTGAGAACAAAGAGTATGTTGAACTCGTTTTGGGTGATCCTTACACGATGGAAACCTACTACATGGGCATGGTGGATTCAAACAATAGAGTCAATTTCTATGATGGTCAGATTCGTGTTGTCGGTCCTGATGGAAAGGAGTTCAGAAAGTTTGAACCGAGGAATTATCTCGAGGTAATAGAGGAGAGAGTAGAACCATGGTCGTATGTAAAGTTTACATATCTGAAAGATGTAGGCTGGAAAGGTTTTGTTACAGGCAAGGATAGTGGAATTTACAGGGTGGCACCTCTTGCAAGGTTGAATGTGGCCGAAGGGATGGCAACGCCAAAGGCTCAGGAAGAGTATGAAGAGATGTTTGAACGGCTTGGAGGTAAACCGGTTCATAGTACCCTGGCCTATCACTATGCGAGGCTGGTAGAGGCTTTGTATGCTGCAGAGCGTATGAAAGAGCTGGCCGAAGATGATGAAATTACGTCAGATGATATAAGAAAAATACCGACTGAAACTCCAGATGAGGGAATTGGAATTGTCGAAGCACCCAGAGGCACTTTAGTACATCACTACAAAACGGATAACCAGGGCAGGGTAGAGGAAATTAATCTTATAGTTGCTACCCTCAATAATTCTGCATCAATATGTATCTCGGTGGAAAAAGCTGCCCGGGAATTCATAAGAAAAGGTAAAGTGACGGAGGGAATACTAAACAGAGTTGAGATGGCATTCAGGGCATATGATCCCTGTCTTGCATGTGCAACTCATGCTTTACCCGGTCAGATGCCGCTTGTTTTAACGATTTATGATAGTAGAAATAATGTTGTTGATGAGATAAAAAGACTTTAAGAGGTAGAAAATGGAACCGAAGGTATCAATAAAGCTTCCTGCAAAAGATGCTGCAAGAGTAGAAAGATTTGCTGAGATAACAGGGGTAAATGTATTTGCCTGCTACCAGTGTGGAAATTGCTCTGCCAGTTGCCCTGCAACTGAATTTATGGATGTTCCCCCACACCAGGTTATGAGGTACCTGCAGCTTGAGATGTTTGATGAAATTGTGAAAGCGAACACATGCTGGATATGTGCAGCGTGTATAACGTGTACGGCAAAGTGTCCTCGAGGGATTGATATTGCTAAGGCAATGGAAGGATTAAGGCAAATTTTTCTTGAGGAGCAAGAGTTTGCCCGATACAATATTTTTGATATAAAGAAAAAGGTTCTGGAGAAGTTGCCTCAGATAGCCCTTGTGGGAAATTTCAGAAAGAACATCCTTTAATTGCAGGAGATAAAACTATGGAGGTTTCGTATTATCCGGGGTGTACATTAAAAACTAATGGGAAGAACTTCGAAGTCACGACTCTTAAGCTCTTAGAAAAGCTTGACGTGGACGTCAAGGAGCTTGAGGAGTGGTACTGTTGTGGGGTTACCTTTTCTCAATCTGAGGAAAATTTAATACAGAAAGTGGCTCCTATAAGGACTTTAGTGAAAGCAAAAGAGGCAGGGAGAAAGAAACTTTTGGTTTTGTGTGCGATGTGCTATAATACGCTAAAAAGAGCGGTAAAATTTATCAAGGATAATCCAGACAAAAGGGATGTAATTCACGATTTTATGGATAGGGAAAGTACAAAGTATTTTGGGGACGAGGTTGAAATAATAGATCTTTTGAGTCTGTTGAAATTAATCGGGAGGGAAAAAATAAGAGAAGTCGTTGGAGATAAAAGGCTAAATCTCAAAGTTGCTGGATATTATGGGTGTATGTTGCTTAGACCCAGGGATATTGCCATTGACAGCGAGACAAATCCAACGCTACTGGAGGAAATGTTAGAGAATTTTGGTTTGAGTCCGGTTTATTTTCCTTTTAGAGTAGAATGTTGCGGTTCCTACCAGATTTTGAACAATTCTGATTTTGTCAGGAAGCAGACACGACTGATAGTTTCTTCTGCTATTGAAAACGGTGCAGATTTTATTGTGACTTTATGTCCTCTTTGCTTCTATAATCTGGATGAGGTTCAAAAAGAGATAGCAGAAGAGGATTCTGCGTTTAAAACTATTCCGGTGATGTATATTTCTCAGCTGTTGTCGATTGCAGCTGGTATTTCCCCTGAGATTAATGATTTTAATCTACATTCGATAGATCCCAGGCCTGTTTTGAGAGAGAAAGGGTTGTTATGAAAAGGATAGGAGTTTTTGTTTGTCATTGTGGTATCAACATAGCGGGGACAGTTGATATAAAGAGGGTAGTGGAAGCGGTTAAAAATTTTCCCGGCGTGGTTTATGTTGAGGATTATAAATATATGTGTTCTGATCCGGGGCAGAATCTCATAAGGGAGAAGATTAAATCCGAGAAGCTGGATGGTGTGGTAATCGCTGCCTGTTCACCTACTTTACATGAGAAAACCTTCCGCAACACCGTATCTCAAGCAGGAATTAATCCTTATAATTGTGAGATCGCCAATATACGGGAACAGTGCAGCTGGGTTCATACAAACATGGAGGAAGCTACAGAAAAAGCTATCCGAATAGTGAAATCTATTGTGGCAAAGACTTTGCTCGATGAAAGTTTGGTGCCTATAAAATCTCCTGTGGTTAAAAGAGCTCTTGTGGTTGGAGGTGGTATTGCCGGGATACAGGCAGCATTAAACATAGCAAATAGCGGTTATGAGGTTGTACTGGTTGAAAAGGAACCTTCAATTGGCGGAAGGATGGCGCAGTTTTCAGAGACTTTTCCAACACTTGATTGCGCACAGTGTATTTTGACTCCGAAAATGGTTGATGTTGCCAGTAATGAAAATATTAAGCTTCTGACTTATTCTGAAGTGGTGGATGTGAGCGGTTCAGTTGGAAACTTCAAGGTGAAGATTAAAAAGAAGGCTAAGTCGGTTGATTATGAGAAATGTACGGGTTGTGGAATTTGTGTAGAAAAGTGCCCGGTGAAGGTGCCTAACGAATTTGACCGGGGGATGAGTGAAAGGAAAGCGATTTACACGCAGTTTCCACAAGCGGTTCCCAATAAGCCGGTCATTGACAGAGAAAATTGTACTTATTTTCAAAAAGGCAAATGTAGGTTATGTGAAAGAGTTTGTCCTTTTGGAGCAATTGATTTTGAGCAGGAAGATGAGGTTATAGAAGAAGAAGTTGGAGCGATTGTTCTGGCGACGGGGTATGAGCTATATGATGTGTCCAATATGGGTGAGTATGGAGGTGGGGAGCTCGAGGATGTGATTGATGGTCTTACCTTTGAAAGATTGTTATCAAGTTCAGGCCCTACTTCTGGTGAGGTGAGGCGACCATCTGATGGGAAAGTCCCTAAGACGGTTGTGTTCGTGAAGTGTGTCGGTTCTCGTGACCCTGAACATCATTTCCCTTATTGCTCAAAAGTTTGCTGTATGTATACGACCAAACATGCTATGCTATATAAACATAGGGTTCCAGATGGAAAGGCATATATTTTCTACATGGATGTGAGGACTGCAGGAAAGGGTTATGAGGAATTCTACCAGAGAGCACAGGAAGAAGATGGGGTTATATATCTGCGAGGAAAGGTTTCGAAGATATATAAAAGTGACGGAAAGCTCATAGTTGATGGTTTTGATACACTCACGGGGAGAAAGGTCCAGGTAGAAGCGGACATGGTGGTCCTTGCGATGGCGATCAGGCCCTCTTCTGGTGCTGAGAAGCTTTTCAACTTGTTGAAAGTGTCAACTGATGCTAATGGATTTCTCACGGAGGCGCACCCAAAGTTGAGGCCGGTGGAGTCTTTGACAGCTGGGATTTTTCTTGTTGGGTGTGCTCAGGGTCCGAAGGACATACCTGATTCGGTTTCTCAGGCGAATGCTGCCGCATCTATGATAAGTGTTATGTTTTCACAGGATTACTTGATCCATGAACCTATTATTACAGGCGTCAATGAGGATTTATGTTCCGGGTGTGGAATATGTGTGGCTGTATGTCCCTATGATGCGAGGAAGATTAACCGTGAAAAGGGGACCGTTGAGGTAAATGAGATTTTGTGTGAAGCCTGTGGAGCGTGTGCAGCAGCGTGTCCATCTGGCGCAGCTCAGCAAAAGAATTTGACTGATAGGCAGATAATTTCAATGATAAAAGCAATTTTAGAGGAATAGGTTGGGTGTGAAATGATTAAGCCGAAGATTATAGCGTTTTACTGTAAGTGGTGTACGTCGGCAGGGGCAGATCTTGCCGGTACTTCGCGGTTGACCTATCCGCCGAATGTTATTCCGGTGAGAGTGATGTGTTCAAGCAGAGTTGATGCGGAACATGTTCTGGAGGCATTCAAAAACGGTGCTGATGGGGTTCTTATTGGTGGGTGCCACCCCGGTGATTGTCATTATGAGACGGGGAATTACCAGACGCTTAAAAGAGTAACGCTGTTGAAAAAGATGTTAGAAGATTTGAATATTGATCCCCGGAGACTGCGTTTAGAATGGATTTCAGCGGCTGAGGGAAAAAGGTTTACCGAGGTAGTGAAAGAGTTTACTGAGGAAATTGCAAAGTTGGGTGAGTTAAAGGTGGAGAAATTATGAAAACGCTGGTTCTTGGGGTTGGAAATGAAATAATGGGAGATGATGGGATAGGATTATATGTAGTAGAGGAACTGAAAGGGACTATAGAGGGTGTTGATTGGGAGGTAACCTCTGAATCGGGATTGAAGCTGATTGATTATCTGATGGATTACGATAGAGTGATAATTGTGGATGCTATTGTGTCGGAAGAAGAAGTGGGGAAAGTGAGTGTATTTTCTCTGGGAGACTTTTGCTGTTTACCTTCTATTTCGAATCATTCCCTTGATCTGATATCCGCGCTAAGGCTGGTTAATAGAGAGATAGTGAACATTCCCGTTGAAATATTTTTTATCGGGATATGTATTAACACCACCGGGAAGGTGCAATCCGGTCTCTCCAAGCAGATGGAGGATATTTTCCCGGAAGTTGTGGAGAGTGTAAGAGAAAAGATAGAGGAGCTCATCAGTGAAGATAACTATTTTTTCAAAGTGGTAGGAGGAGACATACATGGCGAAGCCAAAGCCTAAGATGGTAACAGTTTATATTATGGGAGAAGCTTTTGAAGTACCTGAAGGGTCAACGATAATTACCGCTCTCGAGTATGTTGGATTTCAGTTGAAGAAGGGAGTAGGATGCAGGGAGGGTTTTTGTGGAGCCTGTGCAACGGTTTACCGGGAGAAAGGTGACCACAAGTTAAAAGGAGGTCTTGCCTGTCAGACTGTTGTCAAGGATGGAATGGTTATCTCTCAGATACCTTTTGTGCCGGCTGAAAAACCGGTTTACGATATTGAAGAGTTAGAGCCTAATATTGATACGATAAAAGAGTTCTACCCTGAAGTTTTTAGATGTGTAGCATGTAACACCTGTACTAAAGCTTGTCCCCAGGAGATTAAAGTAATGGACTATATCCAGGCATTGAAGAGAGGAGATATTGCGAGAGCGGCGGATTTGTCTTTCGATTGTATAAGGTGTGGACTCTGTGCTTTAAGATGTCCAGCGGAAATTGTTCAATATAATGCTGCAATGCTCGCTCAGAGGTTATATGGTCGATATCTCGCAAAGAAGAGCGAGGAGCTTGATAGAAGGATAGAGGAGATAAAAGAGGGTAAGTATGACAAAGAGCTGGATAAGCTTATGAAGATGGATAAAAGAGAGCTTTCTGAGCTCTATTATTCAAGGGAGATAAAATTATAAAAAACGATAGAGAGGAGAAAAAATGTATCCTGATTATATGCTGGAATCGATAAAAAAGGTGGAAGAGACAAGGCCTAAAAGGATTGAGTTAGCAAAACTTAAAGGCACTCAAATTTTCCCACGTATGACCGAGGAAGAAAGGGAAGAGATACTAAGGAAGTTTCATCCAGATTATAAAGAGACAGCAAAGAGAGAGTTGCGTGTAGGTGTAAATAAGGGTGAGAAAGTTACAAAAGAAGTGGCTGAATTGCTGGAGAGCTATGCAAGAATAAACCCTGATGATTTCGACCTAACGGAATGGGATTACGATACCGATGTACTGGTAGTCGGTGCGGGTTCTGCGGGACTGTCAGCTTCAATAATAGCGGCTCAGAATGGGATGAACGTGTTGCTTGTTACAAAACTCCGACTTGGAGATTCGAATTCGATGATGGCACAAGGTGGGATTCAAGCAGCAGATCAGCCAGATGATTCCCCGGTTTTGCATTATCTTGATGTTATAGGGGGAGGGCATTTTGATAATAAACCTGAACTTGTCAGAGCGCTTGTCACAGATGGTCCAGATGCTATTAAGTGGCTTGAGGAACTGGGGGTCATGTTTGATAAGAACCCTGACGGTTCTATGATGGTTGCTCCAGGGGGTGGAACATGTAGAAAAAGAATGCACTCTGCGAGAGACTATACGGGAGCTGCTATATGCCGCGTCCTCCGGGATGAAGTTTATAATAACCCTGATAAAATCAAATACGTAGAGTACACAGCTATAGTTGAATTGATAAAAGACGACAGTGGGCAGGTTGTAGGTGCTATCGGGTATCATCTTGAAACGAAGAAATATTGCGTCATAAGAGCGAAAGCTGTCATTATTGCCACGGGTGGTTTTGGCAGATTGCATATTCAGGGATTTGAGACTACCAATCATTATGGAGCTACTGCTGACGGTTTGGTGATTGCCTATAGGGCAGGGGCAAATTTGCTTTACATGGATTCTGTACAATATCACCCTACTGGGGCAGTTTTTCCTCAACAGATCCTTGGGTTCTTATGTACAGAAAAATTGAGGTCCCTGGGCGCTCAACCAGTGAATAAAGATGGGGAGCTATTTGTTTATCCTCTTGAGCCGAGAGATGTGGAAGCGGCTGCGTTCATCAGGGAGTGTACCGAAAGAGGGAAAGGGGTATACACCCCATACGACAGGGTGGGTATATGGCTTGATACCCCTCTTATTGATATTCTCAACGGCGAGGGCACTGTTGCAAAGAAATTCCCTGCGATGGCGAGGCAGTTTAGAAGGTTTGATATAGACATTACCAGATATCCCATTCTTGTGTATCCTACCCTGCATTATCAGAATGGTGGCATTGAAATAAATGATAGGGCTGAGACCAGTTTGCCGGGATTGTATGTAGCAGGGGAGGCATCAGGAGGAGTCCACGGAAGGAATAGGTTAATGGGGAACTCCCAACTCGATTTGATCGTGTTTGGAAGAAGGGCAGGCTTTTATGCTGCTGAGCACATAAAGAGTGGGGTGAAAATTGGCAGGATGAGTCTGGAACATGTGAAGGAATATGAGAAAGAGGTTGAAGCCTTAGGGGTTGATAGATCTCACATTGCACCTATAATTCTACCGAACTATATACCCGATCACGTCAGAGCTAAGCAAAAGACAGCTGAGTATTTTGGGACGTTGTTATAAATTGTAAAAAAACAGGTTAAGGAGAAAGAAATGAAAAAATTAAAATTTGACTTGAGCAACCTGGATGAGGTTTTCCCGGAGGATTTTACCGAAGCTCAAAAGGCCCGGGCTAAGACGCTATTTTTGAAGAAGCTGGCAGAGAGTGGACATAAGTTTTACGGAGGGAAAATTCAGACTGTTCCAAAAGCGGGAGTTTTTGGTTTTAACTGGTTTAACATCTGGTATACCCCGGGTGTGTCTATGATTTCTACTACCATAAGAGATAACAATGATCTTTCTTTTGAGCTTTCTAACAGGGGTAATCTGGTTGCAGTGGTGAGCGACTCAACGAGGGTTTTGGGTGATGGAGATGTGACTCCTCCTGGTGGCCTCGGAGTAATGGAAGGAAAGGCATTTTTGATGAAGTACCTTGGTGGGGTGGATGCAGTGGCGCTTTGTGTAAACAATAGAGATGAGAATGGAAAACCTGATCCAGATAAA
>Ga0180301_10002481_pt1 | contig 14499 bp, 13 predicted proteins | sample GuaBasSediGuay16_FD_121797 | JGI IMG/M metagenome (GOLD analysis project Ga0180301, IMG submission 121797) | Subseafloor sediment microbial communities from Guaymas Basin, Gulf of California, Mexico - Guay16, Core 4569-2, 12-15 cm | ecosystem: Environmental > Aquatic > Marine > Hydrothermal...
TGTTATTCTAGTCTTTAGGTTAGCCTTTCTCTTAGAGCTATAAGTAAGCTGTTTATCCTTGAAAGTCTCCGCTCTATTAGCCTATTATAGCGAGTAACTGATCTAATATATTGTTCTCTATTGATTCTCTTAAAGCGATACCTTCTTTCAACATCAATTATTGCATTTATCTCTGAGTCTAACCTTCCTAGCTGCGTTAAAACCTCTTCTATCTCTTTATAAAACATAGGATAAGAAGTACGTACTTTTTCGCTTAATTCACTAATACGTTTATCTAGCTTATTCAGATCTCGGGTTACTCTTTCTTTTCGACCCTGATAAATACTTCTCCTTAGCTTTCCTTGAGCATAACTTCGTTCAAGGTCTTTTTCTTCCATTTTAATAGCAATGTATTCGTCAATACTATTAAGGAGATCATATACTTCCATAGGCGGTTTAATCTTATGTAATTCTTCACGTCTAGTAGATATCTGCCTTGAAGCGAAAAAGCTTAGTGTTAAGGCTATAGTAGCTATAATAGCTAAAGTCACTATACTACGTGACCTTATAAGGGCCTTTCTAAACATGTTTACAGAATACGTTACTTTGATAATAGGTTTTCTTAATGGACCTAGAATTCCTCTTATATTTACACTTATTTCATCATCTTTCTCTTTTACATTGCCGTAGTTGCACGTTGTGTCTTTAAGGTACACATAGTCAGAGGTTTTTATATGTAACGTAAGAGTTTTAATAGGAAGATTGAACCACCAGATAGGGGGCATACTTAAAGAGAAGAGTCCACCTTTTTCATTTGCTATTCCTTTACTTGTGATGTATTTTATGCGTAAGTATATGGTCTCATTTGCTCTCAATGGATACCATAGCTTAATGTTCAGAATTGTGTAATTGACCTCAGGGATTATTGTGTAAGAGCCGAAACCATAGTCACCTTTAACATAACTACTACTAGCTCCATATACCTCTATATTTTCTGTATTCTTTGGTAACCATATAGTTATCGAGCTTGCGTGTTGTGAGCCGATGTTCCTTATTAGATACTCTTCTTGAACGCTATATTTGTCGCCTTCAAGAATTATGGTTTTATTTAGTGTATTAATTATAGGCCAAGATAAGCTAGCCTTTAGATTTACTATAACTTCGGATGTATTGTAAGGTGCAATGTTCCTGAAAGTTAATCTAGTTAAAGTCTTATTGGCGATCTCCTCCACTTTTGCTGAAGGAGGGTTTATGATCTCTATTGAAGTTCTAGAAACTAATGGAGGGTAATAGAGTGTAAAATTAACTAGTCTGATGGGAACACTTATTTTAGGAAAAGCCATTATATGGACTAGTAGATGAGTAGCATTAGTTTCAGTAGGGGCTACAGTATATAGATAAAATGTTGCATTAGAGAGAGGCTTTTTAAATTTAATAGTCATAAAGAGATCTTCACCGTTAATTACAGTAATTTCCTTAATGACACTAGAAGGCTCTAAGCTATAATTCATTAGATACTCACTAATATAATGAGGAAAAGAGAACTCTAGTCTATCTATCTTCTCCGTTATATTTACTTTAAAAGTATAGGCCAATATCCCGTTACTGAGCAAAGACACATCGCTCTCTATGTAAGCTATCTCGTAGGTATGTTTGGCGACAATGGGAGAGCATAAGATGGTAGATAGAGGGAGTAGTAGTGAAATTAGGATGAGGAATAGGTATATCCTAGACATTATTACACCCTGGAAGAGGCGCAATATATTTCTAAGTGTATTTAGATATCTCACGTAATACTATGCTTAGGGTAAATTAAGCTAACTCTTCTTTGGGAGATCGAAGTTTATGAAAGTTTACATAGAGACCTATGGGTGTTGGCTTAATAAGGCCGAGAGCGAAATAATGGAGAAAATATTAAGAGAGCATGGACACGTTGTAGTCGATAATATAGAGAGAGCAGACGTACTACTGATAAATACCTGCGCTGTAAGAGTCGAAACCGAAAAGAAAATTCTTAATAAGCTAAAGATACTTAGAGCTACAGGTAAGAAGCTCATAGTAGCAGGTTGTTTAGTAAGTGCAAGATTAGGGGCTATAGTCTCCGTAGTTCCTAATGCATCTCTACTAGCACCAGAAGCATTAGAGGCTATAGACGAGATAATAGAAGCTAAAGGGAGGAAAGTAATATTAGAAGAGAAACCTAGAGTAGTACTACCAGAATACAGGGATGTAAGCAAGACCTATTATGTAGTACCTATAGCATCAGGATGCTTGGGAAATTGTACATTTTGTATTGGGAAGTTAGCTAGACCTAGGTTAAGAAGTTATGATATGAATAAGATAGTACTATCCATAGAGAGGGCTGTTAAAAAAGGAGCTAAAGAAATTTTCCTCTCAGCACAAGATGTAGCCGCATATGGCTTTGATAAAGGTACTAATCTGGTTTGCTTATTAGAAGAGATTTTAAGAAGAGTTAAGGGAAAGTACAGAATACGTATAGGAATGATGGAACCTCATCTTGTACAGCTCTTTATAGATGACCTTCTTCCATTATTTTCTGATGAGCGTCTTTATAGGCACGTTCATTTACCTGTACAATCTGGCGATGATAAAGTACTTAAATTAATGAATAGGAAATACACTACACAGGAATATCTATGTTTAATTAGAAAGATACGTACGATGTATGCTTCCATGAGCCTAATGACTGATGTAATAGTAGGATTCCCTGGTGAGGACAATGAAGCATTTAGAAATACATGTGAGCTAATAGAAGAGGTTAAACCAGATAGGATAAATATTGCACGATATGGTATTAGACCTGGTACTCTAGCAGCAACCATGAAACAGGTACCTGAACACGTAAAACGCGAGAGAAGTAAGAAACTTTACCTTCTTGCTCGGAGAATACGTTTAGAAAGAAATAAGGAAGTTATAGGAAGTAAAATAGAAGCCCTTATAGTAGATATTAAGGGAGAAAGAGCTTTAGGTAGAACCGAGAATTACAAGTTAGTTATCTTAGATAAAGTAGATAGTTTAAAAGTAGGAGAGTTTGTCCAAGCAAGGATAGTTGATGCTACGGTATCATTTTTGATTGGGAAAATTTTAGAGTAGGATAAAAATACTGGATAAGCACGCTTAGAATAAATGACATATGATCTCTGAGAAGTAGTTACGAGATATGATAAGGTACATTAGAGTTTACATGTTATACGTAAAAACTAAAGGTGTGTGTATTGCTAGGGTATTACTGGGGTAATACTAAGGTATAATGCGGTAGTTTACACTATTTGTAGTAAGGGGGATCTATTGAGAGGAAATGATAAAAGCAATATGAGGCTCATAACTGTTCACCTACCTGAAAGTTATATAGCTGGATTAAACGAACTGATAAAGCAAAGGATGTATCCTTCAAGGAGTGAGGCAATAAGAGCTGCTGTTAGAGATCTACTTAGAAAGGAACTGTGGAGAGAAAGAAAGTTAAAAACTTCGAAAATGATAGCATAGTCTTCTTAATTTGATAGATGTTTGCTTCACAAATATCTCTAATTTAGTTCCTATAGGAAGAAAAGAGCCGTAGGGTATCATCTTTGGGGCTGAAAGGAGCATATCTAAGGGATCTTCCGAATTATTGAATGAGAGAACATATGTAAAAGCACATCCTATGGCTTTGGTAATATGAGCATCACTCGAAGCTACTAATCTAGGGTTTAAATTGCTCGTTGAAAGTATCTTTAGGAGCTTCTTTCTTGATGTATAAAAAAGTGAGGAGGCATTAAGAGATTCTACAGGTATGTCGGGATATTTATCCAATATACACCTTAAAGTGCTTTCATCTACTCCATGTCTACGTAATTCTAATGGATGAGGAATCAGGGGTAATAGGTTCTCATCTAAGGCTATATCCAATATTTCCAATGAACTTTTACCTTTTAGTGCCTCTATACGCTTACCTAGTTGCTTATCTTTGATGCCTAATAAAAGAATATGACCTTCTTGGGAAGAAAGCTCTATCCCAGGCAATATAGGCCTGCCTATGTTTTTGAACGCTTTAATTCCACCTAAGACAGTATTATGATCAGTAATACCTATGTGAGATAGAAGACCTGAACGTAATACTTTTTGAATATCATCTAGAGTAATTAAGGAATCAAGTGAATAGACTGTGTGAACATGAGGATCGATCCTTATAATATACGTAGGCGAGTCACCTAACTTTACTGCCCTCAGGAATTTCACGATCAATTGTGAGAAGTGATATATTATCTTTGTCACAAGCAGCTAATACCATAACCTCCGAGAGTATACCATTGATAACTTTAGGTTTTATATTAGTGAGGACCACTACTTTCTTGCCAATTAATTCTTCTGGATGGTAATGCTTGCCTATACCAGCAATAGCTTGCTTTGAGAAGCCTCCTAAGTCAATAATCAACTTAAGGAGTTTGTTACTTTTAGGGACTTTCTCTACATGTAGTATCTTTCCTACTCTTATATCCAGTTTTTCGAAAGTTTTTATATCAACTGTGGTTTTTTCTCTTCTCCGAATAAGATTCATTAAATCCTCTTTTGATACTTTTCTAAAGAGAGGCTCTGGCTTTATTATGCTCTGTCCTTCAGGAATATCTTCTATTGCCTCATACCATTTATGTTGATGTACGGAATCTGGATATCCTAGTATATTCCATAGTCTGTCTGTACTGAAAGGTATGAAGGGCGCTAAAAGTATACATAGTGCTTTTACTAAACGAACTGCGATATGAAGGACTGTAGCAGCTCGTGTTTTATCCTTTCTGACTAATTCCCAAGGAGCTTCTTCATTTAGGTATTTATTGCCTAAACGTGCGATCTCAACTATTTTGTTAAGAGCTTCTCTTAACTTAAAGGAATCCATAAGTTGCGTGACTTCAGAGAATATATTCTTTAAGTTTTCTAAGAGTCTTTTATCCTTTTCATTTAAAGAGTATTGAGGAGGTATTTTGGAATCGAAGTTCCGCTCTATTAATTTAAGAGTTCTATGGATGAAGTTGCCTATGGTATCATTAAGAATACTATTTATAGTGCTAATGAAGATATCCCATGTAAAGTTGGAATCTTTAGTCTCAGGCCTTATTGAAATTAGCACAAAGCGCCAATAGTCTGCGGGTAAGACCTTGAGTGCTTCATCTATCCATACACCTATACGACGGCTTTTTGAGAACTTTTGTCCTTCGAAAATTAGGTACTCTACACTATCAACGCGCCAAGGCAGAACGTAGCCTCTTCCAGAAGCTATGAGTAATGCAGGGAATATTATTGTGTGGAAGGGTATATTATCTTTAGCTATGAAGAATACACTTCTAGTACTAGGTTCTAGCCAATACTTTTTCCAGCCTTCTGGATCTCCTTTATTTAGGAAATACTCTATAGTTGCAGATATGTAGCCTAAGACTGCCTCCATCCACACATATATTGTCTTTCCTTCTGCACCAGGGAAGGGAGCAGGAATTCCCCATTTATTATCTCTAGTGAGGGATCTAGGCTTTAATCCTTCTTCAAGCATACGTAAGCTAGTATTTCTTGCATTTTCGGGTAGATTAGGATTATTGAGTATATAGTCTTTAAGCCTATCTGTAAGTTTTGGAAGGTCAAAGAACCAGTGTTTAGATTTTCGCCAAACAGGCTTAGAACCACAGATAGCGCATCTAGGATTTTTAAGTAAGCTTGGTTCTAACAATCTTCCACACTTATCACATTGATCTCCACGTGCATCAGGATAATTACAATAAGGACAAGTTCCTATTACAAATCTATCAGGAAGGAATCTTCTGCAGTGTAAGCAGTAAGGTAGCGTCATCTCTTGAGTGAAGATATAACCGCGATTATAGATTTCCATATAGAATTCTCGTACAAAGTTTTTATGAACTTCGTTCTCTGTTCTGGTATAATTATCGAATGAAATCCCCCACTCTTTAAAAAGGTTCTTAACTTTGATGTGGTTCTCATCAGTAAGCATCTTAGGATCGATACCTCTTTTTACAGCCTCAACTTCTATAGGAGTTCCATGTTCATCGGATCCGCTTACAAAGAGCACTTCCTCACCTTTCATACGAAGATATCTAGCAATAACATCGGCAGAAAGCACTGAACCTATCATGGTCCCTAAGTGAGGAATGTAGTTAATATAGGGCCAAGCAGATGCTATTAACCATCTACCCACATAGACCCCTCATGTTCCAAGCATCCATGATTCTAGATATTTCCTTTGTTTGTCTGTAAGCTCATCAATTTTGATGCCCATTGATCTAAGTTTAAGCTTAGCTACATACTCGTCTATTTCGATAGGTACATTATAAACCTTAGGTTTAAGCTTTCCTCTATTTCTGACTAGATACTCTACTGAGAGAGCTTGGTTAGAGAAGCTTAGATCCATTACTTCACTTGGATGCCCTTCGGCGGCAGCTAGGTTTACTAGACGCCCTTCACAGAGTAAGTATAAGCGTTTTCTATTCTTTAAAGTATATTCGACAACATTGGGCTTTATTTCTCGTTTACCTATACTAAGCTCCTCTAAGTCGGGTATTGATATTTCAACATTAAAGTGACCAGCATTTGCGAGTATGGCACCGTCTTTCATATTTAGGAAGTGTTCTTTCCTAATAACATCTATATCTCCTGTCGCTGTAATGAAGATATCCCCTTCCTTAGCAGCTTGAGACATAGGCATTACATCAAAACCATCCATTACTGCTTCTAAAGCTCTTAGAGGGTTAACTTCTGTTACGATTACTCTAGCACCTAAGCCTCTTGCTCTTAAAGCGATGCCTCTACCGCACCAGCCATAACCAGCAACTACAACTTTCTTACCTGCTATAAGTACATTAGTGGCTCTAATAATCCCATCTAGAGTACTTTGGCCTGTCCCATAACGATTATCAAATAGATATTTTGTATATGCATTATTAACGGCAATTATTGGATATTTTAACTTCCCTTCTCTTTCTAAAGCACGTAATCTCATAACTCCAGTAGTAGTCTCTTCAGTACCTCCTACCATTTCCCCTAAGGGTATTTTAGCTTCTTTACATATATTAGTAGCATAATCTACATCTTTCCCAGGAATTTTTAAAATAATCTTATGTAATGTAGTAACTAAGTCAGCACCATCATCAAGCGTTATTTTAGGCTCATAACTAATTACATGACCTATAGCCTCATAGTAATCCTTTGCACTCATTCCTCTCCATGCGAAGACGTGAACTCCTAATTCAACTAATGCAGCAGCTACTTCGTCTTGAGTAGAAAGAGGATTAGAAGCACAAAGAGCTACCTCAGCTCCACCTGCTATTAAAGTCTTAATCAAAACAGCTGTTTCCTTAGTCACATGAAGACAAGCCCCAATGGTTAGTCCACTAAGAGGCTTCCTCTTCTCGAAGTCTTCTCTTATATGTAATAGTACAGGCATGTGAGCCTCTGCCCATTCAATTAGTAAGTGTCCTTTCTTAGCTAAACCTGCATCTTTAACTTTGTATTCCATGTAATCACCATGATCTTTAACGTGATAGGAGTTCTTCTTTTATCTTATTAACTTTGTCTAGTATATCGGATAAATTAATCGTTTTAAGTTTACCAGCCTCAACGATTAAGTTCCCGTTAACTATAACATACTTAACATCTAAGGACCTTACTGCATATACCAAGTGGCTCATAGGATCGTAAATGGGAGAGAGGTGAGGTTTACCTTTATATTGTATTGCTATGAGGTCTGCTTTCTTTCCTATTTCTATAGTACCTAATTCCTTATCCCATTTAAGAGCTTTAACTCCATTAATAGTTGCCATTCTTAAAACTTCCCATGCAGGTAATAACGTAGGATCTCCGTTGATACCTTTATGTAAAAGGGCTGCTAGCTTCATGGTTTCAAACATATCAAGGCTATTATTAGAACATGCGCTATCAGTTCCTAATCCTACGTTGATACCATTTTTGGTGAGTTCAGGAATAGGAGCTATTCCCGAGGCTAATTTTAGGTTAGAAACTGGATTATGAGCTACACTTACCTTACGCTTAGAGAGTATTGCTATATCATCTTTGGATAACCATATACAATGAGCTGCAACCGTATCATCCTTTAGAATATTTAGGGAATCGAGATAAGTAAAGATTCCACGATCTACTTTGACTTTAAATGCCTCTTCTATCATTTTTGCTTCATCTTTAGTCTCAGCTACGTGTATATGGTATGTTATAATACCTTTCTCAAGGTATCTCTCATTATATTCGTCAGTTATGATTCTTAGTTCTTTTAAATAATCAGGATCGACAGTATAGGGGGAGTGAGGATCTATGCTAACTTTAACAAGGCCATTCTTACCTCCATGCCACTTCTTTACTAATGAATCTATACACCGTCTATCGTCTTCCTTTCGCCATGAAAAGCATACATGACCTACTACAGCTCGTAGGCCTACATTACTTATGGCATTCGCTTCATTCAATTCAGGATCCGTGTAATGGTACATTGTATTGATTACCGTAGTCCCCATTAGGGCGGATTCTGCAGCTGCTAGTACTGCTCCATAATATATATCCCTTGGAGTTAGTTTTGCTTCAAGTGGCCATATTTTTTCCTTAAGCCATATATGAAGAGGGAGGTCATCTGCATACCCTCTCAAGATACTCATAGCAGCATGTGTATGAAGATTAACAAGTCCTGGGAGCACTATCGAATCTGTAGCATCTATTATTTCATAACCTCTATATTTGCCTCGTGCCTTTTCATAAGGAGCTATGTCGATTATACGATCATCTTCTGTAACTACACAGTAGTCTTTGAGGATTTTATTATTAGTCATAGGGACTAAATACCCACAATGAATGAGGTATTCCATCATATCACCTAATCTACATATCTATATGTTAAGTATTTTCTCAATAATGGGTGAGTATAGGTGAGTGAAATAAGAATAGCCATTATTGGCGGTTCAGGACTTTATGAATTGCTAGAAGAAGCAGAAAGTAGGATAGTAGAAACTCCATTTGGTAAATCACCTAGAATAGATATAGGAGTTTTTGGAGAGAAGAGAGTAGCTTTCTTAGCACGTCATGCAAAACCAGGTTCTATGGAAGTGAAACATGAAGTACCTCCCCACATGATAAACTACAGGGCAAATATACTCGCTCTTAAGAGGTTAGGAGTTAAAGCTATACTAGCAACTAATGCCTGTGGATCACTTAAGAGAGAATACAAACCTGGAGATATACTAATACCTGATCAGCTAATCGATATGACTAAGAACCGGGATTACACATTTTATGATGGAAGCGTAACCCCCAAAGAACTAATAGGAGAGGGGGCTAATTCAACTGTAATCCATATAGATTTTACGCATCCTTATTGTCCTTCCCTTAGAGCTATAATTATTGATGCCGCAAAAAGTATCAACTTAAAGGTTCATGAAAAAGGCTGTTATGTATGTACTGAAGGACCACGTTTTGAAACCCCAGCAGAAATAAAGTTCTTCTCACTAATAGGTGTGGATGTAGTAGGAATGACTAGTGTACCTGAGGCTATCTTAGCTAGAGAGCTAAATATGTGCTATGCTTCTATATGCATTATAACGAATTACGCAGCAGGTATGCAGGAGAGGATTTCCCAAGAAGAGGTGAGAGGTATATTTAATAAAGCAAGAGATAAGGTTTATGCACTCTTAGAAGAAGCTGTAAGGAGAATTCCTCGAGGTTACGTATGCAGATGTCATGAAGCAGTACAGTAGCAATAATTAAAAGAAGGCAATTTAAATATTACAATTTAGAGCGTGATAAAGGTGATTATTTGAGAGAAGAGTTTGATTATCTACCATTGCTTGAAAGGGCATTAAAGCAAGTTCCAAAGCATAAAGTACGTAGTGAAAGATTTGAAATACCAAGAGCTATGGTCACTATTATTGGAAGTAGAACTGTAATTCAAAATTATAGAGAAATATGCGATATATTACGTAGAAGTCCTAGACATGTAGCTAGATTCCTTCTTAGAGAATTAGCTACAGCAGGGAATATTGAAGGTGACATGCTAATACTTCAAGGAAGGTTTCAGGCTAACACGATTAATAGACTAATAAAGGTGTATACTAAAAGTTACGTGTTATGTCCAATATGTGGATCTCCTGATACTAGACTTGTAAAAGAGCGCCGATTATTATTCCTTATATGCGAGGCTTGCGGTGCTATATCCTCTGTGAGGCCTATTTAGGTGGAATAGTAATGATATACTATGTGTATATGAAAATTCATAGAAGAGGAAATATCAAGATACTAGCAATTTGTGATGAAGACATATTGGGTAAGACATTCCGCGAAGGTAGAATGAAAATTGAAATTAAAGAGGAATTCTATGGTGAGAGGAAAATTCCCTTGAATGACATATTTGAATTAATAGAAGATGCGGACATAGTCAATATGGTAGGTAAAAGAGTAATCTATGAAGCTATAAAGAGAGGCTATATTCCACAAGAGGGAATCATAGAGGTCGCAGGTATACCACATGTTCAGATAGTAAAACTCTAATCGAATTACGAGGAGAAGCTAATGCTTAAATTTTGCATTATTTGTGGTAAAAGGACAAGTGAACTCTTTGATAATATGTGTAAGGAATGTTACATTAAGAGCCATGTTTTAGTGGAACTACCTAAGGCTACAGAGGTTAAAATGTGTCCTTTTTGCTTTTCCTACTTTTACAAGGGAAAATGGATTAGACCTGAAGGAAGCCTAGAGGAAGTATTAAAGGAAGCAATTGCAAGAGTATTGCTGGCTAGAGCGCGTATAAATGCTAAAATAGTAAAAGACTTTGATGTGGAGATACTAAGAGGATTAGATAGAGCTCTAAGCTTAAGAAGTACAAACCTTTTAGTTAAAGTTGTCATCAGGGGGAGTGCCCACCCAAAGATAGAGCCTTATCTAAATGAGGAAGAAGTACGCGTTAAGTTGGTATGGAAGTATTGTCCTGCTTGTTTTAAGATAAAAGTTAAAAAGGAAGAGGCCATAGTTCAGGTACGTGCTACTAATAGAAGACTTAGCGAAAGAGAGAAGGAGAGGATTGTTAATTCACTAGAAGCACTTATAGATAGGCTTTATGAGGAGAGCCCTGAAGCAGTGATACTAGATTATGAGGAAGTAGAAGGTGGAATAAATATAAAACTCTCTTCTAAAAAGATAGCTAGAGCCATAGCATCTTTCTTTCAGAGAGAATATTTAGCTACAATAAAGGAGACGTATAAAATTATCGGAATGGTACAGGGTAAGGAAAAAGCTAAAGAGACTATATCTATAAGATTACCTAAATTTAAGATAGGAGATATTATTAAGATTAAGAACCGCTTTTATTTAGTTAAAGATATAGGTAATGGTAGAGTATATGCTCTTGATATAGAACATGGTCTCCCGACTTCTATTAAGGGGAAGGAACTAAAACGAGCTACGTTGATTGAGCACGAGCGTATTCCGGCTATGATAGTTTCGATAGGTAGAGAGACCATTACGATAATGAGATTAGACAATTACGAAACTATAGAATTAGAACTCAAGAGCTATGGTGAACATATTGGTGTAGGGAGTATAGTTGACTTAGTAAGGATTGAAGATAAATTTTTCATTATTAAAAGTGATTAGGATTTAGTAATGTATTAGCATATAAAGGTGAGGACAATAATACAATTAAATGGTGATTAAATGGGTAGAAGAAGACGTAGAAGAGAGGAAGAGGAAAGAGAATTGAGGTTACCTGGAGAGGAAGAGATCCTAGGAGTTATCATTCAAATGTTAGGTCATGAAAGAATGAAAGTACTATGTGCTGATGGTTATACGAGATTATGTAGAGTCCCTGGTAGATTTAAAAAGAGGCTATGGTTCCGCGAGGGAGATGTCGTATTAGTGGCTCCGTGGGATTTTCAGCCAAAAACAAGAGGGGATTTGTTATGGAGATATACTAAGAGTGAAGTTAGAAAACTTAAGGAAATGGGATACCTCAATAAACTAGAAGAAGAACTTGGTGAGGAGATAATTTAAGGATTCTTATCAACTGATTATCCATTCATAAACATCCTTTAATTGAGGAACTTCTATACCTAACTTGCTAAAATATCTGAGTATATTCCTTATATCCCTTAAGAGAAATTCTTCAAATAAAGGATGTCCCTTTTTAACAGCACTACCCCAGTCTATGAGTATGAACTCTTCATTTCTATTCATAATATTGTATTCCGATAGATCTGCATGGACAAGTTCTGCCTTATGATATAACCTATACATGTAGTCGAGTATTGTATTTAGCGCTTTTTCAGGATCCTTGGGGGGAGCTTCCTTTAAGAGAGGAGCTGGTACACCTCTATGCTCTGGATAGTTTATGAACTCCATGACGAGTACGTTATTTTTAGCAATAATAGGTTTAGGAACTCTTACGCCAGCTTCATGTGCTAGTTTTAGATTTCTAAATTCTTTTCGACACCATAGGTACCTTAATTTCCTTGGATGTCTCCTTATCTCTTGGAATCTTGGATCTCCTTCTATGTACTTTAAGATACTATGACGAAATTCGGCAGTCATAACAAGAAAGATCTTAACAGCGAGGTCCTCGCCCTTAGAGGTTTCAGCCCAGTATACTCTTGCTTCTTTACCAGCACTTACAACTCCATGCATTATACCTATTATGCCACTATTAGCTAAATTATATATCGTTAATAAAGTTGGTCTGTCGAAGACTTCTTCCACAGTTTCTAATAGATCTCTGTCCATGATCCTTCTAAGTCTTTCTCTATCTATCTTCTTCCTCTCTAATCTCGTTACCTTCTTCTCAATTTTACTCAAGAATAAACCCTTTAATAGTACAGGAGAGAGATATAAAAGTATATGGTAGCCTAAGTATCTTGGGATTTCTATGAGCTACCTTAGTGGTACAATCACCATACCAGTAGATAAAGAAAGACTAGGAGTTATAATAGGTAGTAAGGGCAAAGTGCGTAAGCGTTTAGAAGAAGAGTTAGGTATTAAAGTAGAAGTCGATAGGGAATTAGGGGAAGTTAGGATTTCGCCTTGCACTGAACTTAAAGACCCAACAAAACTACTAAGAGCTAAAGATATTATAAGAGCCATAGCTTATGGATTCAGTCCTGAGAGAGCCTTCAGACTTTTAGAGGAAGATACATTCTTAGATGTAATAGATCTTAAAGAGGTAACAAGTAGAAGAAGGGAAGATATAACAAGAATAGCAGGTAGAATAATAGGTGAATCAGGTAAAGCTAGAAAGATGATAGAGGAACTCACCGGAGCAGATATTTCAGTATATAAGCACTATGTAGCGATAATAGGCGATTATGAGCAAGTTAGAATGGCAAGAAATGCCGTTGAGATGCTAATTCAAGGACGGCAACATCGTACAGTATATAGATATTTATTTAGGGAGAGAAGAGAGGCAAGGTTACGAAGATTATTCCCATCTTGGGAGGTAACAACGTTTAAATCTGAAGATAGTCATGAAGAGAGTTCTTAGCAGGTATGCAAAAAGATAGCATAATTTAGTGAGATTCTCTTTAAGCAACCCTAGCGATCATGAAGTTTAAGTTCTTAACCTTCAGGTTCTCTATAGCTTATAATTGGTTTGTAAGCTAAAAAGAAAAGACCTCTTTTAACTAATTAGACCTTAATAGTTATGTTCAACACAATAATAGTTCGATATTTAGGGAGAAACCATCAACAGAGTTGGCGCCGGGGGTGGGATTCGAACCCACGACCACCCGGTTAACAGCCGGGCGCTCCACCTGGCTGAGCTACCCCGGCACTTTAGCTAAAACTTATTCATCATACGATAGAAGATTTTTCTCTTATAAACTTTCATTAACATCAGGTTAACTTGCTTCTTATTAGCTTTTAATTTTTCAAGTATTAAATGAGATTTGTCTCCTCTTTTATTTTTGAAAATTTCGAAAAATAAAAATATGAAGATAAATCTCATTATATACCGGGTGTCATATGTTAAGGACTTGTAAGGAGGTATAATCGCGTTTATGAAGAAAGTTGGGGTTGAAGTTATAGAAAGGTTAAGCCAGTTCTTTAGCAGATATGGTTTAGACAGGGCTTTAAGTAAAGTATGGTGCACGCTTTTAATCTATAACGAACCACTAACTCAAAGAGAGATCTCAAACATAACAGGGTATAGTATAGGGATGGTGAGTACTTCACTCAGATTACTGCAAGATATGGGGTTTGTTACCATAGCGGGTAAGAAGGGTAGAGAGAAGCTCTACAAAGTAATAGCCTCCCCTATAGACGTATTGGAGCGGTGTATTAAAGAAATAACAGAGTATCACATTTCATCAACAATAAGGTTTCTTCAAAACAATATAAATTCATTCGATAAGAGAATTAGAAGAAATATTCAATATATACTATTAGAATTTGAAAAGATAAATTCAGCAATGAATTCCTTAGTAAAGATTATGAAAAGACTAAGAGATAGTAGCCTTAACTTAGATCTAGAAACATATAGAA
>Ga0180301_10002482_pt1 | contig 14497 bp, 13 predicted proteins | sample GuaBasSediGuay16_FD_121797 | JGI IMG/M metagenome (GOLD analysis project Ga0180301, IMG submission 121797) | Subseafloor sediment microbial communities from Guaymas Basin, Gulf of California, Mexico - Guay16, Core 4569-2, 12-15 cm | ecosystem: Environmental > Aquatic > Marine > Hydrothermal...
AGCTTGGAGCAGATGGAATCCATACATCTCCTCCCATTTGCGGGTGCCATGGAGGCGAAAGTATCTGCTGTCATGAGCTCTCACGCAGTTTATCCAGCCCTTGATCCCGGTGTGCCCGCCACCTTGTCGAGTAAAATCATGACGGAACTCCTGAGGGAAAAGATGGGCTTCGGAGGGCTTGTTATCTCCGATGACCTGGAGATGGGGGCAATAGAGAAGGAAAGGCCATTACCAGAAGGGGCAGCAGATGCCTTCATAGCAGGGGTTGACCTGTTGCTTATCTGCAATAACCAGGAACGTCTTATTGAGAGCCTGGAGCTTATTAGAAACAAGGTTCTCAGGGGAGACATATCCTATGAAAGATTGGGGGAGTCATTGGAGAGAATTGCCTCATGCAAAAAGCAATTTCTCTCTCACAGACCGAGGACATCTTTCAAGGCAGTGAGGGAGTATTTCGAGGCCTTATTATAATGTATTGGCCAAATTGTGGTGGAAATAAACTCCTCCGAATCTCTAACACCACAACATCAAGTAGCCACCTTATTATTGACATACAACCACTTTTTCGCTATCCTTTTTCGAACTAAAGCAGATATTAGCTAGAATAGGATCATGAGGTATTGCCGAGTTTGAGTGAAGATAGAATAACTTCAGCAATAAAAATCAACAATATCCATCAACAAGGCTTTAATTTGACAAAGCAAAATTTCTGAAAGGCAAGCCAAGATGAAACCCCTTATAAAGAAGAATCGTAGAAGCGGCAAGGAAAGACGTCCTGGCAAAGACCGCAGGAAATCGGATGACTCCAAACCTAGATTCCTTGAAACCGATACAATACAAGAACAGAGACCTATGAAAAGCTCTATCAAGTTAATTGTCGACCCGAATTGGGACGAGATTGAGAGGGTTAGAAATGAAAGCAATGGATTTCTTAAATCCTACGGGCTATCCGATGATATTGTACATGCTATCACAATGGTAATCAGCGAACTAATTGAAAACGGCCTAAAATATGGCGTTTTTAAATCCCCGGAAAATAGGGTGATTGTTGATGTCTATATTGGAGAAAGTATTATCACAGTGGAAGTCACCAATCCTGTTGATGAATCTACCTACCACCATTTAAGGAGATTAGACAAAGCAATTCAGTGGATTAGAGGATATCAGGATCCTTTTGAAGCATACACGGAAAGGCTAAAAGAGGTCGCTAAAAAGGCTCTGCATGATAAGGAAAGCGGTCTGGGGCTTGTGAGGATTGCCTATGAAGGCAAAGCTATTCTTGATTTTTTTGTTGGCGAAGATAACATCCTAAATGTCTCAGCCGTCTCAAATCTTGAAGGGGCTTTTAGGAGGTGATGATGGGAAAGGGAGAGACATTTACCAGCAATTTATTGACAATTGAAGTAAATGAAAATGAAGCTTCCTTCAACATTAAGTGGATGGGAACAAGCATCGAGCGTGAACCAACCAGGTTCATTACCCCGATTCTGGTTGATGTTATCAAGAAAAGCATTGATTGTAACAAGAAGATCATATTAGACTTTCGGGAATTGGGTTACATGAATTCATCAACAATTACTCCGGTTATCAAAATCCTTGAAAGGGCCAAAAGAGGTAGAAACCAAATTGAAGTTCTGTATCAAAAATCTCTGAAATGGCAGGACCTGATCTTTTCTGCCCTGGAAATATTTCAAACAAAAGATCGAAGAATACAGATTAAAGGATTATAAAAATAATGAACCATGAAGCCTCGAACATAAAGGCTCATCTTGTAAAGGGAAAAAAGAAGATTCCCATTGATGCCAGATATGGTTCCAGACATTCTCTTTTGGTTCGACTATTAGATGTAAATCCTTTTGTAGGCAATACGGAGTTCAGCGGACTGGTCATTGAGTTTAATGGAGGAAAGTTTGAACTGGGTCCATGCAGGCTCGTTTCAGAACCTAGCGTTGATGGCTACGACGGTCGGTTAATCTTTGTTAGTGAGGTTTATGATCTTCAACGTTTATTCTTTGAAAGCAAGATAGTGAAGCTACAGGATGCCTTCCTTAATCTGCCTCTCATTTTGGCCCATAAAGACAAGATAAAACAATCTTTCAAGGATTATACCGCCAATCTTAGCTATGATTTGAATGTATACAAAAATCTCTTTGATGAACTGGATGCGGAATATGCTGAGGAGCCAGAAGATATCAAAAAAGCAATTCAGAAGGCAATTATTGATACCGAAGGCAAAAAATTTATGCACTATCTTGATGATAAGCTAGATGAATTAGAGGAGGTAGTTGCCGATTTCAGCAAAGAAGAACATGAGCGCCACGGCTTTTATTTCAGAAAGCAACTCTGGAATTTTATTATGTGTTCGCCAATTATGAAACGTACCAACCTAAAACCTCGAGGATACGCTGGTGACTCAGAAATGATGAGGATGATATATTCTAACGATTATGAAGGTGAATCTACTTTCTCTAAACTTATGCAGAAACATCCGCTAGAGCAACCAGGTGCACAGGCCGTTCGAAACAGGAGGAAAATTATTGCAAAGACGCTCACCAATATTCAAAACAACTACTCCGACTTACAGCCAGAAAAGTTCAAGGTTCTATCTATTGCGTGCGGGGCTGCTTTTGAAATGAAAGATATCCTGTTATCTCCCGAAGATTCCGAGAAATATCATTTTACATTGCTTGATCAAGATCGATCTGCTTTATCCGAAGCTGCTGCCCGGGTGGAGCAGATAGGAAAACAACTAGGCGCCAAAATAAAAGTAGATTATATAAATGCATCCGTACGTACCATGGTAGCCACTCGTCAATTGGCTAAGAAATGGGGGCAGTTCCATTTTTTATATTGCATGGGACTGTTTGACTATCTAACTCCCCCTGTAGCAAGGGCAGTGCTTGGAACTCTATATCAACTGTTGAAACCAGGTGGAGAGATGTTAATCGGTAATTTCCATATATCGAATCCAAGCAGGTATTACATGGAATATTGGAACGATTGGGTTCTGTACTATAGAACGGAGGAAGAGTTTATGGATTTATTAAGAGATGTTCCATCAGAAAAAAAATCCATTTTTTTTGAAGATACTGGTTGCCAAATGTTCCTTCACGTAAAAAAACAGACTAAGGAACTTTGATAAAAATTCTTCAGGAATTCCAAGAATCAATGCATCATTAAATCTTGAAAGGATAAAACAGTGAAAAGGAAAAACGGAGATATTGGCACAGAACCTTTCAACTATGATGTCAATGATTTCGACAGGTATTTAAGCAATATCATTCATGATTGGCTGAAAACCCTGACTACATTAGCCTTTATATTGGTACCAGTATTCTTTATACTCGATTATTTCACAATGCCTACAGAGCATTTGCATTTATTTGGGGTTTATAGACTCATATGCACGCTAATATTAATTGTCCAGTATGTTATCATACGCCAAACCAGACCGGGCAGATTCTCCTATCTCCATGGATACTTTGTCTCTCTGATCATCGGTGGAATGATTGCACTAATGACGGTTAACCTCGGAGGTTTTAACTCCAGCTACTATGCAGGATTGAATCTTGTGATAATAGGCGTCAATCTCTGGATGCCATGGCAGACACTCAATTCTGCCATAAACAGCATTATAATAATTGGCATGTATATTATCTTCAATATCATTGCAGGTCAGGATTATGTCCCTTCAATTCTAATCAATAACCTGTTTTTTTTATGTTCTACGGCGATAATTGCAGTGTTTATAAACCATGTAAGGCACAGGCTCGTTAAGCAAGAGTTTTATCTGTTCGTGGAACTGAAAAAGGCCAGGGATGCCCTCTGGAGCGAGATGGAATTGGCCAAACGCATACAAACAGCACTTTTACCTCACAGAGAAAGGATGAAGGGTTTTGATATTGCGGCAACCATGGTTCCTGCCAAAGAAGTTGGGGGAGATTACTACGATATTATGCAAACACCAAACAGATATAAATGGGTTACTATTGGTGATGTATCAGGCCATGGGGTTGATTCGGGGTTAATTATGATGATGGCCCAGACGAGTATAATGTCAATGGTAAATAATTGTTCGGACTGCGACCCATCCAGAGTGCTCAATTCAGTAAATAGAGTTATTAGAGAAAATATTTCAAGATTGGGTTCTGACCATTACATGACAATGATGGCTATCCGTTTCAATGAATCTCAAATGACCATAGCCGGAAAACACCAGGATGTTCTAATTTATAGATATGCATTAAATAAAACCGAAGTTATTCCAACACAAGGAACCTGGCTGGGGATTTCCGATGACATGGGGAAATATCTGAATGATGTTACTATAGAAATAAATAATGGTGATATTGCTCTATTATTTACCGATGGAATTACTGAGGCCACAAATGAAAATGGCGAAATGTATGGACAGGTACGTCTAGAACAGGCGCTCAATCAATATGCGGATCTGCCCGTTGTAAAACTTCTGGATAAGATAATTGAAGAGGTGAAAGCCTTTCAGAAAGAACAGTTAGACGACATGACATTAATGGTCATAAAAAAGGTCTCTAGTAATAAATAACGTTAGCCGGAACGAGTCCTTATTCCTATAAAGCAATATTAGATGAAAACTCCTTCTCCAGCACAGGATGATTTCAAGGTAAGCCTGCTGACTCTCTCGTTTCCAGGAAAGATTGAAAAAGTTTATCAGGACGAATATTTTCAAAAATCCCTGAAGCACGTAAGAATAGCCCTGTTGCTTGGAGTTTTTTTCTATGGAATTTTCGGAATCCTAGATGCATGGATATTCCCAGAGGCAAAGGAAAAATTATGGATTATCCGCTATGCAGTTCTTTGCCCCTTTATTATTGCGGTTTTTCTATTCTCGTATTCTCCTCATTTTAAAAGATACATGCAATTATGCATTGCCTCAGTGGTATTATTGGGCGGGCTGGGCATAATTACAATGATCTTGGTAGCCCCCTATCCAGGAAACTACTTATACTACGCTGGTTTGATTCTTGTTTTTATATATGGATATACTTTTTTCAAACTCAGATTCGTCTGGGCAACTTTTACCGGCTTGATGATCGTGATTGCTTATGAAATTGCGGCTACCTGGTTGGGCAAAACCCCGATTGCAGTCCTGGTCAACAATAACTTTTTTTTCCTCTCTGGCAATATAATCGGAATGTTTGCCTGTTACTCCATAGAATTATATTCACGAAGGGACTTCATGCATGCTCGGTTGCTGGAGGCCGAGAGGGAAAAAGTTGATGCCTCTAACCGTGAGCTGGAAAAGAGGGTCAAGGAACGTACTGCTCAACTGATAGAAGCAAATAAGGATCTGAAGCAAGAAATAGTAGAGCGCAGGCGTGCAGAAGATGCGCTAAAGGAGAGTGAAAAGAAATACCGAACCCTCTTCGAGGACTCAAGAGATGCTGTCTTTATATCCACAAGAGAAGGCAAGTTAGTTGAGGCCAATCAATCTTTTTTAGACCTCTTTAATTTTTCCAGGGAAGAGATTTTAGGGTTGAATGTCCGGGAAACATACGTTAATCCCAATGACCGGGCCAGATTTCAGTTTGACATAGAGAAAAAGGGATCTGTTAGAGACTATGAATTGAAGCTCCGTAAGAAAGATGAAACAGAGATGGATTGCCTGCTAACTGCAACTGTGAGGAGGGACGATGATGGAAATATCCTGGGATACCAAGGTGTCATTCGCGATATCACCGATAAGAAGAAACTTGAAGCCCAACTCCGACAAGCCCAGAAGATGGAAGCAATTGGCACGCTGGCAGGCGGCATTGCTCACGACTTCAATAATATCCTTTCTGCCATAATCGGCTACACACAGATAGCCCTGGACGATGTAGCAAAAGGTACTTTACTTCAAAGCAACTTACAGGAGGTGCTCAAGGCAGGACGTCGCGCCAGCGACGTAGTAAAGCAAATTCTCACCTTCAGCCGCAAGGCTGAACGTGAAAGGAAACCGCTCCAGATCAGCCTCATCGTCAAAGAGGCCCTCAAATTGCTGCGAGCATCGCTACCCGCTACCATAGAGATTCATCAGAAAATCGGGCCCGATCCGGGCACTGTCTTGGCTGACCCCACACAGATTCATCAGGTCTTGATGAATCTGTGTACCAATGCAGCCCAAGCCATGGATGAAAATGGGGGCATACTGGAAGTGAACCTGACCAATGTGGAGCTTGATCCCTACTTTGCATCCCGACATCCGGACATAAAGCCCGGACCATACCTTAGATTGACTGTAAGCGATACAGGTCATGGTATGGATCCTTCGACCATAGAACGCATATTTGACCCCTTTTTCACAACCAAAAATCATGGTAAAGGAACGGGTATGGGACTTGCCGTAGTCCACGGCATTGTTAAGAGTCATGGTGGAACGATCACGGTCTATAGCACGCCAGGACAAGGCTCCACCTTCAACATCTATCTTCCCGTCATTGACAGAGAGGTAGCGCCTGAAACCGGGATTGAAAGACCTATTCCCACCGGAAACGAGCATATCCTTTTCATCGACGATGAACAGGCCATAGCAGGTATGAACAAACAGATCCTGGAGCGTCTGGGCTATGAGGTGGTAGCAAGAACCAGCAGCCTCGAGGCCCTGGAGCTATTCAAGGCTCAACCCGATAATTTCGATCTAGTTATCACTGACATGACCATGCCCAATATGACAGGAGAAGAACTTGCCAGAGAGCTTATGAGCATCCGGCCGGATATTCCAATTATTCTTTGCTCTGGATACAGCGAAAAGATCACGGAAGCTAAAGCAAAGGTTACAGGCGTTCGGGCATTTGTTGGGAAGCCAATCCTCAAGCGAGAAATAGCCGAGACCATCCGAAGGGTACTGGATCAAGAAGGATGACCAACTGAGATGTTAAGTAAATCCCGCCGGAATTTTTTACCCCGTTAAATGAATTAGTTATATGGGATATTTCTTCTTAGCAACCATATTTAACCGGGCAAGCGTGGAATTCCCACGGGGTAAATGAAGGGCTTTTTGGTCATTTAATGCTTGAAATCACAATGTAACCCCCTATAAGGCAAAGCCCTCGCGCAAGATGAACAAAAAGATCTTAATTGTAGACGATGAAGAACCTATCCGGGGATTGCTTGGACAGATCCTAGAGGCACAAGGTTATGCCTGTTTCTTTGCTGCCGATGCATCTGAAGCCCGTGAGTTCTTGGAACAACAAATCTTTGAGCTTATCCTTTGCGATATCATCATGCCCGGCGAGTTAGGCCTGGACTTCATCCGGGAAGTGCTAACTAAATATCAAGACACGGCGGTCATCATGGTAACTGCGATAGACGATCCTTTAGTCGCAGAGGCTGCCTTGCATATGGGTGTCTATGGTTACATCACTAAGCCTATTGAGCGCAACGAGGTAGTGATCAATGTGGTCAATGCATTGCGCCGGCGAGAGCTTGAGATTGCTAATCGAACCTATCGTGAGGATCTGGAGACGATGGTCTCTGATCGTACCAGCTTTCTTATCCGTCTGGAAACAATGCTTGAACAGTTGCATTCGCCTCAGGTTGCCAAGGAATTAATTAAAAAGATAGATGACTTCGACCATCCTAACAAGATAAGAGAAAAATTGGAAATGACCGTTTTGTTTGCAGACATCAGAGGGTTTAGCAGTATGGTCTCCGTTCTTAAGCTAGAAGATATTGTTGATTTTCTCGATGAGTTCTATAGTGCTATGGCCAAGACGGTATTTGATAATGAGGGAAGCATTGACAAGTTTATTGGTGATGAGGTGATGGCTTTCTTCGGGGCACCCATCGTCTTGGAAAATCCTACTGAAAATGGCATAAAGACCGCAATGGAAATGGAAGTCTCTTTTCAGAGACTAAGAAAGAGATTTTCAAGATATTCTTCTTATTTCGAGAACTTGGGAATCGGGATTGGTATCAATACAGGCGAAGTATTCATCGGAAATGTTGGCTCAAAAAAACGCTACGATTATACTGTTATTGGCACCGCGGTCAATATTACCAGAAGGTTGTGTTCCTGGGCCGGACCGGATCAGATCCTTACCACCAAAGAAACTCTCAATAAAATACCCGGAATAGTCTCATCTGAATTTGTCGAAAATATTTCCTTCAAGGGCATTCCAAAACCTGTTAATGTATACAAAATAATTCACATCTAATCACAGATAAAACTATCTCCTGGCGTAACATTTTAGCAAATGACCCCGAGACTTCTCTTCAGGGTTATAGAGGAAAGAAACTATACTCCTTAAGCAATTAATTTCAAAGGACCAAAATGCTACCTCCTGGCAAGATTACATTTTCTGCCTTCCTTCCGCATTATCCATTCAGTGCCTGTTGGGTGATTTGTACAATCAAAGGATCATATCCCAGCCATTCTGCGGCAGTTAAAAGGGCCCTCTTATGCTCCCCTGCCATAGTGTAAGCAGATCCTACTCGCTCCTTATAGCGTGCATCCCTGAGAAGATGGTGGTCATAAATGATCACATTTGTTGTGGTGCCTCTTAGAATAGCACAGACATTATCAATGGCCCGTTGTAAGTTAATTCGATTCACCATAAACCCGAACAGATATGTGGGCGGGCCATCCAGGATTAGTATATCGGGGTTTTCTTTGATAATCCATTGGGCATAATCCTCAATACTTGGCCCCTGCAGGTCAGAGGTATAAATCACCTTCCTGCCTTTATGCTCCACACTGACTCCAACTACCCATCCAACGCGATCAAACTCAATGCCATGGAACATGGGCTCAGTAAACCTTACAAAGGTCGATCCCTTTTTAAATGATCGTCCATCACAGATTTGAATATCCATTTTTTGAATCCCGGCCTCAGAAATCCAGTCTTCCGTCTTCCACCTCAAGGCCATTTTCTTGAACCAGGCACGGCCCTTATCAATGAGTTGATTCTTCCTTTGCTGGTAATCGCCGTAGTCCTTTGCCATTGCCATGGGCAAGCTGCCGGTCGGGTCACTAAAATCCATTTTTGCACCGGGCTGTGTGTAAAGCCAATCATGATTCCTGATACCGTTTATCTCATATAACTGAGCAATAAAAGTCCTTGCCCGCTCCCATTGAGAATGATTAATCCAGCGATTAGGATCTTTTATCCACATCCCTTTTCCCCTGTAAATCCCCTCCGCCTTTAATGGAGAGACGTGATGATCGTAGTGGTAGTGTGAGATAAAAACCGTGTCCGCCAGCCTGGAGAACCTGGCTATCGTTTCTAAGGCCTTACCTTTGAGCTCTTCCCCCTCTCTCTCATCCAAGGGATAGCTGGACTGCATGGCCGCAGCACCGGGGTCAACCAGTAGGTGAAGGTCAGGGGTCTCTATAAAAACACAACTTGACTTTGCGCCGTAAGAATCGAACCAGACTAAATATATATTAACTTCTCCAATAACAATCGGGTGCTCTTCTATTTCCTGAAAGGTAATCGTCGAAACCATAAGATATTTTATATATAGAAAATTTTAACATTTTACAAATGTTACCAATTTTTTAACAAAAAACCTCATTGAGACACTCTCGATTCCAAAGCCGGAATTCTCTTTAGCGGGTATTTAAGGTAGGGAATCCACCCAATTTGGTACCTGGAGCTTGACTCTTTGAACTCCTATGAATATTATTACTAAAATACTAATATTACTAATGTAAAGTGAAGCTTTCTACAAAGGGCAGCTATTCCTTGAGAGCAATGCTGGATCTGGCCCTCAATTCCGGCGATGTTCCTGTATTGATCAAGGATATCTCCTTCAGGCAGGGAATCTCAAGGGGCTATCTCGAGCAGCTCTTTACCTCCCTCAGGGTGGCCGGGTTGGTGCGGGGCATTCGTGGTGCCCGGGGGGGATTCATTTTATCCCGCCCACCAGCGGAAATAAAGCTCAGCGAGATCATTCAAGCAACAGAGGGATCAATCGCACCCGTTGCCTGTGTCGATGATCCGAGGCTCTGCCGGAAAAGCGGTGAATGTATAACCAGGGATGTATGGATAGAGATGAAAAGGGCATGCGATAGCGTGCTGGAGTCCCTTACCTTACAAGACCTGATTGAGCGGAGCGAAAAAAAGAGCGTCCAAGGGGAGCATCTCGAGGAGATCTCCTAATACCAACCTTCATGGGACGAATGAGGTGGACTATCGATGGCTCAGATCATTGCCGTGTGCACGAGCGAGCAGAAGGGCACGAACAAGAAAACGGTGTCAACGGCAGTAGCCAGAGAAAATTTTGGACTCGTGGGCGATGCCCACGCCGATTGCCACACCCATCGGCAGGTGAGCCTGCTCGCAGTTGAGAGCATACATAAGATGCGAAATCACGGGTTAGAGGTGGGGCCAGGAGACTTTGCAGAAAATCTGACTACCCGGAATATAGATCTCGCGTCGCTGCCCATCGGCAGCCGGCTTGAAGTAGGAGACGATATTATCCTGGAGCTCACCCAGATCGGCAAGAAATGTCACACCAAGTGCGCCATCTTTCACCAGGTAGGAACATGCATCATGCCCAAAGAAGGGGTATTTGCCAGGGTAATCCGCGGCGGAATTATCAATGCCGGAGACACCATTAGGATAAAAGATGTTGGATAACGTACCCATTGTACGCATCTACAAGGACGGCAAGGGAAAGCCAAAAAGGATGAAAGACACGGTGGTGGCCGAATATGCCCTTACCATCCGCCTCTATGACAAAGAGCTAGTGACGCTGCTTTGCTCCCCGGAAAAACTGGAATACCTCGCCGTTGGTTTTCTTTTCTCCGAGGGCATAATTAAAGGAAAAGAGGACATCAAGGGGATAGTGCTCGATGAGAACAAGGGCGCAATAGAGATAGCTACCGCTGAACCCGGAACGACAACCAAGGATGCGGCCTTTCAACGGCTCATAGCCTCAAGTGGGGGCCAGGGAATATCCTCCCTTGACCTAGATCATAACATCGTGGAATCAAAACGTACCATAACACCTGCTGAGATCTTCGACCTCATCGAGGAGTTCGTTCACCGATCTGATGTATTCGAGGCCACGGGCGGGGCTCATAGCGCTGCATTGTGTGACGCACGCAATATCCTCGTCTTTAGTGAAGACATCGGCAGACACAATGCTATCGATAAGGTCTTTGGGGAATGCCTAATGAAGGCAATACCCACCAATGACCATATAGTACTTACCAGCGGAAGGGTCTCATCTGAGATCGTGCAAAAGGTGGCCAAGAGGAATATTCCCATGATTATCTCCAAATCCGCTCCCACCAATAGAGGGGTGGAGATCGCAGCAGATTTGGGTATCACCCTTATAGGCTTCGTCAGGGAGGGGCGGATGAACCTTTACACCCATACCTGGAGGGTAGTATCCGATGAAATATGATGGAAATGTAGTCATCTTTATCACCGCTGGCACCCGTGAAGAGGCACTCAAGGTCAGCCAGTTGCTCCTCGAGCGTAGAGCCGCTGCATGCGTTAACATAGCGCCCAATATTACCTCGATATTTTGGTGGCAGGGCAGGCTAGAAACGAACCGGGAAAGCCTCATAATCGTGAAAACAAGGGTGTCGAAACTGGAAGAAGTGGTGCGGTTGGTGAAGGAGATTCACAGCTATGAAGTACCCGAGGTAATAGCCCTCCCCATCATCGGCGGCAATCGAGAGTACCTGGAATGGATAAGCGAAGAGGTAAAATAACAGGCCGAGGAGGAGTGATCGGTTTTTCTATCCGAGCAAGAGTTCAAGAGATATGAGCATAGAGGTAAACATACACCAGGCGCTGCGTCATTTGACGAACAAACAGGCAAAGGTCGAGGTGAATGGTGCTACCGTGGGCGAATGTCTCAATGATCTGGTGCGCCGATTTCCCGGTGTTAAGCCGAAGATATTCGGAAAGAACGGCAAATTGCTCAATTACGTCGATATCTACGTGAATATGGAAAGCTCGTATCCGGAGGAACTCGCCAAGCACGTTAACGACGGAGATAGGCTCCATATCACGCTGATTATCGCAGGGGGGTAAGCGGGATAGCGACGGAGAACGCGGGAGGGCCTCCTTCCTGCTCCCGAGCGACATCACTCGAGCATATGAGGCACCTACCTCATCCCCTTTCCCATTGACACCTATTCTCCTATCCCATATACTTCTCCCACCTGGCCATCAACCCTTATTGCTTTCATAACGATGCCAACACCCGCTTCTTCAGAACAAACGTCAGTACCCGAAAGCATTGGCGAGTTCACCATTTCATTCATGCGTGCCATCAATAGCGCCCGCCTTTACTCGAGCGGCCATGATATCCTCAACAAGCACATCGCAGAACTCCATGGGAAGCTCAAGGGTGCCCTGGGCGATCTCGATTTCCTGTTTCTGGGCTGCGCCAGAAATGTCCTCTATTTTGAAGGAACCTTTTATAAGCCGAAAGAGCCCCATGTCCAGAAATTCCTCACCTTTTTTCACTTCCTGAGAATCTCCCAGATACTGCTTGAGAAAGAACTCACCGCCGAGGAACTGGGGTTGTTCATTGAGCTCCTCGCGGGCGCACGCCAGGGACAGGGAGACGAAGTGCTCTCCGCGTTGACTCGCGATAACACCGATCACGTGAGGATCGGCCTTCTGGACTATACGGTATTCTCAGCGGTTCAGACAGCGGCTGCACAGCTAACCGCAGTGAGCGATGAGGCGGGAGTCTGGCGACAGCTTATCCTCCAGCCCGCAGGGGCGGGGACCGTGAGGCTCGACCAGGCGCAAACCAATAAACTCGCGAGCATCTGTGGGGATGTAGAGCAATTGAAGAAGCTCCTCTCCCAGTTAGACAGCGAGATGAAGGATGAGACCAAGGGCGTCAGCGTTACCCAACGCGGAACCCTTTTGGGCAACTTCATCCAGAACATAGGCGACCTACTGTCTGGAATGGCGCCGATAAAACGGAAGCTCTTCTCGCAGCAGCTGATTACCGTGCTCGACACGCTCGAGCCCGGCCTCAGGGCAGAGATACTCGGATCCATCGCGCCGGAAGATGTGAGGGGCCCGGATAATGACGTTATTCACGAAATCATTCAGGCTCTGCCCGATGCACAACTCACACGCCTACTCGGCGAGGCCGTCAAAGAGTCGGGCGTGAAATCTAGATCATTCAACAACCTTTTCGGCCGTGCCCTGGCCAAGTACCGCGAGCCCGGCGTGCTCTTAACCCTTATTCAGCAGGAGATGCACCGCACTATTGAGCAGGGTGAATCCGAACCTCTGGGCAACTTGCAGCAATTGGAGCAGCTCCTTATCCAGAAGCAGGAATCAGAGGAGGTAAACAAGCAATACCACCAGGAGATCGATGCGCTCGCCACCTCTATCCAGATGCAAATGCCCGTAAAAGAGGAGGAGGAGATAGCCCGGTTGCTCAAGACCCTCACGCCTGAAGAATTGAAGCATGCCAAGGCAAAGCTCATCGTCGACCTCATCGGTCAGGCTCAGGTCGGCCGGTCAGAGACCGTCCTTCCCTCCCTGCTCGAGAGCCTCGGGGAAACCCTGAGGTCCTATCTGTCCGAGGGTGCCTACCTGACCGTAGGCAACACGCTGCGCGCAGTGTACCTTACACTCGGCGATCACCCCAAGGAAGAGCTGGTGAGAAACACCATGAACGCTGTCTTTACCGGTGAGCAGATCCGTGAGCTGCTTGATCAGCTCTTAAGGAAATGTCACACCTTTGAGCCGAGGGAGACCTCGGTCGTCGATGCTATCTGCCAGCTCTATCAGGATAAGGCAGGAGCGCTTCTCCTTGATCGCCTGAGGGAGGCAAAGGACGATGACAGCCCTCAAATAACGTGGATCTCGACCACCCTGGCAACACTGGGTCCAGGCCTTGGCACCCTTTTACCTAGCAGGCTACGGGATGCCTCGAACCGGATGCTCCCGCGTCTTCTCACGCTGGTCGCCATATCCAAAGATGCTGAACTGGCCCCTTTTGTAAAGAAATTGTTGGATCATAAGAACCAAGATATTCGCCTTAAGGCAATCGCCACCATCGGGCACCTTCGCGCAGAACGTATGGTGCCTCGTCTAACCGAGATAGCCCTGAAGAAAACACTTTTAAAGACCAAAAAGCTGAAAGACCAGCAAATCGCAGCTGTCAAGGCGCTGGCGGAGATCGGCACGGATGAGGCGAGAGAGGCCCTGCAACAGGTTGCCGACAAGGGCTCGGGGGAGCTTAGAAAGCTCTGTGGGGAATTACTGTAGCTCGGGAGGAACGATGAACACGGGGGCTAAAGATGAAAAGCTTAATAAGTTCTATAGAGACCTCTGCGTGAGCTTCGTGGGCAGCCTTCGCGCCCTTTCCCTCTATCCCGAGGATCACCCTGAAACCGAGAAAAAGGTCAGCGGATTCTTTCAACGGGTGAGCAAATTCCTGGAGCAGCGATCCACAATATCGCTCATATTTATCGGCGGTGAAATAGTTGTGGAGAATACCCCTCTCCCGGAGCTGAGCAATACGCTCGCACAGTTCATCG
>Ga0180301_10002483_pt1 | contig 14495 bp, 20 predicted proteins | sample GuaBasSediGuay16_FD_121797 | JGI IMG/M metagenome (GOLD analysis project Ga0180301, IMG submission 121797) | Subseafloor sediment microbial communities from Guaymas Basin, Gulf of California, Mexico - Guay16, Core 4569-2, 12-15 cm | ecosystem: Environmental > Aquatic > Marine > Hydrothermal...
AAACTACCTATGGTTCCTAATCATAGCAGCACTAGCAATAGCAACAATCATCGCACTCAAAACATCCGCCAAAGCAACAGTAGAACAACTAGAAAAGAAGAAAAAATTCGTAAAGAAGAAAAACTAAAACAATATTAATTATTATTTTTTACCCAGTATATGCTCAAGCCATTCTTCAATCCTTTTTCTTAGCTCCCTACGATTAGGAGCATACAGTACTGTCTTGTATTCTCCAGGAGGCAGTTCACTGTAAATGTCGTACTTATATGGTGCTATCTTCTTAGCTCTAAGCACTATGTCTCCTCTAGGTGTCCAGCACACAAAGATGGAGCCCTTAGGACCTCTACCGGTCTCGGTACACCTTACCATGTCTACTCACTCTCCCAGAGTGATAAATCGAACTTGTTTAATCGTTCCTCGTATGTAGCTTCGAACTTATTGAATACACCCCAGACATGCGTTCCGTAACCTTGTTTCCCTGCACTAAATATCGCATGCTTGGGCTCTCTAGAGGACAGATGAATACTTGTGTCATCTAGCTCAAATTCAACCTCACCCGCTCTAGGAGCATAAAGCCTCACCAAGTTGCCGGAAACCAGCACTCCCATATCTTTCTTGCTTGGCAAAATACATGAAACGACCCTTACTTTTATATCAGGATAGTATTTCTCTGAAACCTTCCCACCGAGCTTCTTGCAGAACTCCTTTACCTTCTCAAGGAATTCCACCATTTAAAGCCACCTCATCAGAATACACTCTTTATCTTCTCCAGTACTTCATGTATTTTGAGCTTCTCATGCTTAAGTTCCTCAGCTCTTTCAGCACTTTCCTCGGCTCCTGGTACCTCTAGTGTTGAGTGGTCATATAGAGTGTCTATCCATGAATCTATGACGGAGTTGTAGTCCCTTACAGCAGACCTGGCATCCTTATGCACATTGAACCTCACCGCAGCGAAGTCAGAATCCGAATGGCTGCTTAACACGACAAATGCCCTGCTGGGTCTTGTACAGTAGTAGAGCTCAACCTTAGAGTAACCCTCCCATGTTGCTGGGTAATCCGTTTCAGTTTCTTCAACCTTCTTACATAGGCTCTTCAGAGCTGATTCTATGTAGTCAACGTAGTCAAGAGGTCTTACAACAATTGCACCCTCAGCTTCTGCAAGAGGTCTCAGAATCCTCTCCCAATCAGTAAACTCTTCATGCTCCGTATTGGATGTAACCTCAAGCGAGCCTTCACTAAAAAGCTTTACCAGAACTCTCTCCTTTACATCTTCGGCTAACCCAGCAATTTGGCTCTTGAGCAAGTTCCATACTGATGCTTTAGAACCCTCATCTTTTCTCCTAACGAACCCCATGCCTAGTCACCACCTAGTATCTATGTTTTCTTTTTACAAATCTTTTTTCCTTTTCCGATATTGTGAATGCTGTTGCTACTGGCTTGGTTGGTGCCGGCACCGGCGATGACGGCTTAGCTGGCTTCCCTAGAACATGTATTCCGTAGTGCTTCGCTGTTAGGAGTAACAGGACAAGAAGTGCTGCATCTGTTATTAGTGCTAGGTAGGTTCCGTAAAGAAGGTTCCCAATGAAGTTCAGTACCGTAAATGCTGCTGCCAGGAACCAGCCCCACCTAGCACCCTTGTATAGTCCGTATCCGGCAACCAGGTACCCTACGCCCAGAATAGCTGTTAGAAGCACCATTGACTGCATTTCCGGAGAAAGCTCAACACCCAGGAACAGCATAGCGTAAAGTATTCCAAGCACACCTAAAGCAACGAAAACGATGGTAAGCAAAACCACCAAGAAAGGCTTCTCATTTGGCTTCTCATTCCTCCTCCTAGGCATCTTGTTTCACCAAGAAAAATAGTGTAAAACAACCTTAATAATTATTCTGCGGGGCCTCCTCTTTCCCTAAACCATTATTATTCTACTTCTGCACCCGGGGGGTTCAGAAAACTCAAAAACCGACTTTCTAGGGGAGGGCTCCCCGGAAGAAATAACTAAAACATAAGGTATTTAAGCTTACCATGCCAATTGACACTACTGGATGATGAAGGTGAACCGGAAAGGAACATAGATGACTGCTCTGTCAGGCCCTGACCTCTTTCTTCTCCCTGACCAAGTGAAGAACCTTATTAAGATTGATACCGCCGATCTTCCTTACTTCAACAGGGATCCTCAGGGCTTTGGGGTCAACGCAGTTGAAGCTGTAGTCGTATATGAACAGCTTCAGCGACTCCTCAAGACCTAGGGAAGCAAACCTCTCAAACATGTACTCCCAGTTCCTAGGCACAGAAACCAGAAACTTAGAGCCATCCATGGAGCCGAAAACCTCAACTACAGGGGCTACCTCGTGGAGAGCCTCCTCAAGCTCCCTAACTCTTGATTCGAGTTCCTCAACCTTCCTGACAAAAGCCTCTATGATTCCTAAAGGGTTAAGCATGAACTCACGAACAAAACCGGAACGTGTTGTCCCAAGAATTTCAGCAGCTTTAGAAACAATCTCATAGTGCTTTCTTGAGGTAGCAACGTATATTTCACCATAGGGCTTCCCACTACCCTGAGCCACACAAACCCCCTATACATTATGGATGTTTTGACAAATAAACCTGTTGGACGCTTAGCCAACGCCTCCAAAACCGCCAGGAAGAACAGCAGAAGAACAACCAGCAAAAGCAGCCCAAAAACCAAAAACACTATAGAATACGCTTGACCAACAACCCTTAAAACACTTCCCCACAAAGAGGAACCATTAAACACAGGCTCCCATACACTTTGCAACACATACTCCCCAAAAATATTTTAGAAAAATGCTTTAGATTTTCAGAAAAACCATCTACCATAGTATTCTTCCGGAGCCTCAATCCTCTCCTTGAACTTTCTAAGGCTCTCCTCAAGCTCCTCTCTCGAAGGCTCCCTCAAATAAACCATGTATGAAGCCCACTTCTCAGGCCTATACATTTTATCTACAGTAACCGCTTCAACACCTAATTCACCTTCTCTCTTCACAGTCCTTACCCTAATGCAGATTTCCGTCCATCTCGAAAGCTTATTCGGAAAACACAAGTATATTGACTTGGCAAACCCTTTTGGAAACCTTCTCCACAAACCCTCGAAAATATCTACAAGCTCGTCAAGAGAACCCCTAATAACCTCGAAGTAGTCCCTATGAACCCTGTAGAGCCTAGGGCTGTCCTCAGCATACTCGTCAATAGCCTTAGACACAATTTCTGGGAGCTTCTCAAGAGGCTCCGGCCTCTCAAGCTCCATAACCAAGTTCTTCAGCGAATCCAAAACGAAACCCACAGCCATCCACCACTACTATTCTATTGGCAAACTACCTTTTAAACCTCAACCTAAAACCTCCAGTAGAACCCAAGGCTCTTAACCCCCACTTCACACTATACTATATAATATATACCTTATATATTATATAACATATGTGTTTGTGTTATGTGTTCGCATAATGTGAGGAAAACTTAAATACTTTTATGCACATATCAAAAACACGGGTGAACAACACATGACGCAAACACAAACCCTTAATCAAAATAAACCTCAAGCCCCCTCCTTTCCGGAGGGTTTTTCGGCAGAGTTCATATTTGATTTCAGATATGGAAACAAGCCGGAAATCAATGTTGAAGAAGTAAAGAAAGCATTAGATAATCTCTTAAGAGAATACATGGGAGGAGACACGAAAATAACGTTCTCTAGAAATTGGCGTGGAATATTTACTGATGGCTTAGGAACTAAATGGGATGTTGGAGAAACCGAGATAAGAACTAGAACAAGCAAAGTAGTTATAAAGAGGATTTCTTATCCTGACGAAGACAGTAAAGAAGCTAAACTGCTAGACAAAATATACGACTTAATAGAGGACTTAGAATACAAGGTTCAAGAGCTACTAGAGCAGAAAGCAATAGAAATGATAAGCAAGGAGGCAGATATTCCAAAAGAAGTAGTTGAAGACCAAGGATGGTTCGATGACGACCTAAGCTTCTACAACTTTGAAGATGAAAGAACAAAAACAAGATATAGTGTCGGAATATCAGATGGATGGTACAATAAGGGATGCGGGTTCGAATATAGCGGAGCAGAATATGTCGCACTAAACGAAATGGTTCTCCACAAAGAACCAATAGAAGACCCATAAGGTGATAGCAAATGAGAGACTTTAGCGGCTGGAAAGCCTACGCTATCGCAAAACTAAACGAAATATTTAAGAAAGCCCTGGAAACGGGTGATGAGAAACTCGCCAACGACTGCCAAACACTAATAACAAAACTTCAATATTTGAGACTTAGGGATCTTGCTGGATGGATGGCTCTAGTACACCACGCATACCAGTACCATAAGCTCAAAGAGCTACTTGATATATTACCGTCAGCAGAAGAAGTTCAGAAATGGATAAGTTAGGAGGCTTAGAAAATGCCTAAGAAAGAACACTACAAATACACTGTTTACATTCGAGGCGAAGGATACGAGCTCCTAAGACAAATAGCTGAAAAAGTCCTGGCAACCAAAACCGACATCATAGTGTTGGCACTTAAGCTTCTCAAAGAAGTCCTTGAGCATGGCCCCGGAGAGAACTTCATGTGGCTAATACCTGTCGAGCTATGGAACGAACTCCACTTATGGTATACACAATACCACGGATGGCGTTGACATAGATAATTAATCTAAATAAGATCTTTTTCTGCTACTACTTATTCTATTATTACTTGATTTCTAACATGTAATGAGCTAAATTATAACTAAATCACTAAATCATGTAGTATCTGCTACTTTGGTACAAAAACTTTTTATACCCCAACCCGCATAAAATATAGCCGGTGAAAATATGTCCCAAATCACCCCGTTTAAAGAAGCTTTGCTTAAGCGTTTAGCCCAGTTTTCAACAGTAATAATATTTAACTCTAGTGACCCTAAGCGTCTTGAGCCATTTCTAAAATTCATGTATTCAAGGTTTTCTTCTGTAGCTCAGAAGTCCGGAAAGCAACCTAGAATCTTCCTTTACAAGGTGTGGAGCGGACTATACCAAGTTAGCGTTTCCGGAAACGAAGTATCATACCAGCCAGTAACAATGTCTATGTCGGCTCCGTCACCTCTAATGTCGCAACTGCCGAGCCAGAGGATAAGGTCGCTTGATGCTGCACTCCAGTACCTAGACAGCCTAATGGAAACAGAGCACTACGTTATAGCGGTTTTCTGGGGACTATTCAGCTACGGAAACATTAGTGGCCAAGAACTCTACAACTTCATAAAGTTCCTTAGAAACGCCATTTTCGACGACAGATACTATGTTGCTGGACACACAATAGCGGTGTTCACAAGCACACCTGAAACAATATTCGACGACGACACATTAAAGCACAGCATCCTAATAAACATACCCCCAAGCACCATAGAGGAAAGAAAGCAAATACTAACGAAAATAGCGGAACAGATGAACTTACCAATAGGAAACGGTGAACTAGCAACACTAGCCGAAGTCACAAAAGGACTAAACCTACATGAAGTGGAAAGCGTCGCCCTAGAATCCATATTTAAATATAGAAGATTCGACGTAAAAGCAATGACAGCGTTCAAATACGACATCGTAAGGAAATCCGGAATCCTAGACGTTGAAGAACCAGAGCACGGATTCGAAGCGGTCGGAGGATACAAGGCAGTCAAAGAATTCATATCAACAAACATCATCAAAATCCTGAAGAACCCTAAGAGGGCAGAAAAGCTGGGGCTAAGACCTCCAAGAGGGATCCTACTGTTTGGCCCGCCGGGAACCGGGAAAACATGGTTCGCCAGAGCATTAGCAAAAGAGCTAAACCTGCCATTTCTGAGGCTAAGAACAGAGAAAATAGTAAGCAAATGGTACGGGGAAACATCCCGCAACATTGCCAAGGCTATTGAAATTGCCGAAGCAGTAGCACCATGCGTAGTATTCATCGATGAAATAGACCGCTTTGGACGTAGGGGACACCTTACCGAGCACGAAGAAAGCAGAAGAGCCTTCAGCATACTGCTGGAGTGGCTTGGAGACTCTAGAAGAAAATCCATCATCATAGGAACTACTAATAGACCCGAAGATCTCGATGAAGCGTTTAGGAGAGTTGGCAGATTCGACTACTTAATACCGTTCCTGTACCCCGACTACGAGGCAAGACTTGAAATCCTAAAGGTACATACAAGCGTTGTTAGAAAAGTGCCATTAAGAAACGTAGATCTCCGAAAAGTAGCATCTACTACAGAATTGTGGACAGGCGCCGAACTTGAAGAACTAGTGCTTAGAAGTGCAAGATTAGCGCTTAAAGAGGACAGCGACCATGTAGAAATGGAACATTTCATGAAGGCGCTATCAACATTCAGAATAAACTACGACCACAGAAGGCAACAGCTTGAACACTACATGAAATTAGCTGAAGAATACACTAACGATGCTGAATTCCTCCAGCAACTAAAGGAAACCATGAAGAAAACGAGAGCCCAAATAGCACTGGAGCTCATGGAGGAGTAAAGAAGTGCATGAAAGACTAACAGCACTACTAAATGTCCTAGGTATTTCTGAGACTGAGAAAGCAGTTTTCATTAAAGGTAAGCTTAACTACTACTATAATGCGAGGACAACGTACAGGTACTATTATGAGGAGCTTGTCGGCGTATTTGATGAAGACGGTAAACCAGTACCATACATTGTTCTTAAAGGAAAAACAACAGCTAAAGATAAGATAAGGGAAATCTACTGGGAAACCACATTTGGAAGACGGGGGTTCTTAAGTGTATTTGGAAGCGTAGAGTTCGAAATAGTTGTTCCGGAGAAGCTTGGAAAGCAAAAGCTAGTGATAGCAAAATACACTTCCAAAGGCTTAGAGAGCAAGAGAGAATACGGTATCGACGACCTAAGAAGATCCGCCAGCTACTACGGGTTCGAACTGCGGACAGGATACTACGACTTCAAGCTGAACAGCATAGACTACGCTGCCTCGTTGCTGATGAAGCTGATAGAGTATTTCGCCGACGAGTCCTCGCTGAACAAGCGTGAGCTATACTGTAAGCTCGCACATGAGCTCTCCATGAGATGTAGGAAACAATAGTTTTTATACCTTTTTATACACAACTTATGGTGGTGGCTGAAGTGAAAATTATTGTTTCACGGAAAATACTTAAGGTTGGAAAATCCCTTTGCTTCACCATTCCCTCGGCTGTTTCCCCACCAGATGTTTTCTACGCTTACCTCAGCGGGGAAGCCATTGTCTACTCTTCTGAACCCCCTTCTGAAACATTGTTCTTAACTGTTAAGCCCCGTGTCCAAGCCAGGTTCCGGAACAGAACATACTATGTCCTAACTGTTCCAGCAGAATACGCCAGAATGCTTGGGATCGCCAAGGGCACACATGTGCTCGTAGAGGTTTCAGATGGCAAACTGGTTCTTAGGAAACCCTAGCTTTCATTCATGTACATTTTCAGTGCTCCTAGGAATAGGCTGTAGGGTACACCCGGTTTCCCATTGTATTTGTTGTCGTAGAACCTTATCGCTGAAATCACTGCTCTGAAAAGCTCCTCCTTGCGGCCGGGGAACCCTAGGGACTCCTCCCTAACCCACCTGTCAATGTTTCCTTTGTGCTTAACAATTGCGGCCCAAACCAAGTCCCCATAGGATATTCTTGTCTCCGACAGCCTAACGTACCCTTCCCTTTCAAGTTCTCTTAGAAATTCTTTCAGGTCTCCGGGGAGATCTTCGAATTTAACGTTGCCTTCGTCTTTCTGGAGCTCCTGAAGCCTCCTTCTGAGCTCACGGTTCTCCCTTTCCAGCTGCTCAAGCCTCTCAAACACCGGTTTAAGGGCTTCCTGAAGCCTAGACCCGAGCTCCCTGAGCGCCAGCTCGAACCTGCCTCCCCACTTTTCAAATATGAGGTGAATTAGGTTTGCGAGCTTGGTTGCGACAACCTCTGCTAACTCGTTAGCTTCAATAGCCCCCATTGGAAGGGAGCTCTTGATTGTCTCTAGCTCTTTCTTGATCTCGACTAGGGCGATTGGGAGCTTAGCCATTGAGGATACTGCGTCCACTATTTCCTGTAGGCTTCGGTTCCTCCATTCTCCGGCTCTAGCCTCTATTCTCGTCCCGCCCTCAGGCATTGTTTCCTTCTCCCCGGGAGGGCTCCAGTAAATCCTCACTAAGCGATCATAGTATTCCTGGAGGGTAAGGCTTTTACCGTTAACCCCTACGCCCTCAAGAACATTGACACCCGGCAGGTCAACGTTAACCTCCGGAGAAGCCATAACAACAAAGTCCCCGAGAGAAACACTCCTACCAGTAAGCCTCCCAAACAACATGGGCAAAAAGAACCTGCAAAAACCAACAAACTCCTCCACGGTCAAAGGATTATCCGAAGCCTCCAAGAAAACCTGCGCAGAACCATCCCTATTAACCTGAACAGTAAGAAACCTCTTCACACCAACACCCAACTTAAGAACCCACTGCTTACTCCTCTCAACAAACCTAACACCACCAAACTGATGCAAAAACAAAGAACTAACCCAAGGCCTAACAAACCTCAAACCCAAACGATGAACCATAAAAGACAAAGGCGAAAAACCAAGTTTAGGCGAAGCCGAAGAACCCCCATACCGTTCCGCCGGCTCATGCCCGGCAACCTCCCGTTGCTGCTGCCGAGTAGTAGTACTGGTAGTGGTGTGGGCTTTTTCTTTATGGGAGAGTTTTTTGGTTGCTTTTTTGGTGGTCTTTTTATGCAAGAGTCCTAGTTGCTTTAGTTTCTCTATTTCTTCGGGAGAAACCTTTGACACGTATATTTCTCTGCGTTTTCCATTCTCTGTTTTTCTAGCTGCTATGTAGACTGTGTTTTTTCTTCTCTTAACTCTTAGACACCATCCGTAAGAAACCAGTCTCCTGCATTTCTCTACCAGATTCTCCCCAGACTTAAGTTCTCCCCACTGAAGTTCTCCCCAGTTCTCCCCAGAGGTTCTCCCCAGTTCTGAGTGGGGAGAACCAATATCGGAACCCGTAACGTTTATATTTTTCTTTGAGTTAGAAGTATTCATGGGATGATATCACCTCGGTGGCTTTGCTTCCGATGAGCTTTGGCCTCGCCTCCGCAACCCCGACCCTTTCATGGGGGATGACCGCTATATTCTTCTTTCTGTACTAGAATATTTTTGTCAAATTAGTGCTATAAGTGTTTTCTATTTGAGGTCGCATATTTTGTCTAAACGTTTATATTCTGTTTTTCCCAAGTTCTACATGGTGTTTCGGAGTGGGCAAGTGGGTTTCGCTGTACTTTAAAGATGCTGAGTATAGGAAGCTGGAGAAAGTGCTGAGGAGAGAAGCTGAGCGGAGAGGTAGGAAGCTTTCAGCCTATGAGCTTCTTAAAGAATGGGTTATGGACAGGTTAAGCAGAGAAGACGGAGAAAATCATGCTTAAGCCGACGAGCCCTGCGGCAGCGGTGCTTAGCGAAGTAAGCAGCACTACGACCGGGTGCTGAATGTCTATTCCGACGCTTCTAAGATGCCTTGTTATTAGAAGTATTAGGAGCCTCATCACCTGAACCGTTATGAAAGCTGCCCCGAAAGTCACATAGTCTGTTGACCCGGACAGTGCAGCGAAAACCACGTATCCCATCATGAAGCTTGTCAGTAAAGCCACTGCCTCGTAAACCCACATTCTAACTGGCTCAGGCTTCTTCTTAACCACGAACCTTCCGGCCCTGTACATTCTCGCATGATAGTATGTTAAAGCGTATGTTGCGGGCATAGAAACACACGAAAACAAGGCGACATCGAAAAGCTCAGGAGCAATAGCGAAAAACCTCAGAAGAAGCATAAGCAGAATAATTGACAGAAACAAGTGAAGCTGGGTTGCTTCAGCAAATGTGACGTCATCTACTCTGCTGAGCAATGCATGCTCCCTAAAAGAAAATTATGTAGTAAATTAGTAAAAAAGATTGGGTTTATTTTTTCTTTAGAAACGGACTTTCCTGATAACGGACTTGAGCGTTGCAACACCTTCGTCAACGCACTGCTTGAACTCACTGTAGGTTTTCGCTACTTTAGCGCATGCTTCGAAGAGCGGCTCGAAAACCTGGTCTAAATCGTAACCTCCGATCTCGTATTCGTTGAGCTCCTCCTTTATCTTCTCAATCCATTCCTCAGCATCATTCTTGGGCATCGGCGGTTCCTCCGTGAGTCCTTTTTATTCTTCATTCTTTTTCTTTACGAACCTTCTGCTCTTGTTTCTCCATTCCTCAATTGCTGACTTAGCTGTTCTGGCTCCGGCGCTCCATGCAACAGCCAGTGCTACCACGATTATTATCGCAAGTATTATGACCATCCAGTACTCTAGCGCCATGTAGAATGTTTTCGTGTAGTATGCTGTAACAGTGTAGTCTCTTGCCATGTCAATGGATACGCTGTTCGTTGTTTTCTCTACTCCATCGTATTTTAGCTTGTCGAAAGTGTACTTGTACGGGAACTTAGTTATTTCCTCAGGGAACGTCACTGTAATGGTGCTTGGCGCATAAACTGTCACGTTAGTTGTTGTCGTTATGTTAACGTATGGGAATGCTGATAGCTCAACTTTAGCGTCAACGCTTAGCGGGGTGCTGGTTACGTTTGCCTTATGCATTGCTGAAGCATTAACTGTCTTAGAAGTGTCTCCAGCTACATCGACAGTATCGAGAATGAAGTACTCACTCTTAACAACCACTAGGTATGTGCCGTTTGCCGGAACAGTAATCTTGGTTACTCCATTTATATCGGTTGTGTTCTCATACTTATTGCCAGCAGTATCGTAGAGGGTTACTTTGGCTCCTGAAACAGTTTTTCCGTCAGGCCCTACTACAGTTATTGTTACTACCGGGTCTGCTGATGTTGCCGCTGCCGGCGCTACAAGCATTAACACTACTACAAATAATGCTAAAGCCAATATGGGTAGTGCAGCCTTTCTCATCCGAGTTCACCAAGAAAAAATAAGTATGAAACATCTAAAAAGGTTTTCTAGCTGTGCGGAGCTTCGGGAATACCGTAGCCGGTAAGGAAGTCCTTGACGAAGTTTATGTGTCTAGCATTGTCATCAACCCAGCTTAGAAACTCGTTAACTGTCGGGTCTCTGCCATGCCAATATCTGAAGTACTCTATGAAGTCCGCAGCTACAGCAGCCACAGCCGGAGTAGACATTGATGTCCCTGATAGGGCAACATAGTATTCCCCTACCTCGTACTCGTCAGGGAAGTCAACATAGGTTGACTTGCAACTGACAACCATTACCCCGGCACCCATGAAGTCAGGCTTCATTCTCATGTCAACAGTGGGGCCTAGGCTGGAAAACGGAGCCACCTTGTCATAGTATGGATCCCATGCTCCTACAGCGAAGACTTTTTCGGCAACAGCAGGAACCACTATTGTTGTTGGAATGTTTCCTTCGTTGCCGGCGGCTGCAAAAACGAAAACGCCTTTTTCGGCAACCTTGTCGGCGGCTATGCTCATAGGGTCTTTTCCGTCGCTTGCGAATGCCGCTCCCCAGCTAAGACTGAGAACCTTAATATCGTATTTCTCAGTGTTATTGTAGACCCATTCGAGAGCCCCTAAGCATGAGTCCATGTTTGCCGTTCCATCCTTGTCAAAAGCCTTAATAATTACTAGGTAGGTTCCGGGTGCAATACCTTTATATGTCCCGTTAGAAGCCCACCCTCTACCGGCAACAATACCGGCAACATGCGTCCCATGGCTGTTAATGTCAAGGAATGCTGGTTCACCATATTGCTGCCAAATCAGCATGTCATAGTTCAGCAGATCCTCCATTGTCCCGTTCTTGTAGGGCTCCCAGAAGAGATAATGTCCGCTTGGGTTAACATAAAGCATACTTACTAGGACTTTAATAATGCTTCTGTTGTTTTCGTCGTAGAAGTCCGGGTGGGTGTAGTCTATTCCGGTGTCAATTATTGCAACTGTGACGTTCTTGCCTACCCATGGGCCGTATGCTTTGTGGAAAACGTTGTCTATGTCTTTTTCCCTGAAGGGATACTGGCTTACGTCGAGGTAGTATAGTGGTGCGTGATGGAACTTCTTGGCTGCGTAAACGCTGATAACACCTGGCTTATGAACAAGCGAGCTTAGCTGACTTGTTGCAGTAAGCCTTGTCTTAACTATTTTAATGTCCCCGAACCTCCAGACCCTGATAGCCTTCAAGCCCAAGTTCACATTAGACTTGACAGTAACGTATGCGTCCACGGGTTTCCCAAGCATCAGCGCCTCCTGAACCTCAGGGTCAACGTGGAACATCATTACCTGCATTGGCTTAAGAGAGAAAGCCACTATAGGGATGGAAACAGCTACGGCAAGCACCAAGGCAAGGCTTGTCAGGGCTTTGAAGCCGCCTCCGGAAACAGAGTGAACAAGGAAGCTAGTGTTTTCTTCTGACGAACCTTTTCTTCTCACGAACCTTTTCCTTCGCACAAACATAGTGCATCACCGCTGTAGTAGGTGCTACATGGGGGGAAGAGGTCTCAGGCGGAAGATGCCTCCACAAAACAATGTCTTCTACGGCGCTGTAGATTATCGGTATCGACAGGAACAGTAGTGCTCTGAAGAACCATGTTTCGAAGTAGGCGTAGTATATTAGGCTGAATATCAGCATTCCTAAGCCTATTCCTACCACGACCATTTCGAAAATCATGTCAATAGGCATGAACCATGGGGGAAACAGCCTCCTCCTGTAAACATAGTAGTAGACGTCTTCGAACTGATCTATGGCTGCCAGAGCAAGCAGAAACGAGAACAGAGGATTGCTCTGCCACATAACATAGGCTATTATGAGCAACAGAATAAAGGTGAAGCTGTTAATTATGATCCTCACTATTCTGGCGAACAATCTGTGTCCCCAAAAATATAGGTAAAAAATATGGGATTTTAATGTTCTGCAAGAAAACCTTTTAAGCTTAGATTGCCCCTACCGCTCTTTTCTTGTAGTACCTGTAGCCCGCATATATTACTGCTACAGCAGCTATTACCGCCAATGCAACCAGAGTGTAGAACATGGCGTTCGTAAGCGCTAACTCCATAACCGATGCTTTTCCGTAAACAAATGCCGCCGGAATCTATCCTGTCTGAATTCCTCCGTAAACCAGCATTACAATGCCGAACGTGAAAATGTACCATAGTGGAAGCGCCGACCTGCTAATGACACCTGCCCTAGCCATGAAGTACCCTACGAATATCAGCCCTACCGTTAATGTCACCATTAGCCCTAGAGATAATGGGTTCGTTATTATCCCTGCTTGTACTAGAGCTATCGCCAGAATTACTAGGAAAACGAAGGATGCAGCTAAGATTGCCTCCCTCGTTGTTACCTCTATTTTGGGGGCTTCAGCCATCTACTTCACCAAGTATAAGTTACTCACTCCTCATTTTTAACTTTCCTCCTAACAAACACATAGTTTCTCGCTTCTTCAGCCTCTTCGGACAATGACCTCCTAGACTTCCTGACGACGAAGCGTAAAGGAACTTCCTCCTCTTCTCCGCTACTGCTTTTACTCTTCCTCCTAAGCTTAACGGAGGGGAGCTTCTCTCCGGAAACCGGGTTCTTCCTAATGAACTTGTAGCGCTTCCACGGAGTCGGCAACTCAACATCCTTAATCATGTCCACAAGGGTTAGCCAGCCGTTGTGGATAATGTGATATAGTATTGCTACTAGACCTGCTCCGCTAAGCCACATCATAGCGTAGAATACTGCGTTTAAAGCGTAGTAGCTCGAAGACGTAATGGTGAAAATAATTTTCTTCCTCAGAGGAAACGATGAAAGATACTGGAGCTGCCATGCCGGATGCATTATTGCCCAAACCGCCGAACCCAATGCAATACCTAGAACACCGAAGAACAGGTACGGTAGACCCCTGAACACTAGTTCTTCGAAAAGCGGAAAATACAGCACAGTCAAAGTTACCGTTCTAAACGCTGACTCATAGCTCATGTTAAGAGGCAACAGCGGGGTTGAAACCTTGTCCTCGAAAACCTCCGGTCTAATACCTATTGCTCTTTCAACACCAACCCTGATAACCATTGGAATCAAAACTAAGCCAACGTACCAAGGAAAATAGCAGAGCATCTGGTACAGCAACGTCCACAAATCAACAGTGAACTGCTGCATTCCCGCATCCCTACTCTTTTCTTATGAACATGGTGTAACTAAAGCTTATTGCCGCAAAAACCGTTATTAAAGTAAACGTCATGTACCTGAACAGTAGCGCAAGCCAGAAGCTCACCATGAATATTGCAAGGCTCATCCACCTCTCATAGCTTGGAGGCGGAGGCTTCTTATGGGTCTGCATGTACCTCATGGTGAATACTTGGTCTGAAAGCATAAGCGTTAGGAGAATCCACTGCATAGCATACCATAGGGGATAGTACATTTCAATCCATTCGACAGGGATAACCCATGGCCTAGTAATGGCTATTCTCAGGGCTTCAATAACGTTGATCCCAAGCAAGTC
>Ga0180301_10002485_pt1 | contig 14487 bp, 14 predicted proteins | sample GuaBasSediGuay16_FD_121797 | JGI IMG/M metagenome (GOLD analysis project Ga0180301, IMG submission 121797) | Subseafloor sediment microbial communities from Guaymas Basin, Gulf of California, Mexico - Guay16, Core 4569-2, 12-15 cm | ecosystem: Environmental > Aquatic > Marine > Hydrothermal...
ACTAAAAAATACCATCTTCTGTATTTCAAACTTAAAATCGCTCAAATATTTTTAATCGAGACGGATCAATTGAAATATGAACATCATAGTAATCGGCCCTGCAGCCAGCGGTAAAAGTGCCTTTGTAAAATCATTCAAGGAGTTTTTAATTGGGAAAGGCTATAACGCTAAAGCTGTTAATTTAGACCCTGCAACACCCCCGATTTACAAATTTGAGGCAGATATAAGAAAATTCGTGAAAACTGAAGATGTTATGCAAAAATACAAGTTAGGAATCAACGGAGCATTGATTAAAGCAGTTGAGATTGCAAGCGATTACATTGAGAAGTTGATCGTTCAAGGAGATTTTGTTTTGTTCGATACACCTGGACAGATGGAATTGTTCATATATTCAAGAGCTGGAGAAACAGTAATTAATCACATACCAGATTTCAAGTGTTGCATTTTCCCCGTTGATTCAAAAATTGCATTAAATCCTGAAAACTTCGTTTCAGTTTTAATACAAAACGTTGTGGTGTCTTTGAGGACGTCATTGCCAACGCTAACTGTTTTCAACAAATCTGATTTGGCTAAACCAAATTTAGGCGAAATTATGGAAGAGTTGAAATCTAAATCAGGAGTTTTGGCAGAATTGCTTGAAAAATCTCTATTTTTCTTTGAATACACGAGCTTACCCTACAGACAAATTAACATTTCAGCTTTAAATAAGATGGGTTTTGAGGATTTGCTTAATGCGATAAACGAGCTTTTTTGTTCATGTGGAGATATAAGTTGATATTAAATTAGTTAATAAGAAAATTTTAATTCATCATGATGTTATTAATATTATGAAAAGAATTTGGAATACAGTTGAGAAAATTCAGAAACTCCAAATACTATGTAGATGCAGAATGTGGCTTAAATGGTCAATGGCACGAGTAAGACTATTCCAGAGCAAGTTGTTGAAAACAATGATCCTGTTAAGTTATCATTAGCTTTAATGAACTTGGATTTTTCAAAAAGACTGATTGAAGAGAAAATAGAAATGCTAGAAAATTAAAGTATGTTGATTTCTTTGTTGCTACTGAACTTATTGCGTTATTTGATAACAACTACGTCTGTTATCATTCCGATTTGATAGGGCTATAAAAACTCCGATGATCAAGCAAATTATGAAATATTTAGAACTACCGAAAAAACTTAGACGAGTTGGAGGAAAACCTTAAATTGAAAGAATATCTTAAATTAAACGAAATCTGCAATGCAATTATGAGCCTTCTCAATTTCAGGGATTTATGGGAGGTACACGAATTTTTGTGGCATGGAAACGAGACGAACTGGGACTTCGTTGAACAATAAAACGATAATTTGCCAAACAATAATCATTTGCTTTTTATTATCAAATTAGCATGAAAACACGTGAAAAACAATAAAACAATTGATAAATTCAGCTTCTATCGTTTAATCTAATTGAATCTCTCGAAGAATACTTATATAGAGTGGCTAAAAAGCACAAGTTTTAATTATCGTAATTGTATAAAAGATTTAGAGGTGTGTCCATGGGATTAATGTTAAGGTTAAAAAAGAAATTCGGTTTCATACTCAGGCTCTTCTTTAAAAAAGACAGAATGAGGATTGGTATTTACGGCCCTCCAAATGCTGGTAAAACAACGTTGGCAAACAGGATTCTTAGGGATTGGACGGGTGACATAATGGGTTCTGCTAGCGATGTACCCCATGAAACGAGGAGGGCAAGGCTTAGGGAAGGTGTGAAAATTGAGGTTGATGGAAAATCTTTGATGCTCGACATAGTTGATACTCCAGGTTTGGCAACAAAAATAGACTTCCACGACTTCATGAAGTTTGGGTTGAGTGAAGAAGAAGCTAAAAGGAGGGCTAAAGAAGCTACTGAAGGAGTTATTGAGGCTATAAAGTGGTTGGACGATTTGGATGGAATTCTTTTGGTTATGGATGCTGCTGAAGACCCATTCACCCAAGTAAACGTGACGATTGTCGGTAACATTGAGGCGCGAAATCTGCCTCTGCTCATCGTCGCAAACAAGATCGATTTGCCAAATGCCTCGCCAGCCAGAATTAAATCCGCATTTCCACAACATCCCGTCGTCCCCATCTCTGCTTTAAAGGGCTTGAACATCGATAGCTTGTATAAATCAATGGCTGAGAGGTTTGGGTGATAAAAATGGAGGGTGTTCAGCTCAATCTAATCTCAAAGGACAAGCTTGACAAGATGCCGTCAATGGAGAAACTGAGGATGATCCTTGAAAACGTTAAGGAAGGAACAATTGTTGTGCTTGAATCAGGTTTAACACCTGAAGAGGAAACCAAGCTAATTGAATTAACCATGCTTGAGATAGATCACGACAAGTTTATTGGGATTGAAGTAGAAACCTACCCGCAAAAGGAGAAATCATTTTTCAGCAAGCTTTTTGGAAAGAAGGGTGGAAGACTGACAGTTATAGGTCCAGCAAATAGACTTAAAACACTGCAAAAGCAAGATGATTTAATCACAGCTTTGGTTCAATTCGGTTAGGTGTAGCAATGCCCCACAGATGCACGAAATGTGGCAAGGAGTATAAAGATGGTGATGCTAGGATACTCAATGGTTGCGAGTGTGGAAACAACAAGTTTCTGTACGTGCCAAAGGTTAAGAGGGAGGTTAAAAAAGAGGTTGAGGAAATAAAGAAAGAGTTTAAAGGGATGGGAATAGAAAGTGTTAGAATTTTAGCTCCAGGACAGTATGAAATCAATCTGGAAAAGATATTCTCGAGGGATGAAATTGTTATAGCCTTGCAGGAAGATGGGAGATACATCATACATCTACCATCTCTTTTAAAGAAAAGAAAAGGTAAGGGTAAGAGATAGATTTTATAATCACATAAAAGCATAAAATCAGACAACATCGAATAACAACAAAGAACAAGCAATATATAATAAGGGTTTTTAAACAACATAATGGAACAATTGAAAAATCAATTTCAGCTCGAAGTCTCAAAAAAGTTTAGGAGGTTTGATTTTCATCCTGTTCAACGAAAATTGTATTCTTACGATTTATCTGAACCACCTAAACTCCTTAAAAGATTTTTGGGGATTGCAGATGTTGTAATACAGCCAGAGAGCAAAGAAGAAGTTTATGAAATTTTAAAGATTGCCAAAAAATACAGAATGCCAGTAATACCGAGAGGTTCTGCAACCTCTGCTTACGGTGGTGTTTTGCCGTATAAAGGTGGAATAGTCGTTGATTTTACAAGACTAAACGATTTTGAGGTTGATGAGGATAAAAAATTGCTTATTAGTGGGGCGGGAGTTGTTTGGTGGGATGTGCAAAAGGAGTTGGTCAAAAGGGGCTTAAGTTTGAGGGTTTATCCAACAAGCGCACCATCATCGACTGTTGGAGGGTGGATTGGACAAGGTGGATATGGAGTTGGCAGCTTAAAATATGGGTCAATTGCTGAAAATGTTGAGTGGGTGGAGGTTGTGGATTTCAATGGAATCGGTGTGAAAGAACCATCAAAGTTCGTGGGGTTGGAAGGTACTACGGGCTTAATTGTTTCGGCTGCAATAAAACTGAAGGATTACGATGATGACAGAGCTTTGGCGTTTAATGTAAACATTGAAGACTCAATAAAACTCATGTCCAAATCGAAAGCCCATACAGCTTTCTTTTACAACGACAAATACGTTGAGCTTTTAAAGGAGACGAGAAGCTTAAAAATTGACGATGGCAACATTTTGCTTTTAACTTTCGAATCTGTAAGTAACACAGTCAGCGATGGGGATGAAGAAGTTGGAGAATTGCTATGGCAGGACAGATTTTATCCATTTAGAATGAGAAAAATATCAAACCTGATTTGTGTTGAAGTTGTTCTTCCAATTCAAAAATTAATCGACTTTTCCAAAAAAATTGAAAAATTACCGTTCATCGTAATGTTCAGTAAAACCGATGCCCTCATATTAATACTCCTGACCGTTCAAGGTGAAGTAAAGTATAGCACATGGCTTCAAACAATGAAATTGATAAAAATTGCAGAAAAATACAATGGAAAAGTTTACTCTCCAGGTTTGTGGTTTTCTTATAAGTCTGACAAATTACTCTCCAACTTTGAAGTGCTCAGGAGTTATAAGAGGGAAGTGGATGAGTACAACCTATTGAATCCTGGCAAGATATTCCCGTTTGGTCCGATACATAGGCTCATAAAACTCGCAGACTTGGTGGTGAGATGATGGACGTTGAAGTCATAGAAAACTCCAACAAATGTGCAAGGTGCAATTACTGTAGGGTTTGTCCTATCTATACAGTTGAAGGTTGGGAGAGTGCATCTCCTAGAGGAAAACTATACACGATTAAAAGCTTGGTTAATGGGGAAATCGATGTTGATGCTAGAGTTGTAAAGGAATTGTTTAAATGCACAACCTGCGGGAGTTGTGAAGTAATATGCCAAGTTGAAATACCTCTAATTAATTTGTGGGAGAACTTTAGAGCTCACCTAAATTCTAAGGGTTACATTTTACCCGTTCATAAAAAGCTGAGAGAGAAAACTTTCAGGGAATGGAATCCGTATGGGGAGAGCAGAGAAAAAAGGGCTGATTGGTTTAAAGACCTCAAAAATCTTACATCCACAAACTCTGATTTGCTGTATTTTGCTGGCTGCACAGCGAGCTATAGAACGTTGAGCATAGCAAGGGACACCGTTGAGCTGTTTAATAAGACGGGATTGGATTTCAATTACGCTGGTGTTGACGAATACTGTTGCGGTTCACCGTTTTTGAGGACTGGACAGAGAGATTTAGCCCAAAAACTGTTCTTAAAGAACTACAAGAAGTGGAAGGAGATGGGGATTAGAAGAATAGTAACGAGTTGCGCAGGGTGTTATAGGACAATAGCAAAAGATTACCCAAAAATAGCAGAAAAACTCGATTACGATTTTGATTTTGAGGTTTTACATACCGTGCAAATCTTAGATGAAATTGTAGATGAGATTGATTTTGAGGATGTTGATGTAAAAGCCACATACCACGATCCGTGTCATCTTGGCAGGCACATGGGGGTTTACGAGGAGCCAAGAAGAGTGATTGAAAAAATGGGAATTGAACTAATTGAGATGGAAAAAAACAGGGAAAATGCCTTTTGTTGTGGTGCTGGAGGTGGTGTGAAATCTCAATTTAAAGAGTTGGCTTTAGCAATTGGAGAGTTAAGGGTTAAAGAGGCTTTGAACACAAATGCAGACTACCTAATTTCATGTTGTCCATTCTGCAAGCTCCACATTTCCCAATCGTTGAATAATTTTGACAAAAACATTAATGTTTTAGATATAGTAGAAGTTGTAATTAGAACTTTGAATAAATAATTCAAATAATGATGTATAGAACTGCAAAATTACACTATATAGTTCGTCAAATGCTACTTAGAAAAAAGTAAATATATTTTTGGAAGAAAAACATTTATTACTGCAATTAAAATAAGAGTATGTGGAAGAAATTCAAATCGGTAAACATTACGAAATCCTAAGAAAAGTCATGGGAACGGAAAAATTCGAGCTACTTCCTGAATTTAAATTAGAAGAGGGTGTCAGAATAATTGAAAGTTATTGGATTACCGAGCCTTTTTCAAGGGTTGTTATTGTAGAAGATGAAACTACCTACAAGCTAAAGTACAACGTTATTGAGCCTGAAATGACAAGAGACGAGAGTAACCTGTTATCGGGAGTGTATTCTGATTTAAGAAAAATTTTAATCCTAAGAGACTTCACAATTGAACTCGAGGAGAGAGCAAGCATTTTGATGGAGAACTTGGATGCGATTCTCAATGAATACGCCGTTGAGACAACAGAAAGATTGAGAATCAAGCTGTTGTATTATCTATTTAGGGAATTTTTTGGGTACGGTGTTATTGACCCATTGGTCACAGACATCTACATTGAAGATGTTTCTTGCGATGGTTATGACATCCCAATCTACGTTTATCACATGAGGTATGGAAACATAGAAACGAACATAGTTTTGGGCAAAGATATGCTGGACAAGTTAACGTTGAAGCTTGCACAAAAAAGTGGTAAGCACATAAGCATAGCAAACCCGCTGATTGATGCTACATTGCCCGACGGAAACAGATTACAGGCAACCTACGGTACAGAAGTTACACCAAGGGGTTCATCTTTCTCAATTAGGAAGTTTACGGTCGAACCTCTAACCCCAATTGACCTCATCTATTTTAAAACGATTCCCACAGAGATTATGGCTTACCTCTGGTTAGCAATTGAACACAAACTCTCTGTAATCATTGTTGGTGAGACTGCTGCCGGTAAAACAACAACGTTAAACGCCATTTTGATGTTTCTGCCACCCGAATCCAAGATAATATCTATTGAAGATACTATGGAAATCAAGCTCTACCACAACAACTGGGTTGCTGGAGTTACAAGGGAAGGTGTGGCTGGAGAAGAGATAGACATGTACGATTTGTTAAAGACAGCTTTGAGGCAAAGACCCGATTACATAGTTGTTGGTGAGATTAGGGGTAGGGAAGCTCTAACGTTATTCCAAGCAATGTCCACTGGGCACGCTTCTTATTCAACACTACATGCAGGAGATACAAATCAGATGATATACAGGCTTGAGAGCGAGCCTTTAAATGTTCCAAGGAGCATGTTACAATTCTTAGACATTGCTTTAGTTCAATTTATGTGGTTGGGGAAGGGAATAAGGAGGAGGAGGACGAGAGAAGTTAACGAGATAGTCGGTGTTGATCCTGTCGACAGAAACTTGCTCGTAAACCAGTATTATAAGTGGGATCCGAGAACAGATTCTCACATACAGGTTAGCCAGTCCAAAAAGTTGGAGAAAATTGCTGATAGTTTGGGTGGGAGTGTAGAGGAGGTTTTAGAGGAGTTAGAAAGAAGAAAGTTGTATTTGGAGGCTATGTTGAGGAAGGGTATAAGGAATTACAAAGATGTTACCAGACTTGTACACTCATACTACAGAAACCCCGAAAGGGCGTTTAAGAAGTTGGTGGGTGAGTATGTCAAAATCGAAAAGAAATGAGTATATCGTAGAGAGACTCAAACTTTACGTCCCAGATAGGCTAACAAGATACTACAGAAGAGTTATAAACAAAAAACCACACAAGTACTTTGGATTATCGCAGGCGATTGAGAGAGCAAGATTACCAGTAACTACGCCGAGATTCTACGCTTTAGCCCAGTTTTACGCTATTTTATCAATGATCCCGGGGGCATTGTTGGGTTACTTCATAACGATAGCAATCTTACCCCTCTCAACCCTTGAATCGGTAGGAATTAGGTTTAGAGAATACTTTCCGCTTCAGAATCCTGAGGTTGGTTATCAAATTATTGTCTCAATTGCTTTGGGGATTTTCGCATACTTTTTTGTTAAAAGCTCCATTTTATCTTATCCCTATTATATCGGAAATATAAGAAGGGGAAAGATTGAAACGGCAATGCCTCACGCCGTAAACATGATTTTAGGAATGGCAAGAGGAGGAGTACCGTTAATTGCCTCATTCAGGTTTATAGCTGAAAACAAACACATATTCGATGAAGCAAGCGTTGAATTTGGCAAAATTGTGGAGTTAATCGAATTGTTCGGACAAGATATGCTTACAGCAATAAGATACGTTATAGACACAACACCCTCCGAAAAATTTGCCACGTTTCTCGACAACTTCGTGAATGTGATTGAAAGTGGAGGTAGTGTTATAGAATACTTAAACCTCAAATCACAGCAGTTGCTTGAAGAGAAGGAGAAGTACTACACTGTTTTCTTTGAGACTATGCAAGTATTGGCAGAGATTTATCTTGCTATGTTTATCGTTGCTCCTTTGTTTTTCCTAACAGTCTTGGTTGTGTTTCAGATATTGCAGGGTGGCGTGTTGGAGGGTTTCAGATTCGTGCTCTTCGCAATGCTCCCCCTTGGTTCGTTGATGATTATCTACATAATTTCGCAGATGATGCCAAAAGAGCCTGCATCGACAATAGGGGAGAGACTTGAGGTTGTTGAAAGATTAGGTGTGAAGACAAATGGTCTGAGTGGTGGAGAGTTCAAGGTTAACAAGATTAGGGCAAAGATAAACAGAATTAAGAGGTTTTTACTGACTCCATTTAACGAGGTTGTATATTCACTCACTTTGAGGGCGATTTCCTTCTATCTACTCATTCCTCCCATTGTTTTTGTTGTTGTTGCTTATGGTAGGGTTGATTTTGAGACTTTGCTCGTTGGTTTCTTGCTGTTCTTACTCTTACCTCTAATAATATTCGTAGAATACAGAGAGTGGTTGATCAGAAAGATTGAAAAACAAGTCCCAGATTTCTTAAGACAGCTTGCTGGATTGAATGAGGCTGGATTAAACGTTGTTGAAGCTTTAAAACACATAACTGCAATGGAAATGGGTATTTTAAGTAGGGAAATCGTCAAGATAAAGAGGGATTTGGAGTGGGGAGAGCTGGTATCAGAGGCTTTGAAAAAGTTTGAGACGAGAGTCAGGAGTTCTGTAATATCGAGGGTGGTCTCCTTAATTGTCAAGGCTGTTGAGTCAACCCCAACTATTAAAGAGGCATTGTATACAGCATCTTTGTACTCTGAAATGGAAATTGAAGCGAAAGAAAGAATAAGGACTCAGATGAGCATGTACACACTGATAATATACATTGCATTTGGCGTATTTCTATACACAAGCTATGTGCTGCTAAACAACATAATGTCTATATTTACAAGCATTCAGGAGTTACCCGCTGGAGTCATAGCTGAGGTTAATCTAAATCTTATAAAAGAGACTTTCTACCAGACTGCTTTGCTTGTTGGATTTTTTTCCGGTTTTACTGCAGGGATGATGGGTGAAGGGAAGCTTGAGGCAGGCTTTAAACACGTTTTGATATTTATGGTCGTAGGATACATATTCTTCAGGAAGTTCATTGTCTTCTAATAAAGTTTTTTAGGGATTCTGACAGAATAAAACTATGATTAAGGCGAGAACGAGAATCTCAGGTTTGCACGCAAGCAGTAAAAAACCTTCAATGGGAGAGGATGTCCTTTTTTCTGGCTACCTTCAGGTCTATGACGGCGAATTGAAAAGGTGGGACCCCCTTAAAGGAAAGCTGATGCTGTACGTTGATGGGATAAAGGTAAGGGACTTTGCCTCTGACAACTACGGATACTTTGAAGTTGAACACACATTCAACATTCCAAAAAAATACGATGTTGAGGTAAGGTATGACGGTTCGGCAAAAACAAAGGCATGTATGGCTGGTATAAAAGTTGAAGTGCTTACGGAAGAGCAAAGGAGAAGGGTTGAGAAAATAATCAAAATGTTTGGTACGGTTATCCTGCTTTTATTACTTCTGTTCCTCCTACTGTCTCTGTTTATGGTTTTTTATAGATAGGTGCTGAATAGTCTAATCTACCTCCACCACTTCCTCTTCAACAACCTCCTCAACAACCTCTTCACTCTCTTCCTCTTCCATATCTACATATTTTTCTCTCTCTTTCCTTCTCCTGAAGACGTCCTTTACTATTACTATGTCACCAACAGATTTGACAATCCTGTATGGCAGTATTACGCCAATAGCTCTGCTCTCAATCAGTGATTTATTGTAATCATGCAAAGCCAATCCACGTATTTGCCTAGTTTCAATGTCAATCACAACATCTTCAACCCTACCAACGTATCTACCCTCGTCTGTGTAAACGTTTAGTCCAAAAAGTGATGATATTTCACTAATCATAGCCATCGTTGTTTGTTTATTCCCCCAAATATATTAATTTTTTCCAAGTGAGATGTGGTTAATCATTTACAAAAATTTTAAGTAACTTTTTAAACCCCCTATGTAAGTTCTATGCAATGGAATTAATTAGAGAGATTAGCGAGGAGTTAAAAAGTTCGTACATCGATTATGCAATGAGTGTAATAGTGGGAAGGGCTTTACCTGATGTTAGGGATGGATTGAAGCCCGTTCAGCGAAGAATACTTTATGCGATGTACGAAATGGGTTTAACGCATAACAGACCCTACAGAAAGTGTGCAAGGATTGTCGGTGATGTCTTAGGTAAATACCACCCACACGGAGATTCCGCTGTTTACGATGCTCTGGTAAGAATGGCTCAAGATTTCGCAATGCGTTATCCGTTGATCGATGGACAGGGCAACTTCGGTAGTATAGATGGTGATGAAGCAGCAGCGATGCGTTACACTGAGGCAAGATTGGCAAAGATTGCTGAGGAAATGTTAGCGGACATCGATAAGGAGACGGTTGATTTCATCCCAAATTTTGATAACACACTTAAAGAGCCATCTGTCTTGCCATCCAAGATACCGAATTTGCTGATTAATGGGAGTAGTGGTATTGCTGTTGGAATGGCAACGAACATACCACCTCACAATTTGAAAGAGGTTTGCGATGCCATCGTAGCATTCATAAAAAATCCCGAAATATCCATTGAAGAGCTTGCCAACTTTGTTAAAGGTCCCGATTTTCCTACTGGTGGTGAGATAATTGGATTAGCAGGCATACTTGACGCTTACAGGACTGGTAGGGGCAGGATTGTTGTTAGGGGGAAGGTTGAGGTTGAAGACAAAGCAATTGTGATAAAAGAAATGCCTTACCTGGTAAACAAAGCAAAGCTGGTTGAGAAAATAGCAGAATTGATTAAAGAGGGCAGATTGGAGGAAGCAAGGACTGTAAGGGATGAGTCTGACAGAGAGGGAATCAGAGTTGTTGTTGAACTAAAGGGTAACGCTCAAACAGCTTTAAACAAGTTGTACATGTTCACAAATTTGCAAACCACATTTGGAATAATAAATTTAGCTTTGGTTGACGGGGAGCCAAAAATTTTGAATTTGAAGGATTTGATTTCTGAATACGTTGATCACAGAAGGGAAATAGTAAGAAAGAGGACTGAATTTGAATTAAAGAGAGCTGAAGAAAGATTGCACATCGTTAAAGGATTAAAAAAGGCTGTTGAAGACATTGACAATGTTATTAGTTTAATAAAATCATCAAAATCTCCAAAGGAGGCTAAGGATAGGTTGATTGAAAAGTACGAATTTAGTGAAAAACAAGCAGATGCTATACTACAAATGAGGATGCAAAAGCTCACAAGCATGGAGATAGAGGCTTTGATTAATGAGTACCAAGATTTGATTAAGAAAATTGAGGAATACAGGCAAATTCTATCTTCAATCACAAAAATCGATGAGATAATAATAAGGGAAGTTGAAGAGATCAGAGAAAAGTATGGAGATGAGAGGAGAACAAAAATAGTTGAGAAACATGAAGAAATAAGTGTTGAAGAATTGATAGCAAAAGAAGACAATGTGTTGGTTATCACACAAAACGGGTTTATCAAAAGAATGGACATTGAGAGCTTTAGGTTGCAGGAGAGGGGTGGTGTTGGATTAATTGGAATTCAACTCAAAGATGATGTGCCAACGACAATAATAAAGTGCAACTCACATGACAAACTGCTATTTTTCACGAACTTCGGGAAGGCGTATTGGATTAATGCTTATGAAGTTCCCAAACAGGACAGAACAGCCAAAGGAATAAACATTCGCAGGTTTTTGAATGTTAGTGAGGATGAGAGAATAGTTTCAGTCGTGCCAACGAAAAAGTTTGGTGGGCATGTGGTTATCCTAACTCAGGATGGACACATAAAGAGGACAAAGCTGTCGGATTTTGTGAATGCCAAAAGGTCTGGTATAATAGCCGGCAATAAAATAGCGTTTGCAAGGCGTTGTGAGGGTAATGACGTTTTTATTTCAACAAAAAAAGGTTATGCCGTCAGATTTAGATTAAAAAGTATTCCAGAGCTGGGGAGAAGTGCAAGGGGGGTTAAAGCGTTGAAGTTGAGAGAGAAAGACGAGATAGCAAATTTAACGATTGTGAGAAAAGAGGGATACATTTTAACACTAACTGAGAACGGATATGGAAAAAGAACAGACGAGAGTTTGTATAGGGCGACAAATAGGGGAACGATGGGCATAATCAATCTTAAGGTTACGGGAAAAACGGGAGATGTTGTTGCGTCAGAATACGTTAGAGGAGATGAGGAGTTGATAACGCTAAGTAAGGATGGATACGCTCTGAAAACGGCGGTGAGCAAGATTCCAGTTAAGGGGAGGAGTGCATCCGGAGTGTTGATAAGCAAGAGGGGAATAGCTTGTGCTACTATTTTATAAATTAGCTGAATAAACAATGAAAACAATAAAAAGTTTAAATTAACCTACACCAACTTTATTTGATGTTAACCTTTGAAGAATTCGCAAGCTTTTGTAATATCATAGAGAAGATTTCCTCAACCTTGGAGCTTGCTGCAAGAATTGCAGAATTTATAAGAAAAATCGAGGATGATGATGATCTGTACGATGTGGTTCTATTTTTGATGGGTAAGGTTTACCCTCCCTGGGATGAGAGGGAATTGGGTGTTGGTGTTGGACTGATTTATGAAGCCATAAGAATTGCTACTGGCATCAACAAACAAAAAATCGAGGAGTTGGTTAAGGAGACGGGAGATTTGGGTAAAGCTTGCGAAATTGCACTGGAAAACAAAACCCAGCTAACGCTGTTTCAGGAAGAGCTCACGATAAAGAGTATAAGACAAATTTTTGACACGATGAGCTCTTTGGTCGGGGAAGGGAGCCAAAAGAAGAAAATCAGAATGCTGGCTGATCTATTCATCTCAGCCTCACCATTGGAGGCGAGGTATCTAACAAGGCTCATTCTTAGTGAAATGAGATTGGGTGTTGGGGAGGGCATAATAAGGGATGCAATTGCCAAAGCTTGGGCAATCAGCGTTGAAGTTGTTGAGAGGGCATACATGATTACAAACGATTTGGGCAAGGTGGCTGTTGTTGCTAAAAATGAGGGTAAAGAAGGTTTGGAGAAGATAAAGATTGAACTGCACGTACCTGTAAGAATGATGCTTGCCCAAGTTGCTGAAGGCATAGAAGATGCAGTTAGAGAAATGGGTAAGGTTGCTGTGGAGTGGAAGTTTGATGGAAGCAGAGTTCAGGCTCATTGGGATGGAGAAAAACTAACGATTTTCTCAAGGAGGTTAGAGAATGTCACCAAGGCATTACCTGAAATCGTTGGCGAAATAAAGTCAAACGTCAAAGGCAATGTTATTTTGGACGGGGAAGTTATTGCTGTTAAAAATGGAAAGCCAATGCCATTCCAGCACGTTTTGAGGAGGTTTAGAAGGAAATACGATGTTAGCAAGATGGTCGAGAAGATTCCGTTGATTGTTTACTTTTTCGATGTGCTTTACTACAATGGTGAAACCATAGATTATCCACTATACGAAAGAAGGAAAATCTTGGAATCTGTGATCAACGAATCTGAAAAATTAAAAATTGCAAAACAGGTTATAACCAATAATCCTAAGGAGATTGAGAAAGTATACAATGATGCATTAAAAGCAGGACACGAGGGGGCGATGCTGAAAAACCCCAATTCATTGTACATTCCGGGAAAGAGGGGCAAGAATTGGTTAAAACTCAAGGCGGTGATGGAAACTTTGGATTTAATTGTTGTGGCTGGTGAATGGGGAGAGGGAAAGAGGAGCCATTTGATAAGTTCATACGAACTTGCCTGCATCGACGATGTAACAGGAAAACTGCAAACTGTTGGAAAAGTTGCCACTGGTTTCACAGATGAGGATTTGGAGGAGCTAACAGAGTTATTCAAGCCCTTAATTGAATACGAAGAGGGTAAAAGGGTAATCTTCCAGCCCAAGTACGTTTTTGAAGTAGCATATCAGGAGATACAGAAGAGTCCGAAGTACGAAAGCGGTTATGCGTTGAGGTTTCCGAGATTTGTTAGGCTTAGGGATGATAAGGACGTGGATGAAGCAGACACGATTGAGAGGGTTGCGAGGCTGTATGAGAGTCAGTTTGGTAAGAAAGCTTAATGTTTTCATGTTTTAGCTCTTAAATCAACTTCAGATGGGGGTGAAACAATCCAAAAACCAACAAAACTTTTTTATAAACTACACTATACAACCATGCAGAGGGCCGGTAGCTTAGCCAGGCAGAGCACGGGACTCTTAATCCCGGTGTCGGGGGTTCAAATCCCCTCCGGCCCGTGTTTTTGGGTAGTTTTCCTCTCTTCACCCTTCGCCTGCCTTAAAGCCTTTACTATCAACATCCAACCGATAACAACTATAACCACGCCAGTTAAAACAATTTGAAGAGCCAAATTTTTATCCTTAATAGCAAGGAAGATTCCGGCTGTTATCGTCAAATATCCAATTGTTTTTACGCCAATGCCAACAAACAATCTCTTAAACACGTTTACCAATTCGGGGTCAAACCTTGAAATCCAGATCTTAGTCACAATAACAACTTAAACAATTTAAAACTTGTATAGTCCCAAAAAATTTGACTTTAAATACCCTCAAACAACTGATGGGTTACGGCAGATTGACAGAGAGGAAGATAAGGTACATTGTAAGACACAAGAGAAGAGGAAAAACTAACAG
>Ga0180301_10002487_pt1 | contig 14484 bp, 14 predicted proteins | sample GuaBasSediGuay16_FD_121797 | JGI IMG/M metagenome (GOLD analysis project Ga0180301, IMG submission 121797) | Subseafloor sediment microbial communities from Guaymas Basin, Gulf of California, Mexico - Guay16, Core 4569-2, 12-15 cm | ecosystem: Environmental > Aquatic > Marine > Hydrothermal...
GAAGATCTCTAAAGAGAATAGAAAGCGACACCAGGAGGGTTGATGACAGGGTAGAGTTTAGTGTTGGCGCTGGAAGATCTCTAAAGAGAATAGAAAGATATCGGCATGTAGATAGAACAATAGTTGCCCGAGTCGCAAAGATCTCTAAAGAGAATAGAAAGGTACACCAAAAGCCAATGCATTAAGAATAGCCTTTACACCCTTGTCGAAGATCTCTAAAGAGAATAGAAAGCCGTAGGGCTAGGCACGAGGCCAGGGATCGCCATCACGAGCGCAGGGAAGATCTCTAAAGAGAATAGAAAGGATAGTATTTGTTCAACAGCTATTAATGAACTAAGGTTAGTTTATCCTGATACATTTCTTTATTGCTTTTCTAGAAGTTTTATAAGCTCTATATTTATAGGGGCTATGTTTAATCAGAATCCCGGGCTTAGTGTTATATGCTTATTTTCGTACTATTTAAGCCACTTATAAGCTGGGTATGTATATTCGTAGCTGAGGTATCCTTGTATAGTGTCTTTGGTCAAGTGTCACTAGTTCTGCTTTCAGTATTATTGTTGTAGCTGCTATTAGGATGTCTGAAAACGGTATTGCTAATCCTTTTTTATGTAAGTCTATATCGATCTCTATAGCCTTAAGGATTATGTCTTGAGATACTCCTATAATTTGTCCAAGTTTTTCAACTGCCTTCTTTCTATCAATGATATTTCTACCAAGGTACTTATGCCCATAAAGATACTCGTATAAAACAATCCATGGAATATACATTACGTCGTATTTACTAATGATATTCTCTAGTAGGCTAGTATTACCTCGATCAAAAATTTCAATGACTACACTAGTATCTAATACGCAGCGCAACTATTACCACCATTTGCGTCTACGTAATTCTTCAGTAATTTCCTTGATTTTATTAAACTCTTTTTCATCAACTCTTAATTTACTACATAGCTTCTTTAATTCTTCAACACGATATTTCTCATAAGTCTCAATAAGCATATTAATTAAATCACTATATCCCATATTTAATGCATCCTTTAACTGTTTAAGTTTCCTATAAGTATTCTCCGATATAGCGATAGTTCGAGTCAAATAATAACACCTATAAGTCACATAACATGTTAAGATATATAAGTATATCTTATTAATCTTATAGTAATGTTGGCTAGAGAACTTACTAAACATTATCAATTTTTAGATCCAAGCCACTATAATCTAATCTATGAGCTTGTCACTCTACCCGCCTCATCATCTTCTTGCAAGGGAGTTTCACAGTTTAGTGTCCTACTTATGGTATTGTTTCTAGGTTTCTCTTTATGGCTATTTTCTTTAGTTTTTCATCAAATGCTACTATGGCTATGTTGTAGTTTATTGCTGTAGCTAGTATGATGTAGTCGTTGATTTCTCGTAGACTAGCATGGTCTTCTTCAAGCATTTTAAGTGCATCAGTTAGTATGTTTATAGATTCGAGAATATAGGTTGTTCTAGGGTCTTCGAGGTATTCTCTGAGCTTTAGTACAATGAATGATGGTGGTGCATTAGCTAGTTTTAGCATAACCCACATGTATTCATGGACTATAATAGATGGAATATAGATTCCTTTAGCATCATCAATAATCTTAACTGCTAAATCATGATAACCACTATCCTCAATAGTATTATATACTAGCACATTCGTGTCAAGAAGTAGCTTCACTAAGCATCTCCTCTATAGACTCCTCAATCTCTTCCACAGCAATCTTCCTACCAAGCCTTATAGTAAGTCTACGTCTCCTAAGAGGAATAATCTTTACAACACCCTCAACACTATCATAAACAACCCTAACAAGATCACCTTCCCTAATACCAGCCAAAGCCCTAATAGAAGCAGGAATCGTAACCTAATAATTACGCGTAACCTTAACAACCTCTTCAACAACCAAACAAAACACCCAAATACTAGACTTAACGAACTACTAGTATATGAAAATATCTAGTAGTATATCAACAAAACTAAAAGTTTATGCTTAGCAGAAAAACATTGCTGAACTGTATTTATCATACATCAAGTCAAGGAAAGCCTTGGAAGCACTAATAACAGCTTCCTAACAGACTAAAGCAGCCTGATCAGGCTATGCTGTACAGTTAGTGTTGTATCAAAATACTATGCAATAACTAGAGATTCCTGCTAAATTAAGAACGCCATCAAGATCTATTGAGAAAAGGTTTTACGAAGAAATAGTTGAAATAATATCAAGGATCGCAGAGAATATTGATAAGATAAAATATTGATAAAATAATTGTTCAAAGATATGGGGAGAATATAGGCTTATGGTTTTAAAATATCCTCACAAAATCTAATAACTTTATCAATCTCCTTCTCTTTATACCTCACATATATCTTCCCATCTCTTTTATAGACCTCAATTAGTTTGGCTAGGAGACCTGAATGTGCTACAAAATCTCTGAACGTATATTCTCCTCTACCATATATTTTATCATATGGTGTCCACTTAGTTAGGAACCCATGCTCTTTCTCATATCTTGTAACACGATCCATTATGCTATGCAAGTCTCTACTGATCATGTTGTTTAGAATATAGTTTCGCTTAAATACATTTTCGCGAACACTATTAAGAAGTCCAATTCTTGGCTCATGGACTCTATCTATATTGGTAAGTAATGCTGATGTAATATATGCTTTAACAAGCTCATACAAACTATCTCCAAGGCCTAGTCTCTTAGCCACATGTAGCTTACTATTAGCGTATTTGACAATAATATATTCCTTGTACAATTTAATTAGATGTTCTAAGAGCTCATACAATACTCCATAGCTTATGTAGAATCTATACAATGCTAGGGGTAGACCGTTTTGTATAGAGGCCATGAAACAATTTACTTCACGCAACCTATAACCTCTTGACTCAAAAATCTTCTTCATTATATCCTTAATCCTTTGATCTAATTCTTTCCTCTCTTCAGCCTGTAACTTGGCTCTAATAAAGAACTTCTTATCGTATACCATACTATATCTAGGCCATGGAAACGTATCTGTCTTTTCAATAACATGAATAGTTAGCTTTTTAGCGCCAGAAGTATAAGGTTCAGAGTTATAGACAGTTAACTTAACGGTCTTAAAAACAGCTAATATACTAGCAAGATCTCTTATAACCATGTATGTTAGTGTAGGCATGTAGTTTACCCCATGGCTTAGATCCAGGTGTAATTCGGCAACATCATTCTCTCTGATATCATCAATGATTCTATATGAGATCTCAAATGCTGTATAGACCTTGTAATCGTATATATAGCCTTCAAATATACCGTTGCTATAATAACCTGCGCCAGGAGCTACAATGATATCTACGTTCCTAGGATCTAGGCCTATATCTCTAATAAAATCTTTATAGAGGCCGATCACGTCATTAATAAGTTCATTATAATCCCTGTAATACTTGTAGGCAACTGTATCTAGAACTATGATTATACACTTGCTAGGTTTAATGAGATCATACAATAGTGGTAATATAGTTCTGGACTTTAGTCTATTATTATCAAGAACGTATTCTACTTCACTCCATCTAAATCCGCTATATCTCTTTAACGTAGCATCATAATTCCATGGACAACCCCATGTAGTAACAAGAATTTTAGCAATGGACAATGTAATTACCCTACTTTACCAGTCTATAGCCTTCTCTCGAAATTAAAAGAAGTTGTGATAATACTATTGCTAATTTGCTTAAATTAGTTATAACCTCTTCTAATGATGAAGCTTTAACAATCTCTTCAGGAAGACAATATCTGATCTCAATATGACCACGAAGTCTATCAATAAACTTTCTCAAGATATCTTCATGTCTTCTAAATATGTATACATAGCTAGTGATATAGGAAACTATTGTTGGAGGTATTTTAGCTGCATTCCTCAAAGAACATACAGTATCAACTAGTTCTAGGAGGAGGAAATATAGCCTGTAGAATAACGATTTGTCACTAGATACTATTTCTACAAGCTCTTTATCTACTAACGAACTGAATATATCATGGTATGTCTGCCAATCTATTGAGCTCATACATATGATTGTATTGTCTCTATACTCAATATTGGGTGATATAGGTAAGGCTATCCTATTTCTACCATCATTCTTTGCTCTCGATAAATGCTCTAATACATCACTATATCCTAGATATGCTGGATATCTATGACCAGTCAGTATAAGTCCTGTCGATTGCGTTAATAGTGGTTTATTATCAATAGTTCCAAAGTAATGCTTAAAGAACTCTTGATATACCTGCACATACTTGAGAGCTTCAATAAATCTACCAATAACGAATGTATCGTCACCACCACTATACACAGCTATTAGGGTATTTGCTAACTTTACCTCCTTCTCAAACGGCGATCTTATGTTCAGTAACATTTGTGCTATTAAACCTGTAAAGAAGTTAATCAGCTCTACTAGCGTCAAATATCTCCCAGGAGACCCAGATAATACTAAACCTATTTCACCCATACGGTCTATATCTGATTTTAGCCAAGCAAGTAATGTATACTCTGTAGTCTCAGTCTTGATCACCTTCTTGGCTATTTCATCAATATTACTTTCTTTAACAGTAAAGTTGGTGAACATATATGAGAATGCTATATTACCATATTTACGGATCTTGTCAAGCTTTTCTAAGATCGTAGGAATGGGTTTAGGTATAAAGTTAGCCAGGTCATTAACTTTATATATAATAATCTCTGTCCTGTCTTCTTTGCCTAAGTATTTATCCAAGATCTCTTTATCGAGCATATCAAGAATAGTTGCGAGTACTATGTCATCGCTTAATTCTGGAGACCTCTTACTAACTATTATATAAGTTGTTTCAAGGATATCAAATGGTATTATACCCATAATAATCTTTTCAGTCTTGAGAGTTAGTGAAGATCTAACTTTCTTAACAAGTTCTCCATACAGATTCTTAGTCAACTTATCATTAATTATCTCGATAACATAGGTTAAATTACTAGCCGCTGTACCAGCTATTTGGGCATATAGACACGATTCACATATGTTTACAACATTTTCTTCAAGATGAAGTGTTGACCGAAATGCAGGATCACTTATTGTCAGCAAATATTTTTTAGGCATATTAATTCTACATTCGTCACATTCAAGATACTCCGTTATACTTTGATCAACTAGTTTATCTACAGCCGTACACTTACTTAAACTACTTATATCAAGACTACTATACCTTCTCATTTTCACGATGTTAAGTCTTTCAGCAAGTTCGTTTATGGCCTTGGCAAAACCACATTTAAGGTAATTAGGTGACCACGGTTCTTCATAGTCGCATTCTTCCACAGGGCTGCTAAATGCTATAGATACATATAGGTCTCCATGAAATGTTCTAAGTAAGTATTCATCAAGCTTCCTATGTATATCTAGAACTTTCTTTTCAAGACCATCTATATCAGGTATTATGAGGTCGACTATGCCTCCTCGCTCACACAATATTGATACGTGATCTAAACCAAGCTTTCTAACTATGTAGTTAGTAACAGCTCTTGTAAGTAACTGTATTATCAAAGACCTTCCTCTAATTTGTCTTAAAGAACCTTCTTGTCTAGCAATCTTTTTTAGATATGCTTGTATACCGCTAACATCTATTCCTAAAAGCCTATATTTTCTAGAACTTGACCTATAGAATGCTTGTGCTAAAGAAGCTGTCGTAATTAAATGACCTGTAAGACTAGTACTTGGGATTCTAACACCATATATTGCATCAGGAACATAGAGTAATAAAGGTTTGATCAAACTTGATAATGTGATATACAGTGTTTCTTCATCAAATAAGCCTATTTCGCTATACTTAAGCAACCTATTCATACGATCTAATAGTGTGCTATAAATTTCTCCATAGAGATCTGTTCTATACTCTTTAGTACATTTTGATGCAAGTATATGTTTAATAAGATACCTATATTCTTCAGGATTACTGATTACTTCCGGACTAAGTTTTACCAGCAGGTACGGTTCATAACATATGGGTTGATTTAAAAGCCTGTCTATATACTTGGCTTCTTCATTAGCTATAGCATCCCTCTTTTCAAAAATATTCTTCGCTAATATTGTTTCATAGAAATCTTTTATCCATAAAATAGATACTAGCTTCTTTATAATAGCTGGTTTACTGATCTGTAATACTTCATCGCCTAAACCTCTTTCAGCTGCTGAACACTTATCAGCCTCCTTGAGTATATTCAATAACTTCTTGATGCTGGCTTTTACTTCTTCAACTTTCAAATGATGACTTCCAATTAGTTCCTTTAATAGTTCTACATCAACATACTTTAGTTTCTCAAATAAACTAGAGTATTTAGCTATGAGTTCTACAGAAGCATTAACATGATTAATTCTCCTTCTCATACTTCTCTGTTCAACTTTACCTATATCGTGAAGTAATGCACTAAAGACTAGTGTCCAATACTCTTTCGGATCAAACATGCTCAGGGCTAATCACCTACTCTCTCAACTCTAAGCTTGATCCAACCAAAGGGAACCACCTTTTTATTCACATACAAGCTACCAAGAAGCTTCAATGTCTTATGATCCCATTCGGATATTCTTCCATGTGAAACAAGTTTAACACAATAGCTCATTATGTTAATTAGGTACCTCTTGAGATCGTCGGGTAGTGCGAGGTAAATAGTTTTAGCATAATGACCTGTAGCGAAACCTATTTTCAAATAATAAGCTTCACCTTTATCAACTTCACCAAGCCACTTCTTCATCAAATTAATTTGTTTACTAACATCATATTCTCCAAATTTGCTTTCAGATAACAACTTGATCTCGTATTGTATAACGTCTTTTGAGAAATATTTTAGTGCATCAAATAGACTCTTATGAACTTCATCTATTTTACTATCCAGATCCCTAATATTGTAGACCGTTGTCTGAATTAGTTTAGTTCCCGGTTTCTCATAGATTCCTAAGATATATCTTAGTCTTGAATTCTTTGCTAAAGCTTCTATAGTTTGATTAGCGACAACATTCCCTGAAGCACGATCGTAGACAACGATGTTTTCTAAATAACATTTAGTATTTAAGTCAATAGGATCGGTTACTTGAATACATTGGAAAACATCATACGGTCTTTCACCACCTTTACGACCAGTTGATATGTATCCTTTCAAAACAGCTTCAATACTATACCCTGCTTTCTTCACATTAACTTTACAGTTTTCCATAATCATCTCAATAGAATCTCTAATAGCCTTGACCAGATCTTGCCTAGCTTTATACTTAAGGTAATAGTGTAAGTAGGCTGTCCTAAATAATCCCTTAATTTCTGAACCTGGTATAGCTTTAGCATTACCTATTGTTATCTGCTTCTTTATATCCCTAGATACATTTAGTTCTTTTGGTACATTAAGTATGTATGATGAGATGTCCTCTAACCTTATGTCATACTTGTCTAGTAATGTTTGAGGTGATCTCAACATTTCATCAGTTATCTTAGCTATATCTATATTCTTTGCGACAAGCTTTTCAACAAGAAGATTATAATCGAGAATATAGGCCTTACCGTTTCTTACAATGAGATCTAGATCTTTAACATAATTTTCACCACTCCAAACATGTACTGCTGTTTCAACTCTAACATCTATGTGATAGCGTTTAACAACCATAAAGATCACCTTTTAGAGAAACTAGTGGTATATGGAATGGTGAAAACGATCTTACGACAATATCTGATTCAATAACATCACGAACAATTTTACCTATAACGGGTATTTCAAAACCATCAATAAACTTCTTTTCTACAATATGAACAATGCTTCCTTCCTGTAAAGTTAATACAAGCGATCTTGGAAATCCTGTTAAACCGCTACGGCCGCCATGAAATATGCATGTATAAATGGATCTAGGCAATATGCTCTTGGTTAATTCTTCTTTTGAAGGAGAATAGAGTCCTTGAACAACTGTGTATTCGTACTCTCTATTAGATCTTCTTATATAATTAGTAAGTTTTTGTACTTCATCAACTCTTTTATCTAATACTTTAAACTGGCCAAAACCATATGTTCTTTCACCACCTAATCCTATATCTCCTAAGAGCCTTAATGCTGCATTAACATCCTTTAAACTGACAATGTTAGTATTAATGTCATAAAGGAATACTGTTCTAGTTATATACCTAGTTAATCCTAGATAATATGGTGTCGTTGATTGTGTAATTCTGTCAACTACGTTCCTTATCCTACGTTCATTAAATGCTAATATTATCTCTTTAGGTATTTTCTCTAATTTAGACTCAATAAGTGCTTTACCAAAAGGTATTGCTTCAACTACATAGAAGGTTTTGTTATCGCATACTAATTCAATTACTCTAACATTATCATAATCAATAATATTTATAGTACATTCACTAGGATCTTTTATATCAAGAAAACTTCTATCTACTAAACAGACTCGTCTAAGAGTCTCATAAGCTCTACTATAGTCTAATAAAGAGATCTTCTTGTTTACCATAGCTTTTAACTTTGATAGACCATTACTTAATATTATATGTAAACCCCTCAACCATAGAAGCAAATGTTCCCTATCACTGATTGATATTACAGGTATAAGTGATGATGGTATAATAACTGGTTCATTGAGATCTATTCTTACGCCAAGGCTTGTTAATGCAGCTACGAGTGCAGAGTATAGTGTTGTAGATGAAACTATTGGAGTATGTGCTTCTACACCTATTCCACGATCGCCTATATGAACTGGTGTAGTGAATTCTATAATTTTATATGTTATCATATATACTGTCCCTATACGCTTAATTAATTTGCCATCTTGTGTTTAAGGATCTCAATGATCTTCTTTGCTACTTCATCATAACTCCTTAAGAATTCTTCAGTAGTAGCAAAATTTCCAAGATCATGTATTTCATTACTCGATCCTGTCCTATAATAGTCTATAGTCTTTAGCCTTAATTTTACGTCCTTAAACTTTACTTTACCATAACCTCTAGTACCACAACCACCAAGATAAGTATCCTCTACAAGTTTTAGTCCCTGAGCAATTAGTTTAACATAGTTAGGTACTTGACCAAGCTTATTCTCATCAACATCAATATCATAAATCAGTATCTTGAATTCTCCATCAAATTCTACACCTGGCTTAACCCTATACACAGTCCTAGGATCAGCCGCACTAGTTATCCTGTCGATCCTATTTTCACTCTTTTCCTCAAGAAACACATCAAGTGATAATACCTTAACCTTGCTATATAGCTCCTTGACGTACTCCTCACTTGGATACATATCTCTGACAATTAATCTTGTAGGAGCATAGAGTTCAACGATCTGTTTCTTCAGGTTGGCATCAGTTATCTTGAATAATGGTATTGATGGTGATCCAAATAGATTATCAAGGTCATGTTTGATGTCTTTACAATAATTCTTAATGAAGTCTCTTACATGCATGAATATGCCTCTACTAGTATCGTATAAGACTGAACCACTAGATTGTTCAAGTAGAGATCTCATACGCCCCTTTAGACTAGAACCCGGTATGAATGGTACCTCAACTTCAATTTCTTGGCCATCAACAGTATATATTTTTCTAACAGACATAGATTGCTGATCAGCTCCGCCAATAACCATTTTGGCTTGGGGTGCTCTAATCAGTAGGCCTGTTTCGTTAACCATTTTAAACTTTATTTCAAGTAATCCAACAAGCTTTCTAGAAGTTGTAGTTAGTGTAGACATAATTATCACCTTATCTTAGCTCTTTGTACTTGAAAGCAATTACAGAGTCTAAGAGTAGTCTAAGTGCTGAAACAATTTTTTCGACATCGCTCCATTTACCGGTCATGATGGCTTTACTCAATTTATCGACAAGAACTCTATATATAGCGTCAGCAAATCTGCTATCAATAACATCTCTTTGAGCTTGATACTTCACGATTATTGCTAACTTTGTTATTTCAGGTAATAATGTTTTCATAAGATCATATTGTTTTGACGTTAGAAGTGAAGTTATCCTATCACATAAACTAGTTATAGGTCCATGAATTTTCCTTAAGGCTGTTATGTGTGTAGAATATATCTTCTGGTGCTCAATTCTAGCCAATGCATCTGGGTAGTTACCTTGTAAAAGCATGTTGTAAATGTTAAGCCAGGGATTATTCATCATTTCACCGCGGATAAAGTATAATCTCTAGTACTACTTACAATGACAATAAAATATAACCTTTAATGTCATTAGCATCCTTCTTCTACTGAACACATCTTGTATCAAAGTGTCGACATACAGTCTGTTGCATATACACATACAATTATCAGTTGGTACAATATTTAGTTTTCAGAGTGAGGAAGAGAGCTAAAAATTATTCTGTTTGTATATTATAGTGTGATGCTATACTACATTGAAGCATATGTAAAGAATACTAACGAGTATGTGCTTGAACAGCTAGTAGAAAATATTGCAGACTCCATAATAGGTAAGTATGCTAAGCTTATAACAGTGAGATATGTTAACAGAGATTATGTGTCATTTACCATAAGCTCATTACATGACTCTATAACAATCACTAATATGGTAGCATTATATTTCGAAGCACTAACAAAACTCTACAAGATAACTGTGACAAATATATCTAGACAAGAGAAATATATTTACCGAAATGGTGTTACTAAAAAGTACATACTCTCAAACCATTTTCTAAATGAAGTAGAGTCACTAGGATACATAGCATATTCTAGACAATACATAGCCATAGAAAACCTAGACCTAAAAACAATACTAAAGAATTTAAGAAAAATATGTAGGGATAATAGCTTAGAATGTACAATACCAAATTCTATAACATGTAAGCTAAATAGCGTAAAGATATTATTTAAAGAGAACATGAAAGTATACAAAACAATATATACATGTGAGAGTGTAGATGAGTACAAGAAATTGCTAAACACAATATTGTACATGAAAGCACTTGGAATAACAGGAACTCAAGAGAAAACACTAGTAAAGATAATATGGATCAAGAGACAAAAAGCGTAAACAGGTATTGTAAAGATGTTATCTAGGCTCTATTGTATTAGGTATGTAAACCACTATTGCCGAATTATGAGGCCTCCCCATAGTAGCTTAAAGGAATAGGATTTCATCTAAGCACTTTATATAGTCTCATCCAGAAAACTAGAGGACGTGTTAAAGGGTGTTATTAGAAGCAAAGAAGCTCTTAGAGCATTAAATCATGTCTTAAACAAGGTTAAATCATTTAATTTAAGTAGACGTCCTTTAATGATAGAGTACATTAACATAGGTGGTTCCTCTCTAAGCCCAGAGAAAATAAGGGATACCGGTATAGTTCTAGGCTATAGTTGCAGAGTAGAATATACTAGTGAGTGAATTGTCTTTAAGAGACTTCTTTTCGAAAGATTCTATGGGCTATGACATCTCGAGGCATCATTATTAGTACCTAGGGTAACTGTGGTTTATGCTATTGAAGAATATATGGATGAGATTAAGAGACTAGAACCTTCATGCAACGACATCACCATACGACAATTATATCATGTGAAGGAATGAGATTAAGAGACTAGAACTCAAGAATTGGTGAATAAATAAGTGGTTCAAATGAACTAAAGTAACGGATTTCAAGCGGTGTGTAGATACCAGGATATCTACAGTCTTTTTTTCTCGAGATAAGCTCATCGAGAGATTTATGAAGCATAGATGAAGAAGTAAGAGTCTTGAAATATGTCTAAAGATCGTTAGCAAGTGCAAACTTAGAGTAAGAGATTTCATTGAATCTAAAATACCATATGTAATTGTCTGGAGTAGAACTATGAGCTTAGTTAAGCTTTCTACCAAGTAGTTAGAAGAGTTCTTTACTAGAGAGTATAAGAAACTAATGATATAGCTCTGAAAATATCTGAAAGAAGATGACTTGAACTTTCACCAGTATATTGGGAAGTTGAGAGAACACTAAAGAGTAAATCTCCAAAACTATCAACCGTGTTGAATGAGTATATGAGACCATGTTCTAATATATTAAATAAGATCTTGTGCATAGCTAAAAGAATCTTGGATGATAAACTCAATTAACTTACTCTAATAACAAAAACTAAAGCCGAGAGATTAGAGGAGCTTATGGCTTTATGTAATAATTTAAGAAGTTTAATTGAAAGAGATTCTAGCATTAACTTATATCGTTAGCTTACTTAGCATTAAGCATATAGTAGCAAAGATCATGTTCAAGGCTAAACAGAGGAATATTCCTGAATAACCTTAAAGACTAAGCACTACGTAATGAACCTAGATACGAGTCTAAAAGAAGCGCCCTAAAGACTGTTATCTAAAAACTATTCAAACAATATACGAAGCAATAATATCCTGTTGGTTAACGTTTATGTATGCTTATGGAGTATTACTTGTTTAATAATGTCTTTGTATATCGGTAGTTGCCAGGCGTAGTTGTCTCCTATACCTAACTCTATGTTTTTCTCTGGTGTGTATCCGAGGCATGGCTTGTCTATGGGTGATACTAGGTTATAGTCTATAGTTTTCTTAAGTAGGGGAGTGTATCTCTGGAATCTATCAGGATCATCTAGTGTGTCTTTTAACTGCTCTATTTCCTCTCTTGATAGGGTTTTCAAAAAGTTTTTGACTCTTCTCATAATAGCTGATTCTATCCATCTGCGTATGCTCCAGTTCATATAGTATAGCTCAATTATGGCTCTTGGATTACCTCCGGTAACTCTATAGATCTCGTCGTATTTTTCTCTAGGTGCTTTGAGCTGTTTTAGTAGTTCTATAGATGCTTCTCTAGGCAAGTTCCATATCGCCTCGATATGTGCGTAGCTGTGTCTTAGTATAATATCTCTTGATAAGCCTTCACTAGTAGTAGCTATTATGAATACTGATTTAGCTCCAATGCCTAGCAGGTACTCTAGTGTATCTAACAGGTTCTTTACATAACTCTCTATAGTATCGAGACCTAGCGGCTTAGCTATATCATCAATAGCTATGACCACATGCTTATTCTTGATACCATATCTTTCAACAAAAGCCTTCATTATCCTCGGCAGTAATAGGGCGATCAGTCTGCCCAAAGGCTCACTATATCCGCTGGCTACATGCCTAGCTATATCTATGAGTTCACGAGATCCTATGATTGCGTCCCTGATATCGCCTCTTAAAGTGAGAGCATTGACATATATTGTATAGTAGTCTCTTCTACCATATAGTCTCGTGACAAGTTCTTGTAATAGTCTTGTCTTACCACACCCCTCAGGGCCATAGATGTATAGTATTGGGTAGAATCCTCTATCAGCATACTCTATGAGCTTACTCAACTCGATCTCTCTATCAACAAACTTTGTTATAGCCGCTATTAGGCTCATTACTCTAACCTACACCTAATAATATCCTAGCTAGTTCTCTAGACCAGTCAGCCACCTTTCTAGATGGTGGTAATATACCTATTCTGGCAAGTATATCTCTTTCTCTAACACTTAATTCTAGGCCTTTAGCCAACTTCTCTAATAGAACCTTTATTTCATCAGATAGCTTCAATGGTATTAATGGTATTTCTACAACTTCCCTCATAGTCTCATGTATATAGTATGCTTTATCAATACCATATAGTGTTGACGCTAATAGTAAGAGGCTTGATTCTGGCTTGAAACCAGCTGTGAGATTAGCTAGTATGATATCATATTTCTCTCTAGCTCTAGCAACAATTTTTCTGACACGTACTAGCAGGTTTATGGATCCTTTCTTAAAGTCTCTACCAAATAGCGGTATTCGCTCTGAAACCACACTCTCTATTCTCTGCAACACAATGCCAAGGTCTCTTAACCTACCTTTACCAAGATCCCTTAAGTATTCTTCAAGAACTCTAGTACAAAGCCAGCAAACACCACTATCTGTTGAAAACAATAAAACATCGTGGACAGCTTCAACACCATCATCATCTAATATCTCGAAATAACCCAGTAAAGCATTAAGTTCAGCCGAAGACCTCCTAGGATCAGAGTCTATATAGCCAAGCAAAGCCCTGAAAACACCATGGCTCGGCACAACAACCTTACTAGCCTCAACATCCTCAAAACTATCAGGAGAAGCAACAGACCAGCGCCCAAACAAACCCCTATACGAAGCCAACACAGGATACCTATCAGAATCCCTAAAAGCATTCCTAACAACACTAGTACCAACAGTAACAATATGAAGCATCCTAAAAACCAAAACACAACACCAACAAAATAATCTAAAAACAAACAATATAAACCCTAATCAAAACAATACACATAAAGTAATAATAACATAAAGCAATACTGATCTTATTTAGGTTTTTCTATTTCATTAATTTTTAAACAGTTGTTTAAGGATCTATATCAGAACACTGATCTTTGGGTGATCTGTCTTGATCTCTGGAATTCTTGTGATCGGTTTCATCTGATCTTTGGAACAGCCATGAACATGGGTTTTTAGGTTGATC
>Ga0180301_10002488_pt1 | contig 14483 bp, 17 predicted proteins | sample GuaBasSediGuay16_FD_121797 | JGI IMG/M metagenome (GOLD analysis project Ga0180301, IMG submission 121797) | Subseafloor sediment microbial communities from Guaymas Basin, Gulf of California, Mexico - Guay16, Core 4569-2, 12-15 cm | ecosystem: Environmental > Aquatic > Marine > Hydrothermal...
CTTTACCCCTCAAGACTTTTAAAACATTCCATGGCCGAAGTAGTTTATCGGGAACAACGAGATTATGAGGTGATGCTTACATGGGCATGGTATTCCTTGCACTCGCAGGAGCAATACTGGGCTTCGCCCTTGGAATAAAGTTCGGTGGTGAATACAAGATTCAGAAAGCACTTATGCTTGCCCCCCTCACAGCTGTCATACTTCCCCTAGTTATTCTCATACTTTCTGAGATCATACAGGCAGTTGCTTTTCTCAGACTTTTCGAAGCAACAGTAGCTGTGGCTTCAGCCGCAATACTTGTATCCTGGTCTGAAAAATACGGTTAAACGATGAGAAATGATTAAAGCTGTAGCAACAGACATAGACAGAACATTAACTATTAGTGGAAATAACTACAAACTTACAGTTGAAGCCGTTAAGGCGATAAGAGTTCTTGAAGAACACGGGATCCCTGTGATTTTAATTTCCGGAAATTCTTTACCCATAGTTGTAGGTTTACGAGATATATCAGGGCCTGTGCTTGGAGAGAACGGATGCGTTATTTTCTATAAAAAGGTAGAAAATACTATGTTACAAGAGAAACGGCAAAAACGTTGCCGAAATCGTCTATGAAGAACTTAAAGACTACGTTATTTACCCATGGCAAAATAGCTATCGAGAACTTGACATACGTAAAGAACACTCTAAAAACTCTACATTCATTATATCAAAAATAAATGAGATATTACGTGAAAGAGGAATAATGAATATTAAAGTTTTATTCAGCGGTTTCGCTACTCACCTGATTCATAAATCGTGTAGTAAAGCAGAAGGCCTCAAGTTTGCATCAAAGCTTCTAGGAGCATCCTTAAATGAAATTCTGGGTGTTGGAGACGGCCTGAATGGTATTGAGCTTCTAGAGACCGTAGGTTTTCCAGCAACAGTTTCAAATGCTGACTCTGAGCTTAAGAAAATAGGCTAAGTATGCTGCTTCAAAACCCAGGGAGCAGGAGGTTTTTCTGAAATAGTAGAGCAAATACTTAGCGGAGGTTAGGTTAAACGATGAGCTACGATGAAGCAGTGAAGTTCATTGTTAAAAACTCCGATAAGTGCTTAAACCTTAGGGAAGCAGTTAACCTAATATTTGAAAGCAAAGCTTCTCCAGACATGAAACTTAGCTTCATAGGACACTGTATTTCAGCAAAAACACTTTCCTCTATAGGATTTAACGAAGACACAATATTGGCTACTGCCTTTACTGAACCTAAAGGCGGTTCCTCATTAAGAACCCTTGAAACAGTAGTTAGCGAATTCGGAAGAGTTTCTGGAACAAAATACTTTGTCACTAACGGGGCTTTTGCAACACACTACCTAGTTCTTGCACAGAAGAAAACAGGCGAACACGTTCTACTACTGGTTAAAAGGGGAAAGAATGTGATTGTGGAGAAACTTCCACTAATTGTCTATGAGGGCTCAGGTATTTCCAAAGTGGTTTTTAGAAATGCTCAAGCAGAGCAGGTATTCCGTGAGGGTAAGGAGTCCTACGTTAAAGCTCTTGAAGGACTCGTTTACGGTAGAGTGCTTGTTTCAGCACTTGCAATATCGTTAGGCTTCGAGATTCTTAATTATGCAATTAAATGGGCTAGTAAGAGAATAGCTAATGGAGCTTCCCTGCTAGAACATGAAATCATAGAGCAGAGAATAGCTGACGCATACGCTAGGCTCAGCACCGCAAAATCGTTTGTAGCTAAGGCATCTAGTGAAGATAAAATATCATGGATTAACTCAAGTATTGCTAAGTACATCTCAGTTAAATACTCATGCAGTGCTGTCGAATCTTTAATTAAGGTGTTTGGAGGATACGCCTTCTTAAAATCAACGGACATTATCCCTAAATATCTTCACATAATGGCTTTGGAGCCCGCTGAGGGAACATCGGATATTCAACTAAAAATAATTATGAAGAGCATTTTACGAGAGAAAAGTAGGGAATGAATATGCCACCGTATTCTAAATGATTATTTCCTCATTATCACTAGGTATAATCACTTTAGTATCTTCAATATTGATTTCTTTAGGTAAATTTAGCATGAAGCCTTCATGGAAAATTATTAGGTAAGGTATTTTTAGTTCTAAAGCAATGTTCAATGCGTCCATTATTGTTGAATGCCCCTTAATATGAGCGTATTCTTCGAAACCTTCAAGAAATGTTGCTTCGTAAATGAGTATATCTGCACCTCTAATGTAGTTCAGGATTTCCTTGAAGGGTGATGTATCACTACTGTAAAAAACTGTTTTCCCCTCCTTTTTCAATACTACTTTAAACATTAGAGATTCCGTGGAGTGTTTTGAAGGATAAGTGTATGCTTCAATATTCTCATCGCTAAATGCTTTATCGAAAGGTTTCACACCTATTATTTCATACTTTACTTTATCTTTAACACCTATCTCTTTAAATAGTGACTCTAGAAATTCAACGTATTTTTCTAAAACAATAATTTTCAACACTCCAGCATAGCCGTAAGCTCTTAGGTTTATTAGAAGCCCGGGAAGGCCAAGTACATGGTCTCCGTGAATATGTGATATGAAAACCGCTTTAATATTTGAAGGCTTTATTCCCTTATGTTTTTGCATGCTTTTGAAAGCTCCTTCCCCAAAATCTAAAATGTACAGTGAGTCCGTGTTGTTGGGATGCAAAACTATTGAGACATAGTTTCTGTTTAGAGGGGAAATCCAACCTCCGGTACCTAGGAATACTAGCTTAACCATATTCTACCACTATATGTTGCTTATTTTACCGGATTTTTTGAGAACATCAATTACAAGTGCTGTAATGAATAATGCTATTGGTGCTGGAGCAAAAACAAGTATGAAAGATGATGTTAAAGCGAAACCTATGTTTGCAAACCCTTTGGGTAATAACCCCGGTGCTACATGTACAGCTATGAACCATAACCCTAAACCTATAATTACCGAACCAACAATTAGTCCTGCAATAGACGACAGTATTAATGCTAAAATCCAGTTCACCCTATTTCTCCTTAAAACCCTATATGTGAGGCTCATAGTGTAGAACCCTAGGAAGTTAGCTGGTGTTCCACTAAATATCGTTAGTAATGGTGTTCCATAGCGGATAATGCTTGCAATAAACGTTCCGATAGCAGCACTCAACCCTGCTGTTAGCGGCGAATAAATTACTGCCGCAACCATAGGAATGGCTATTGCCGGTCTGAACTGTATGAAAAATATTCCTGTTGGAATATATGCTGTTAGGAGAGATGCTGTAGCATATAGTGAAGCAAAAATAGCTATTATTGCTATGCTCTTTGAGATTCTTCTCACTTTAGGTATCACCGAATACCGTTGGATGTTTGTCATTGGGGTAATGCTGCATTAAGCATTTAACTTTTACTATTTAAGGTGTTTTCTTGAACCCCTTAGCTACCCTGTTTTTCTCATAGAAGCTTATTAGTTCTTCAAGACTTAGTTTCTCGTATCCTGCAATAGCTCCTACAGGCATTATGTAGAGTGGCCTGTAGTTTGATGGTAAATCAAGTATTTCGGCTACTTGGTTATCATAGAATGCTCCTACGGCAACTGTTCCTAGGTTTAAGGCTACAGCTTGTAAATAGATGTTTTCGCCTACATGACCTACCTCCATGTGTACGTACTGGTACCCTCTACTTCCATAGTATCTTGTTGTTCTCTCATACTCGGCAACAATAACTATGTTTACTGGTGCTTCTCTTACCCATTCTTGATCTAAAGCTGCTCTAGCTAACTCCTTGCTAAAGTCTCCTTTCTTAACGAGAATTAGTGAGTGTGTTTCAACATCGTACCTGTATATTCCAGCTCTTAATCTCTCAACACCTCCTGCTTTAACTACGACATATAGTTCAAGAGGATATGTTGCTCCAGCTGAAGGTGCAGTTCTAAACTTATATTTCAACTCTGTTATTCCCTGAGCAGCCCACAGCATTTGAGCTAACTGCTGTAATGTTAAAGGTCTTGGGAATATACTCTCTAATGCTTCTTCTCATAAGTAATGCTTCTTCAACACTTATGTTGCCTTTAAGCCTAGGGTATGGTAGTAGAATAACTGACTCATTAGCTAATCCCTCATTAACCATAGGCGTTATAGAGGTTTTTACAGGCTTAAGCTTTAAATACTCCAATATTTTTGGCAAGGCAATAACCATTAATACAATAGCAATAATTAATGAGATTACCGCTATTAACTTAAGTATATCAACATATATTGTTGCCATACTTTTTCCTCCCAAAAATACTTAGGAGAAACCAGCGATTTAAATTAGTAGGAGAATGTGGTATGAACTATCATTATTTAGATGCAACAATAACAGCTATCCTACTATCTCTCTCCATGATAACGGGTGCTTTAAGCCTCCTAACTAAGGGTAGGTTGAAAAAATACCTTCTAATAGCTCATGGGCTAATATCCATTGTAGCTTATACTGCATTCATGATAACTTATCTGAGGGCTCCAACGCTTTAGCGTGGAAGCTTTTTGAGAGAATATTTACTGCTTAAGTTTTTACCTTGTTTCTCTAAAGGCCCATGGTACAAATATTCTTTCAAGAATATGTAATGTTGCGAAAAGCGCTAAACCTATTACTGAAAGCATTAGTATCGCTGCGAAAGCTATGTCAGTATCTAACTGTGGAGCTGCCGCAAGAATAATGTATCCTAGGCCTTCGCTTGACGCTACGAATTCCCCTATAACTGCGCCAACTATTGAGAGGGTTATTGCGCTTTTTAGCCCGCTAAAGAAGAACGGCATAGCGTATGGTAACCTTATTTTTAAAAATATCTGTGTTTTCTTAGCGTTAAGTAGCCTAGCGATATCTATTAGCTCAGGTGGTGCTGTTAGGAAACCCGTAGTTAGGTTTACGACTATTACGAAAAAGGATACGAGAAATGCTATAGCAATTTTCGATTCTAAACCCAACCCGAACCACATAACTATTACTGGCGCTATAGCAACTTTAGGTACAGTTTGGAAAACCAGCAATATAGGATATATTGTGTTCTGAAGCATTCTAGAATATGCTATAGCAATGCTTGTCGGTATTGCAAATATTACTGCAACAAGAAATCCTAAAATAGATTCATAAAATGTAACATATGTATGGTATAATAGGAGAGGCCAGAACTCAGCAAGTCTTGCGATGATAGCTGAAGGGGATGGTAAAAGCCATACCGGAACGTTAAAGAATCTACATGAAATTTCCCAAATACCGACAAGCATGGTTAGTGTTACAATAGGCATAAGATAGCTTGAAATTAACGCTTTAATCTTTTCCTCACGAGTTATTTCCCTAGTCCGGCTCATAAATCTCAAACCCTTAAACCTTATAGCTTAAACCCAAATGCTTCCTAATAGACTTAACATGTTCTAGAAATTCCTTAGAAGTTTTCATATCTAATGTTCTAGGTCTCGGTAAGTCAATTATTTCCTCGTGAATTACCTTGCCTGGCCTCGCCTTAAACACTATGACCCTATCAGCTAAGAATACTGCTTCAGAAATGTCATGGGTCACAAAAAGTACTGTTTTCCTTTCAGTAATCCATAGCTTCTGGAGAACTAGATTGAGTTCCTCCCTAGTTAATGCGTCAAGAGCTCCGAAGGGTTCGTCAAGGAGCAGTATTTCCGGGTTATGTATTAAAGCCCTAATTAATGATACTCTTTGTTGCATACCGCCACTAAGCTCCCATGGATACTTGTTTTCAAAACCCTTTAACCCTACAGTTTCGAATAGCTCAATAGCCCTTTTCTCATATTCCCTCATATTACCTCCCAAAATCTCTATAGGCAAAAGAACATTTTTTAACGCAGTTCTCCAAGGTAGGAGATTAGGGTTTTGAAAGGCCATACCTATTCCTCGCTGAGGCCCCCTAACAAGCTTTCCGTGAACGTATATTTCACCTTTGGTTGGAAGTATTAAGCCAGAAATAGCTCTTAAAACCGTACTTTTACCACATCCGGAAGGCCCTACTATACTAACGAACTCCTTATCCTTAACCGTAAATGAAACATCTTTAACAGCTAACACCTTAGACTTCCTACTGTAATATTCTACTGTAACATTATCAACAACTATTACGTCTCTAACCATTATTAACCATAGCCTCAGCTTACTTCTATTTCGAAAGAATGGAAAAATATGAAACAATAGTTTTAGTTTAGGCACGTCTTTACCATTACATGTTGTATTTGTTGTATTCCTTGTTTGTCACTATAAGTGCTACTATGTTCTCGGCTTTCAACGGCTTCAAGTACTCTAACGTTATTTTCCCGGGTATGAATTCGTTAGTACATATTTCGTCTGGTGTAACTTTCCTTGGCAGGTTAAATACTTCTGTTATTGCATCTATTGTAGCTTGTACTCTTTCCGAATCAAAATATCCTATGCCACGTTCTTGTGATTCAGGAACCAGAACAAGCTTCTTTAGAATATCTATTTCCGCTCTTGCAGCATCTCTATCTAATGTCGGGAATCTCTTAAGCAAAATGTCGACTGCTTCATCAGGATGTTCGAAGGTGTACAGAAATCCTTTGATAACTGCTCTTACAAATCCTCTAACAACATTAGGATGTTCTTTAATGAAATCTTCTCTAAAAACTATGCCATTACTGTAAATGTTGACTCCATAATCAGCCCAAAGCAACATTACAGCGCCTCCTTTATCGGCCGCCGCTTTATCTACAACGGGCTTCTGCATAGCAAACTCTGTTATAGCGTCTACTTCTTCATTTACGAGCAACTGTACTTTTACTTCAGGTTTAACGAATTTCCACTTAACACTATTGGGGTCTATTCCCGTTACCTTAGCGAAATATGGGAATAGAAGGTAGTTTACGTCTCCAGGTCCTGATGCCGTAATAACCTTACCTTCAAGATCCTTTGGGCTCCTAATGCCTGATTTCTTAAGGGCAAATACGGCAAAGGGTGCTCTAGCATATATCATAGCAACCATTTTAGCATTAAATTTCGGATCTTTAGCTTTAGCTATGATTAAAGCTGAAATGTCTCCGAAACCTACATCCACAACTCCTGTTGCGACCTTCTGTATTGTGTCTGCTGAACCATAACCTCTAACTATTTCAACACTTAACCCTTCCTCATCAAAGAATCCCTTCTCTAAGGCAACAAAGTATGGTGCATGCCTACCGTATATTGCCCAGTCCAAGCTAAATAGCAAGTGTATCTTCTTAGTTTTCTGCTTTGGCTGCAATAAAGCTGGCGAAATAGCTACCCCTATACCTAAACCAACTATGAAAGCTATTATAATAGCTGCAACCATTCTTGTATTCATAACGTTTCCAACCTCGGCTAACTCTTAAAAATTAAAATATATAAATTAATTTCATGAGACACTCTTCAGAATAAATTTAAATATTTAAATAAATAGACCGTGCGGTTGCGAAACTTCACAAAATAGAAAACGGAGAACGAAAGCTTTTAAACCAGACTATGAACTGTTAAATTTAATAAAAGCAAGAATTTAATTGGGGGCTTACTGAAAATCAGCAAAATTCTAGTATTCATAACTTTAATACTTGTATTTTCATTAACTCCTATTCCTTCGAGAGGATTAAAACTTAACAAGAATTTAAACATGAATGTAACATTATATGCTGATAATAATGTTCTACTTAACCTAGAATATAATATGCTAAAGTCTCATAATATACAAAAAATTAGAGGAATATTTAATGTGACAGTAAGTTTAAGTATAGCGGAAAACCATAGTTCTCTAACTGTTTCCTCCAATTACTGTGTTCGTGGATTGGAATTTCTACCGACAGTATATCATTTAGAAGCTAATTACAGTGTGAATAGAGGAGAAGTCTTATTTGAATTTCTAGGTCCACTAACTTCCGCAGTTCATGTCTATATAGAGGGTAATGATAGTTGCTACAACATATTAATTGTTGGTGACAAATTCCTCCTGTACTTCCTTCCGTCTAAGGAGGATATAGGTAATATTCTAGAATCACTTGGATTTTCAGTTGAAGAGCTCCGTGAAAAATACAGTAAAGACACATTTGAAATTCTAATTAAGGCTAAAATGGACACAACAGGTATTAAGACTAAGTTATGTAAAATAAGCATTTTAAGAGGTAGAATAATTCTGGAAGGAAGCATTAAGTGTAAAATAAGCCTTAAGAACAAGCTACTTAAAAAGCTTGGAGAGATCTTGGCCTTATATTTTGAAAGAACAAATAATACGAAAATATACCGGACAGTGAAGATGCTGTTGGACAACATAGCGCTTAGAAGAGGAAGTAGTCTATATGTAGAGTATGTACGTGTATTGAAAACAAATTCAACAGCTGAAACAATTAAGATAAAACATGCTTCCTTAAGAACAGTAAACAGCACCGGCATAGAGGGAACAGCACGAATACTTAGTACATTGTTTAAGGCATGCTATGCTATCTCAGACGAAGGGCTGAATAAAACGACGATAGCCATAATTGAGGGTGATAATAGCATTAGTATTGACGAATCCAAACTACTAATTAAACCTTATAAGATTAAATATGTTGGCGAAAGGAAAACATTAATCTTCAATTCCCTTAACTCTCTCCTCGAAATAAGCAATTTTCTTAAACGTAGGGAAGTGTTAGATAGAAAACAATCCATGTTTATCATCGCATCCTTAGCGATATATGTGTTAGTTTTAGTATTAATTAGGAGGATAATTGCACTAAAGCGTCTTCACTGAGCTATTGTCGTAAAAATATAAGTGGTTAAGATTTAGAAAAGTTTCATTCCAGGCAGTAGTTTTCTTGGCTTCTCCTTGGGTTTTGGAAATACTGCTTTACTCTGTTTGACACCCATAAGGACCATCGCTATTGCTGTGTATATTGCGGCTTGTAGAGGGTCTATTACTCTGACATCATACCCTCTCTCTTTCAGATTATTTTCTATTTCACGTGCAAGTTCAGCCATACCTGTACAACCAAGTATTATCGCTCCTGCTCCGTCCTCGACTATTGCTTTTTCAGCAGCTTCTGTCGCGGCTTTAGCTGTCTTCTTAAGATCTTTTTCCAGTTCTAGAACGGGTATTCCTATGCTCCTTATTGACGCAAGATTGCCTTCAAGCCCGTAGGACCTTATTTTCTCTCTTAAATGATGGTTTGCTTCAGGAATAACTGATAATATAGAGAATGTTCCCCCAATCATGCTTGCTAAATGTGTTGAAGACTCTAACGCACCGGTCACAGATATATTTACTAGCTCCTTTGCTGCTGTTAAGCCTGGGTCATCCATGCAGTCAATTATTACGGCATCGTAACCGTTTTTCTCAGCCCACTTCACCTTTTCCAATATAGGTAGCGTATTTACTGCTTCATCAAATGCTATTTCAACTGACCCTAAGCCCCAGTCAACAAAGGTGTAGTCTAATTTTACTAAACCACCCGTTTTTTCATAGAGTTCCTTAGAAAGCTTCTCCCGATAGTTTTTAACGCCTTTGTACGCGTCAAGATATATGTCAGGATATATACTGTAGAGTTTTATTATCTTCATGCTCTCTACCTAGGTTAAATTAACCATTTCCCATTTTCTATAATCTTTCTGCCACCAACTATGAGTGTTGGTTTCATTATTATCCCGTCTAAATGAATACCTGCGATAACTTTTCCTCCAAAAGTAGAGTTATCTCCTAAGGCTATATGAACTGTTCCGAAAATTTTTTCGTCTTCTAAAATATTCCCTACAACCTTCGCCGCAGGATTACATCCTATACCTAGTTCTGCAATATTGTAAGCTTCCTTCTTACCTACTTTCTCCAAGAGTTCTTTTAGCTTTCTTGCCTCTTCACCTCCACTTATTTCAACAGCGTAACCGTCTTTCACCACTATTTTTACAGGTTCTCTTAGTAAACCTATGCTAGCTATTGATCCGTCGAAAACTATTGTTCCGTTAGCTGAACCCTCTATTGGAGCAACGTATATTTCTCCTGCTGGTAGGTTGCCGAAGTCTCCTGGGTTATGATATATTCCTGTATCCTTGTGTAGTGGTCTACCATCTATTCTCAATGTTATATCTGTTCCCTTATCTGAGAGAACCCGAACCTCCTTAGCGTCTTTAAGGGCTTCATATAGTTTCTCAACGTTGTTTTTAACTATTTCGTAATCTATTGATAGTGTTCTTTTGAACATTTCCTCTGTTATTCCCGGCATTGTTGCTCCACGAGCTCCAGCTTCAACAGCCCTCTTCCTAGCTTGAGTATGAGTTAAACTGTATGTTGTAGGTGCAACGAATACGTCAACATGTTTCCACATTTCAGCTATTGGTTCAGGCGGTTCCTCACCATGCCTAGTCCTAGGTTTCATAACTACTAGTAGCGTTTCCGCACCGGCTTCAAGACCCTTCTTAAAGAGGGCATTACCTATACTTAGCCTCTCAGTATCCGTTATAACTAAGAATGTTTCACCGGGTTTTACATTTAAGCACTTCTTAACAACTGTTTCCGCAGCTTTTTGAAAAGCTTCTTCCACGGAAAACTCACCAAGATATACTATACTGGTTTAGGAAATATTTTAAAATTAACTCCATGGGAACTTAGACAAAGTATTAATTAGAAAATCTATGGGTTTATTTCTTTCTCGTACTCCTTAAATTTCTTTGGAGACGTCGCCTCCTGCCTCTTCATATAGTACTTTTCAGCTTCAGAAGCTTCCCTAATCTTAATTATTTTATCCGTTCTCAATACTATTAGGGACAACTCTATTGCTGTCTTTATAGCGCTAAGTTTGACCTGGAATGAATCTAGAACTTTAACGTTTTCAGTAACCTTCCTTTCCAAAACATTGATACCTGCTTTATAATTTCCTTTTTCATGTTGCTCCTTCCTAAGTTTTAATAAGGCTTCAAGAGGGTCAAGACCTGCTGATTCAGCTAAAATCATAGGTATACTTTCGAAAGCCCTTGAAACTGCTTCGAAGACGTAGCTATCTAATGGGTCAAGTTCTTTAGATTTTTCCAGAAGTTTTTCAGCAATGAACATTTCGAAAGCTCCTCCGCCATAAACTACTCTGGAATCTAGGGCAAGAGTTCTCGCTACACGCATTGACCTCATTAGGGTATGTTCGATATCTAACATAACGTATTTTGAAGTACCTCTTAAAACTATATCTATTGTTTTAGGATTCCTGCATCCCCTAATGAAGATCCATGGTTGTTCATTTATCTTCTTAGCTTCGACAACCTTAGCCCACCCGAGATCTGATGGTGTTAGTAAGTCGAAGTTTGAGGCTAATACAGCCCCTACTGCCTTCACTATTCTCTTTATTTCCGGTGGCGGAGTCCTCCATATTACAAGTATTTTCTTATTTGCTAAATACTCTAAAAGGAAGTCGTCAACACCTTTTTCTAAAACTAAAACGTTAATACCTAGTTCTAAGATCCTATTTACGAGACTTAGTAAGTATCTTTCCTTGGACCTTTCAAAGTCCCTTAGGTATCCTTCGCTTTTCCAGTGGAATTCATAATCTATGTAGCGATTAATTTTTTGGTTAGGTATTCTAAGCTCAGCCTTCTTTACTACAGCTATTTTCGCGTTTTTAACCACTTTAGGCATTCTTTCATGTGGAACTTCCCTATATAGGGCGAGACCGTCGACAACGAAGGAGTCTGCTATTCCGCCCCCCTCTATTCTCTTAACATCTATTATTTCGTCGGGAAATCTGCCTCCCGCTTCAACTAGGCTTTCAAGGCCAACTATCCTTATAGCTTCAATAGCGAGGTTCTTAACATGTAAAGGATCGGGTATGGGTAGTTTCCTTATTACCGAGTTTTCCAAAATATTGTCTATAGCAGTGAACGGTTCAACCTTCCTTAAACCAGGATACTCGTAAGCTACATTTTTAATGAAACGGTAAACCTTAAGTATGGAGTTCACTATTGCTCCTGGGTGCTTCTTCTTTTTCACCAAGTCCTCTAAGTTTTCAAGAATTTTACCAGCAAGAATTATTGAGGTTAATGAGCCATCGCCTACGGAGGATTCTACACTTAACGCTCCACCTAAGAATGCTATGCCTACTGGATGAACTACTTTAATGTTTTTAGCTAAAGTTCTTAGGTTCGAAGTTATGAATGTATGTTTTGTACGTCCCCTCTTAGTTATTACGACTTTATCGAAACCCCGCGGACCAAAGAACGATTTAACTAGTTCAAGCATTATTTTAGCTACTACAATGTTTTCGAGAACAACATTACGTCTCTTTAGCTCGACACGTGATCCTTTCTTAATGACATAAGTAGGAACTCCTGTAGGTTCAAGGTAAATGTGAGGTAGCGGTATTCTTTCATGTCTTAATGGTAGTTTCCTACTGTCCCACTCTATTTTCACCAAGGCTCAGCACCAACCCTAGTCTTAAAGAAGCACTAACAATATTTAAGCTTTAAATGGCTTAGTATTTCCTGATTTTGTAAAAATTAAAATTTATTAACTTAGGGATAATAGATTAGCTTGAAAGTATGAGTAGAGTGTGAATACTTGTGAACAAAACAATTTTGGGAATATTATCTACAACCGCTTTAATACCGGTACTAGGCATACCCTTAACATTACAATTTCAATTAGCTGGAACACTATGCGCATTCTTCATTGCTGGACTTGTTGGAGGATATTTAGCGGCCTTAGATAGGTTAAGTAGGTTAAGAGGTTTTGCAACAGGAATACTCGGCTCAGTAATTTACTTAGCATTAGGAATAGGTGTGGTTTCGCTAATAATAACGTATTCTTTAGAGGACATAGACATACTAAGATACATTGGAAACTATACCTTATGGTTATTCATAGCTTCACCAATAAACTTAATCCCATTAATCGTAATGTTAGCGGGACTTGGGGGAACAATAGGTGTAGTTGTTGTTGAAAGAAGGTAGAATCCATCCTACTTTAGAGGATAGAAAAAGGGTGTTTTTAACTTATTTAAAAAGACGCTTAGACCGGCATGTTTGCCTTCAGTTCTTCGTACTTCTCGATGTAGTAGTCTGGGTCATCTGGGTAGTCTGGCGATAGGAAGTATCTTGTTATTGCTATTTTGTCGGCAATCGAACCTAAGTCTCTAAGGTTACCTCTTGGATGAGGCTTACCCTCTCTAGGCTTAGCACCTGGTGGGAAGTACTTGTCAGGTATGAAGAGCGCCTGCAATAATCTGTCAGGTAAGTCCCATAGCTCTGGTCTGTCGGGGAATATTATTTCCTTTATTATCTGGTCAATCGGTAAGTAGGTTGCTTTCCCTTCATTGAACCATCCGAAACATTCTTCACCCATGTATTTTCTAACATCCTCATACTCATTGGTTGCTGTTCCATAACCGTTTCTCGTTATAAACGCATCCCACCATACGTCAATTCTGAAGTTTATGAACTTTAATGCGTGCTCACGTATTGGTGTGTACTTTGACAATATGTCGCCATTGAACCAGTAGTATGGCCCATTAACTAGTCTAGCAAAGTAAGCTGGTACACCTGCTCTTCTAGTATCGTAACATATTGGCTGCCATGTGCTTCCAACCCATACCTCCTTGGTTACTAGCAGGTTAACTGCATCACCGTATTTGAACCAGAAGGTTTTTATTTGCCCTGACTTAATTATTGGTAGTAGGAAGTTGTATATCTTATCTACTTCTTCATGCGATAGGCTTGTGAATGGCGATTCTATTTTGATCTGTCCTGTAGCGTCCAATTCGTTAGCTGTTTCAGCGAATACTGTTAATGCTTCGTCTTGCAACATAGTCTTTCCTTTCCATTCCTCGTTCCATATCTCTGAGTACGACATTGAGAATGCTTTACCACCATGTTCCTCGTAAGGTAAGAATTCTGGTAGATACGTTAATGTGTCAAAGTTCCAGTTGTTAGGTACTAGAGCTAGGTTCTTCCCTATATTCTCCTCTACCTCTTTCTCTGTATCTCCCCACCATAGACAGTATTTGAATCTGGGTATTTGTGCTGGTCTAAACTTAGTTACTTTCTCGGGTTCCCAGAGGATTTTAGTTATTCTGTTGTTATCCCATCTTGGAAGTTCAGCTACAGGTATGGGCTGAATTATCCCTGCCTTCTTTATTGGCGGGAATCTTGCTGTACCTCCAACGTCCCATCCATAACCTCCTGTAGCAACGAATCTTTGAGCCATAATGAATAAGTCAACGTATGTTGCTTCAACTTTCTGCTTATGTACTTTTTCCCAGAACTCTGAAACCTCAGGATACATCATCCAGGCGCCGCCCATGTACTTTAGAGGTTGCGGTACAGGCTCTGGCTCATAGTAGTATTCCCAGTGAGGATATTTCTCAAGCGGGAATCCCTGAAGCTCCGGAGGTATTGCTGTAATGGTTGTTGTAGGTGATGGACTTGGTGATGTTGTTGCAGGAGCGCTTGTTGTAACTGTTTGCGTTAAGGTTTTCGTCTGAGTTACTGTTTCCGTAACTTTTGGCGCTAAAGCACTACCTCCTGCAAGAC
>Ga0180301_10002489_pt1 | contig 14482 bp, 18 predicted proteins | sample GuaBasSediGuay16_FD_121797 | JGI IMG/M metagenome (GOLD analysis project Ga0180301, IMG submission 121797) | Subseafloor sediment microbial communities from Guaymas Basin, Gulf of California, Mexico - Guay16, Core 4569-2, 12-15 cm | ecosystem: Environmental > Aquatic > Marine > Hydrothermal...
CTATTTATGTCAAGATATAATTAAACTATCTATATTATAGAGATGAAAGTATTATAAAGATGAAAGTCGCATACGTATCAACCTATCTCCCTCAGCAGTGCGGAATAGCCACTTATACGGATTATCTTATTCACGGGCTCCAAAAAGTGAGTCACGAATTGGAAATTAAGGTGGTTGCCGAGAAGGATGCGTCACCACTCAAACAGGGTAAATTTGAGGTGGTTCCCTGCTGGGATAGGAATGAAAATTATGTAGAACCAATCCTTAGCAATGTAAAGGATGCTGATGTAGTCCATATTCAACATGAATACAATATATACGGGCTCGATGAAAGGCTGCCTATGCTGTGCGAGGAATTGAAAGCATCAGCGAAAAGGAGTATAATAACTATCCATTGCGTAAGACCAAGCCAAATCTCAGAAAGGGGAGCGGTAGACGAGAATTTCGTTAAGAGAATCGCTGAACTTGCCGACAAGGTTATTGTCCATCTTGAGTCGCAGGAGGCGGTATTGCAGCGGCTCGGGATACCTTCTGATAAAATTCATCTTATCCCTCATGGAACAGCGCTTAGTAACGTGGATAAGAAAATTTCAAGGTCAAGGCTAAAATTACCTGAAGACGGAAAGATACTTCTTATGTTTGGGTTCGTCAAGCCCTTTAAGGGTGCGCATGTTTCACTTGAGGTGCTCGAGGAGGTAAGAGAAGAAGTGGAAGACGTGTATCTTTTTATTGCTGGCGGTCTTGCACCTACTGCATCAAAAGAAGAAAGAGATTACGTGAAATTTCTCAGAAAAAGGACAAAAGAACTCAATCTCCATGATAAGGTTATATTCCCAAATAGATTTTTTCCGAATGAGGATATACCATATATTTTTGGAGCATCAGATATTGTCCTGCTTCCATATTATCATGAAGATAGGTCTGCTTCTGGTTCTTTTCATCTCGCAATAGGAGCAAAGAGACCGGTAATTGCTTCCAGGATACCGAAGTTTGAGGAGCTTAAAAACATTTGCGACGAACTTCTCCTTCTTCCATATAGCACGTCCGGAATTGCAAGAACGGTTATTCGCCTTTTTAAGGATAAGAAATTCGAGCAATATGTGCTCGATAGAACCGAAAGATATAGGAGAGCAATCTCATGGCCAGTGATAGCAAGCAGACATTTAAATCTTTATGGTATAGATAGAGGAGCGTGAAAAATGAGATGAAAATAGGCATGATGTCAAGATGGAACGCTCCTTGTGGTGCTGCGGTACATGCTGAGTTGGTTGGAAGAAGGTGGATAGAGAAAGGACACAAACTTACTGTCTTTGCACCTCTGGAAGAGGTCAAGACGCGAGAAAAGGACGAGCCTTTCGTTGTAAGAAACTATTCCAATAACTATTTGGACCCAAAACCGTTCATAGAAGCAGATTACGATGCATTTGTCCATCATAATATCTCCGAAATGCCCATGAAAGAACTCTTTGGTATATTCCCTAAGATAAAAGAGAAGGCAAAAACGGTTCTTGTAGCCCACCAGGGCAGAATTCCAGAGGATCCTTACTTTGCAAAATTCGATTGGGATGCAATTGTATGCTTCGATGAGCGCTGGAAAAGGTTTTTAGTGGATATTTTTCCTGCTGAGAAAATTCATATCATTCCCTATCCCTGTCATCCAATCTGCCACGGTGATAAAACCGATGCGAGACGAAAGTTTGGACTACCGGAGAATAAAAGGATAATTCTTATCTATGGCATCTCGCTGCATAAATACCTCTGCCATCTACCGAGAATAGAACGGCTGAACAAGAAATACCCACTCATTCTTCTCGTTTTAACCAGCGTGGATGACTGGTTCGACCTATTTGAAGCGGTAAAGCACCGGTATAGTTTCATTGTGCTTAGAAAAGAAGCCCTGACCATAGAAGAACTTTATACCTATCTCCATGCAAGTGATTGTCTCATCTACCATACAGACTCATCACAATATGCTGTCCTTTCATCCACCGTGCATACCTGTATGGGTGGAGGGCGCCCGATTCTGGCTCATAACTCGAATTTTGTAGAGTGTTTTGATAAAGAAGTTCTGAAGTATAAATCTAATGAGATAGAGGAAAAGCTTATGGACATCTTTGAAGATAAAGAAGGATGTAAAATGGCGTTAAAAGCAGCCAGAGAGTATGTGAAGCGGAATTCCGCGGAGGTAATAGCCAAAAAGTTCATTTATTTATTTGAGACACTGTCAATGGAGAAAGAGGGGAAAAGATGAGGATAGGCATGATGGGCGGATGGAATACAGACTCGGGGGCATCTTTCCTTGCAGAGCTGATAGGGAGGGCTTGGGTAGAAGAGAGTCACGAACTCACTGTATTCACCTTTTACGATTATGCCTTTCATGGAACGCAAATTATCGGCATAGACGAGGATTATGTCATAAGATGCTTTACCGTCTCGGGATATACACCAGATAAGTTAAATCCCGTGCCATTTTTAACCAGCGCTTATGATATATTCGTTGTTCAGGATTTAGGGATGCTCCCAAAGGACCTCCTTGGCAAGATATTTCATCGAATAAAGAAGAAGGCGAAGACAGTGAATGTAATTCATGATGGAAAACTCTCGGAAGACCCGGCTTTCTATCAGTTCGATTGGGATGCACTTGTATGTTTCGATGAACGTTACAAAAACTTCCTCGTGAAGGTGTATGACCGGGAGAAAATTCATATTATACCATATCCTTGCAGTCCTCTGGCAAAAGGGGATAAGGTAGAAGCGAGGAAGAACCTGGATTTGCCTCTAGAGAAGAAAATTGTATTTGGGTTTGGACCGGCAGCGAAGACTGCTATCGAAGTTGTCCCTACCATAGCAGAACTTAGCCGGGACTATCCGATTCTTCTTTTGGTGACGACCAAAGATAAAACAGGAATTCAGGAGTTCAGAAAACTACGAAAGCAGGGGATTATGGAGATTGAACTGGTCGAAGAAGCTCCAGACATAAAAAGACTGTACGACTATCTGCATGCCTCAGATGCGCTTATCTTCAACAAGAAATCTGCCTCACACGTGGTAGTTTCAAGCACAGTTCTTCAGTGTCTTGGCTCTGGTTGCCCCATCGTTGCCCGGGATTCAAACTATGTGGAATATCTTGATAAGGAAGTGATGAAGTATACCGGCGAGGAGGAATTGAAGAAAAAGTTGTGCGCAATCTTTGACGAGTCGAAGGAATACAAAACCACGATGAAAGCGGCAGAAGAATATGTAAAAAGAAATTCGGCTCAGGCAATAGGTAAACTATATATAGACCTTTTTAATTCATTATTAACCAAAGTGAAGAACGAATGAAGATCGCGGTGATGAGTTCATGGAATGATGAAACAGGTGCTGCTGTGCATTCAAAAGCACTGGTGAATGCATGGCTGGAGATGGGGCATAAAGTAACTGTATTCAGTTTTCTCAGGGAGGAATTGGGAGACGAAAAATTTACCGGTAAAGATGAGCGCTACGTAATAAGATGCTTTGGTAGAAACTTCCTGGACCCAAGACCTATCCTCACGACAGATTTTGATATCTTCCTGGTTGAGGACTTACGGACGCTTCCAGTAGAGCATCTTGCCAGGATATTTCCCATGATAAAAGAGCGGGCTTTTCCTGTTCATATCGTTCACGAAGATAAGTTACCGAAGGAAACGTGGTTTTATCAGTTTATCTGGGATAAAGTGATTTATTTCGATAAGAGACAAGAGTTCCTGCGCGATGTTTATCCAGACGCAAAATACATTCCATTTCCCTGTTTCCCGGTAAGACGTGGAGATAAGTATGAGAGCAGAAAAAGACTTGGATTGCCTCAGGATAAGAAAATTATCTTCACCTTCTGTCAGAGGGGATATCTGCCTTATCTCAGATACTTGTGTGAGGAGCTGAAGTATAAATCGGTCTTATTATTTGTTGTCTCGCCAGGCTTTGAGATGCTGGAAAAAGAGGCAGCACCTCCATGGATGATTGTGCGTGAAGAGGGTGCGTTATCTGACGAGCGGTTTGATGATTATCTATTTGCTTCGGATGCCGTTATCTTCCATAAATATCAAAACGCGTATCACCGACTCCTCTCCTCTGTAATTTTCCAGGCAATGGGTGCTGGTTGTCCAATCTTTATTCCGCAGCAATCTGCTTATTTCCAGCCATTAAAGGATGAAGTGATATATTATAGCGATACCGAGGACCTGTGCAGGAAGTTGGTCCTCTTTTGTGAGGATGAAAGAATGGCAAAACGCGTTATAGAAGCGGAAGAAGTGTTCACGCACATGAATTCGGCGGAGAAAATAGCCGGCATATACATAGACGTTTTTACCGGGGTATTGAAGGGAAGGGGATTGTAGCTGGATGAAATTGAGGCGTTACGAAGGCAACCCGATATTGAAGCCTAAACCTGAGAGCGAATGGGAATCAAAGAATGTTTTTAATCCCGCGGTTGTTTACGATCATGGGCTATTTCACCTCCTTTACAGAGCTATGGGCGTGGATGGGATTTCAAGGATTGGATATGCGGTAAGTATAGATGGCTTTAACTTCTTTCGCCTTGATAAACCTGTTATCACTCCAAAACGGATTCTGGAACCACGGGGGTGTGAGGATCCGCGAATAGTAAAAATTGAAGACGTATTTTATATGACGTATACGGCTTATTCTGAACGGGGTGTACGGATTGGTATAGCAAGCACAAAGAACTTTATACAATGGGAAAGATATGAGATAGAATGGGAGGAGAGGGATGATAAAGATGCCGCCCTTTTTCCTGAGCTCATTGACGGTAAATATGTGCTTCTCCATAGACCTATGCATAAAGAGCCCATGGGTATCTGGATTGCTTACTCAGATAACCTGGTCGATTGGTATGGGCAGCGGGAAATTATGATACCGCTTGGAGAATGGGAGGGAAAGAAGATTGGTGCAGGTGCTCCGCCATTAAAGACGGAAAAAGGGTGGTTGTTGATATATCATGGGGTGGACGAGGATGGAGTGTATAGATTGGGAGCGGCGATGTTCAGCCTGAATGACCCTTCAAAATTGTTATACCGGTATCCTGAACCTATACTTGAACCAGAGGCGGATTATGAGATACGAGGAGAGATCCCTCGTGTGGTATTTGCTTGCGGCGCGTGTGAAGTGCTGAACAGGTATTATATATATTATGGCGGTGCGGATAAAGTGGTTTGCGTAGCCACCGTGGATAAGGAAGAAATGTTAGGGCTTTTTGAGTGCAAAAAAGGAAAGAATGTTGAAGAGATATAAAGGGAATCCAATACTGAAGCCGAAGAGAGAGAACGCATGGGAATCATATATGGTGTATAATTCTGCGGTTCTGTACGAGGATGGAAGATTCCATATCTTATACAGAGCGCAGGGATTGAAAACAGGCACTTCCAGGTTTGGATACGCGACTTCCGAGGATGGGTTTCGCATAGATGATCGGTTAGATGAGCCGATATTTATGCCTGACCCATTGAATGATTTAGAGTGCACGGTTGAAGATCCCAGATTGGTCAGGATTGATGACACAATTTACCTCACTTATACCGCGGTAGGAAATGTACCGAGAGTTGGATGGAAAAGCATCCAGATAGCAATGACATCCATAAAGGCGGATGACTTCTTAGCGCAGCGGTGGAAATGGGGAAGGAGGACATATCCCTTTCCGGGTGTTGATAACAAGCACTTCTGTCTCTTCCCTGAGAAGATAGGAGGAAAGTGGGTGATGTATCATCGAATTCCTCCACATATATGGGTCGCATACTCCGACGATCTTGTTCATTGGCGAGATAGCAATATCGTTATGAGCCCAAGAGAGGGGTGGGAATATCTTAAAATCGGTGGTGGTGCACCACCTATAAAACTCAAGGAAGGATGGCTCGTAATCTATCATGGGGTGGATGATCACGTGCACTACCGACTTGGAGTGGCTTTGATAGACCGTAAAGACCCGGTAAAGGTGTTGATGAGAAGCAAAAGTCCTCTTCTGGAGCCTGTGGAATGGTATGAGCTACACGGGGCTGTTCCTAACATTGTATTTACCTGCGGAGCTGTTGTTGTAGATGATATTCTTTATATCTACTACGCGGGAGCCGATACGGTGGTTTGCGTTGCAACCGCAAGAGTAGAGGAAATACTGGCTTTTCTGGAAGGGGAGTGCGATATTTAATTAAATTAAAGAAAAAGTGTTTAAATTAATAAATAATAGTAGAAGATAAGAGCCGCCGTAACTCAGTTGGTAGAGTGCCCGGCTGTTAACCGGCTTGTCACAGGTTCGAGTCCTGTCGGCGGCGCTGGCTTGGTTAAACCTCTAAACCGCTAAACTCTGACACCTATGCCAATCTATTTTCCCCTTATACAATGCGCTACCTATCACTACCCCGCATGCTCCTGCTTCTCTTATCCGCATCACGTCCTCCACACTACTTACCCCACCTGATACTACTACCGGAATGCTCACAGAACTCACAAACTCCTCTATTATTCCCGGCTCTATGCCCTTCATCAAACCTTCAACGTCTATGTTCGTAAATAGTAAACTACCAGCACCTGTTCTCTCTGCCTCCTTTGCCGCGTCCTTCGCATTCAGCCCCGTTGTTTCTCTCCATCCATCGATCGCGACTTTCCCTTTTCTTACGTCCAACGCGACCATCACCCTCTCAGAAGAAAACTCACTTGCTATTCTTTCGATAAGCTGTGGAGACTTCAGCGCCGCGGTCCCAAATATTATTCTATCCACGCCTATCTCAAGGAGTGTAATCGCAGTTTCGTAAGACCGGATTCCGCCACCCACCTGAATCTTTGCTTTTTCCTTTACCCAGTTCGATTCTGCTATATCTTTAATCACCTCGAAGTTGTTCTTCTCCTCCTGAAAAGCGCCATCCAAATCAATTATGTGTAACCGAGTCGCACCCAGCATAACCCAGTTCCTCGCTATTTGTACAGGATTTTCGGCTGAAGAGAATATCACCGCTTCTTTTTTACCCTGCCTCAATTGAACACATTTGCCATCTTGAAGGTCTATCGCGGGTATTACCTCAAATTTCTCCATCTACACTACTTTTATTCCTAATTCCCTCGCTATCTCTTTATATCTTACACGCAGAGTCACTTCAGTGACGCCAGTAGCCTCAGCAACCTCCTTTTGTGTCTTCCTATCGTCACATAAGATTGCCGCGATGTAAATTGCCGATGCTGCTATGCCCGTAGGACCTCTCCCACTTGTTATATCCTTTTCTAACGCTTTCTGCACTATCTCCCTTGCACGTTCCTCAACATGCTTCTTCAAATTCAATTTAGCGCAAAATCTGCTTATATATTCCAGAGGAGACGTTGGAACAAGCCTCAACCCCAGCCGGTTTGCCAATAACTTGCATGTCTTTATTATATCCTTTCTTCCCACCCTTGTCGCATCTTCTATCTCGTCAAGCGTTCTTGGCACATTATGCTTACGACATGCCATGTACATAGACGCAGCCAGTATTTTCTCGATTGAACGCCCATGAATCAAGTCATTTTCCCATGCTTCACGATATATTTTCATGCTCCCTTCCCGCGTCTTCTCCGGTATGGAAAGCAACGAGGACAATCGATCTATTTCCGATTGCGCGACTAAACGCTGTCTGGCAATTGCAGTGCTCATCTTTTTTCTTTTTTGATGCTCACTCAATCTGTATAAACGTTCCCTATCAGATTCTGAGGTTCTCTCTCTCCCTATTTCTCTAACACTTTCTTTCTCATCCTCTTTGTTTTCATGCATCTTCATTCTTCTCTTCATTTCTCCCTATTACACCTCAGAGAACGAATATTTTTTTATTTGCAAGCTTTTTTATCTCCTCTTCTTTTATGCCCTCAAAAACAGTTATACCGATATAAGGCTGGTTTACAGGTCCAAAGATATCGTAAACTTTTCCGATTCGCCTTTTCTCCTCTGTCACAACTATGGAATTTATTAAACGCTTAACTTTTATCCTACTTCCCTTTACAATCAACTTATTATCAAAGACGTGAAGCACGGTGCCCAATCCTCTCAAACCTTTTCTTTTCGTCATCAATTTTAAAAATAAAATGATAGTATATAAAGTTAACGGAAATTTTTTTTGTGTACTCAAAAATAAATAAATGATGGAATGGAAAAAGAACTTACAAGATTGATAATAGAAGAGGAGAAATGCATAGGCTGCGGTATCTGTGTCGTTGTGTGCGATGAGAACAGGATGAACGAGGAAGTAATATACGGCAAAGGAGGAAGATACAAAGATGAGTTGGTTTTGAAGGTGGAAGAAGGAAAAGCGAAGTTAGTGGATGCGAAGAAGTGTAAGAGAGCATTTGAACCACCCGATTTTTGCAGGGCTTGCGTTGACCACTGCCCTACCGGCGCAATGGATCTTGTTTGAGAGCATCGAATGGGTCTAAGGGTTAGAATGTGTCATATGATACTGAAGCTTTGCGAACCACACCTAAACTTTTCATTTATGTGCTTTAAGATAACTTCTTCATCGCCGTATCCAACAAAGCCGAAGATTCGTCCATGCTCTTTGCCGCTTCTCTCAAAAGCTTACTCACATCCACGAGTCCAATCACTTCTGCTTCTCTTGCTGCCTTCCTGAAACTTTCCGCATGGTCTTTATTATGATCAACCCAATGTTCCAATCTCCTCTGTAACCTTTCTATCCTCTCTTCTTTATTCTCCCCATTCAACGTCTTATCCTCCTCTTTGATTTTGAATTCGCCCGAATTTTGAAATTGGAGTTTTTCTATTGCGTCCCCAACTCCCATGAGCCGAGATATTTCCTCTGCTCCTCCGTAAGTTCCTCTATCTCAACGCCCATTGATTTCAACTTCAATCGAGCCACTTCCTCGTCTATCTCCTTAGGTACAGAATATACTTCTTTACGCAACTTATCATAATTTTCTATAATATATTTCACGCATAATGCTTGGTTTGCGAAGCTCATATCCATTACTTCCGGAGGATGCCCGTATGCCGCGGTGAGATTCACAATTCGACCTTCGGAAAGTAAATACAGTTTCCTGCCATCTTTCAGCCGGTATTCAACCACATTCTCTTTTATTCCCTTCTTCTCAGTTGCCAGCCCTTCCAAGTCTTTTACGTTTATCTCGACATTAAAATGACCCGTATTGGCGAGAGTAGCACCGTCTTTCATCAACTGGATATGCTCGCTTCTTATAACTGAAATATCGCCAGTAGCAGTGATAAAGAGGTCGCCGATTTTTGCTGCTTCGCGCATTGGCATCACCCGGTAGCCGTCCATTACAGCCTCCAGTGCTTTTCTTGGGCTTGTCTCCACCACCACTACCGATGAGCCAAGCCCCTTTGCTCTTAATGCCACGCCTCGTCCACACCAGCCATATCCTGCCACCACAACCACTCTACCCGCGAGAAGGAGATTTGTCGCATTCATTATCCCATGAATCGTGGATTGCCCCGTGCCATATCGGTTATCAAACATCATTTTCGTCTCTGCATCGTTAACCGAAATTACAGGGAAGCCCAACTTGTTCTCTCTTGCTCTTGCGTGATGCCTTATTACGCCCGTAGTTGTCTCCTCGCATGCTCCCTTTATATTTGCCATCAGATCTTCGTGCTTCGTATGAAGTGCAGTAATGGCATCGCCGCCGTCATCAAGCACCACCTCGGGTTCTATCCTAAGCGCTTTATCTATGCATTCGTAATATTCATCCTCGGTCTCACCTCGAAATGCGTATGTTCTTATTCCTGAGGAAGCTAAAGCAGCAGCTATGTCCTCCTGGGTAGAGAGAGGATTGGCAGCCGTAAGCGAAACTTCCGCACCCCCGGCTTTTAGAGTTAAGACAAGATTCGCAGTTTCAACCGTGACATGCAAACACGCCGTCACCTTTACGCCTTCTAACGGCTTCTCATGCTCATATCTTTGCTTTATCATGCTCAAAACCGGCATTCTCCCACTAACCCACTCTATTCTCTTTTTACCGTCCTCGGCAAGGTTTATGTCCTTTACTATGTACTCCTTCATGTGCATCGTTGCTGAACCAATGAACTCTACTACATAAAAACCTTTTTATCTTCTTATGTTTATAGCGGGAAGTAGAAAGAGAGAACGGGGAAGATGATTGTAAAGGAGGTAATCAGTGAGCAGGTTTTAACACTTGCAGAAGCGAAGGAAATATTGAAAGCTCTTAGGAAAAGTGGACAAGAAAAGGGTGAGGAGGAGGGAACGGAAGAGGAAGAGATGAGATATGAAAGGAGAAAAGCCTCTGAGCATACCGCAAAGTTTGCCAAACTTGGAGCTAAAGAGTCGAGGGCACTTATAAACGAGCTTTTGGCGTTGGAGAAGATGAAAGAGGAGATAGGGGTGAGGATCGCCGATCTGATGCCAAAGAGCAAAAGCGAGGTGCGAGCAATATATGCGAAGGAAAGATACACACTTACAGAAGCGAATATAGAAAAAATACTCGATTGCGTTGCGAAGTATGAATCTTGAATCTTAATAGAAGACTTGCTCAAAGAGATTGCGAAGTTTTTTGATTAAATTAAACTTAACGGGGTCATTTTAGAGGGAGGGGGGAAGGATGAGAAGGTATGAGCGTGAAAAAAAGGGTGTGAAAGAGAAGGAAAAGAAACGAGAGAGGTATGCTCGCGTCCTCGATTTTTTACCCTATGGACACCCTGATGACTCACGCCCGGTGTATCAAAAAAAACCACTTATTCAGGCGATTGGGGAGGATAAATTCGTCTTAATGGAGCTCTCGCCTAAGAGGGATAAAAGCGCCGTAGTGTACGAACGCGTGTATATTGGAGAAGGCGAGCGAGAAGTAATAGATCATGTAATCAAGCGACTGCGATATAAGGATCTAACGCCGACAGCAAAGATGGAACTTCCTTTTTTACTGGAAAAATTAGTAAAGGAGAATGAAAAACGGTTCATACGGATTTTCAACGAGGCAAAACCTATCACCACAAGATTGCATACACTTGATTTGTTGCCCGGAATAGGGAAGAAATTGATGTGGGCGATATTGGAGGAAAGGAGAAAAGGAGCGTTTTCCGATTTTGAAGACCTCACGAAAAGAGTAAAAGGGCTTCATCATCCTGAAAAGATAATTGCAAAGCGAATAGAAGAGGAAATAATAGATGAGGATGTTAAATATAAGATTTTCACCTCTTAAAAAATGATAGAAGGTATAGAAACTCCCAGGATAGGTGTTTATATCTGCCATTGCGGTGTGAACATCGCGGCAACGGTGGATGTGAAAGAAGTAGCAAGGTTTGCAAACGATATGCCATGCGTAGTTATTGCGAGAGATTACCAGTATATGTGCTCAGATCCCGGTCAGGAATTAATAAAGAGTGATATAAAAGAGCACGGGTTGAACCGAGTTGTTGTTGCCTCCTGCTCTCCAAGGATGCACGAACCCACATTCAGAAATGCGTGTGAAGATGCAGGCGTGAATCCTTATTGTTTTGAAATGGCAAACCTGAGGGAGCAGTGCGCCTGGGTTCATTCGGATAAAGATAAAGCGACAGAGAAGGCAAAGGATTTGGTAGCTTCGGCAGTCGGTAAAGCTGCGTTGTTAGAACCCCTGGAGCGGAAAAAAGTGGGCGTTATACCAAGAGCACTGGTGATAGGGGGCGGAGTAGCAGGGATCTATGCCGCTTTGGAGATTGCGGACAAAGGATTTGAGACGTATTTAGTAGAAAAAGAGCCTTCTATCGGCGGACACATGGCTCAACTCGATAAGACGTTCCCGACTTTAGATTGCTCGGCTTGCATTCTCACACCGAAGATGGTGGAAGTGGAAAGGCACAAGAATATCCAGTTACTCACTTATTCTGAGGTGAAAGAGGTGAGTGGGTATATAGGGAACTATAATGTGAAGATAAAGAAGATACCTCGTTACGTGGATGAGCATAAATGCACCGGATGTGGTGAATGTGCAGATGCATGCCGGCTTCGTGACAGCATCTCGAATGAATTTGAAGCTGGATTGGGGAAAAGAAGTGCAATATACGTCCCTTTTCCACAAGCGGTTCCTCTCATATACACCGTAGATGCAGAACATTGCTTATACCTAACGAAAGGAAAGTGTGGTAAATATCCAGCGTGTAAAGAAGCGTGTCCAGCGGATGCGATTGATTTCGAGCAGCGCGAGGAAGAAATAGAAGTAGAGGTAGGGACGATTGTGGTTGCGACAGGATACGAGCTACTCGACCTGGAGGAAAAACCAGACTATGGCTATAAATACGATGAGGTTCTAACCGGATTGGAATTTGAAAGGCTTTCTGTTGCTTCGGGCCCCACCGGCGGAAAGATTATAATAAACGGGAAGGAGCCAAAAGAAGTAGTTTTCATCTCTTGCATTGGTTCTCGTTCTCGCAAGGAAGATGAATGTGAATACTGTTCTCGTGTGTGCTGCATGTATATAGCGAAACAGGCGCATCTGGTAAAAGAAAAAATTCCTGATGCGAGGGTAAAAGTACTATACAATGACGTGAGAGCATATGGAAAGGGGTTTGAGGAGTTCTATAATAGATCGAAGGATGAGGGAGTGGAATACATAAGAAAAGAGCTTGAGGATCCCGTAGAGATAGTGAAAAGAAATGAGGCGGATGAAAAGGTAGTAATAAAAACGATAATTGAGGGTGAAAATTTAAAAATAGAAGCGGATATGGTCGTTCTGGCGAATGCAATTGTGCCAAGAAGGGACGCGGATGAACTCGCGAAAATATTGAAGATATCGAAAAGCGCGGATGGATTCTTCTTAGAGGCGCATCCAAAACTCCGTCCCTTAGATACGTTCACAGATGGTATTTTCATCGCGGGATGCTGCCAGTCTCCGAAGGATATCCCTGACAGCGTTACACAGGCGGTTGGTGCGGCAATTAGAGCTTCGATACCGCTGATGCGCGGTGAAGTAGAGGTGGAGCCGTTAGTAGCGAGTGTAAATGAAGCAGTTTGCGTGGGTTGCGGGACGTGTGAAGCAATATGTCCTTTTGATGCTCTTTCTCTCAAAGCCGGAGTGATGAGAGTGAATGAGGTGGTATGTAAAGGATGTGGTTCCTGCGGGTCTGCATGTCCGTCCGGGGCAATTTCAATGAGGCATTTCACGGATGAGCAGATATATGCGCAGATAGAGGTGATGATGTGAGTTAAGAATCGTAGCTTTTATCCCTAACGAGAAGAACAGGACGCAGGAAGAACTAATCAGAAAATTTGGTTGTGTGGAGATGGATTACGGGAAGGGGGAAAAAGAAATCATTCCTACATGGAAGGTTTTTGAATGGAAAGGAAGGAGCTATGCCACGTGGTACCTCAGCCCACGATACGTGGAACCGGAGAAGTGTAATCCACGGTGGGAGGGCATTCGTCAGCGCCTCGTGGAGGTAATGGAGTATTTAGGAGCGAAGGAGGTGCGTTATTCAAACGATGTCGTTTACGGAGTAACGCCTGACGAAGGATGTACAGATATTGGCTTTTCCCTGCCTTACCCACTGGATAAGGAATTGATAGAGCCGCCGGATGAGGATATAGCTCCAGAAAGTATAATCTATTGATCCTCACGGTGGGGGTGTTAAAAAATACTAAAAGAAAGGGGAAAAGGGAAGAAAATAGTCTATCGCCTCTTTTTCCTTATGCTTGTGCTTATGCTTATTGTAGCGATTACCGAAAGCAAGCCCACCAATGCTATTAGTCCGATTGGTGTTAATGTTGGAAGTACTTCTCCTTCTGGTGGCGGTATTAGAGCCTTGCAAGGAAGTCCACAAACGTATGAACAGTCCTTTATTGTAGATAGCGTATGCGTGGCTGTAACCAGTTGTTCCCGGCGGCGTTGAATGTTGAAGCGCGAAATAAAGGATTTGAAGTTAGGGTGGCGGTGAGTTAAGAGCGCCGAGTTTTTAAGGGGTTAAGGTGGGATAAGCCCGCAGAAGAGTACAGTTTCGACCAGTTGTGGAAGGGAAGAATTGAGGAATGCATTGAGATTTTTAATCATGAGGAAGAACAGGCGGTGAGTTTATACGAACATGAACGACTGTGTGAGGATTTCCTCGTTGAGCAGCCTACGCTGTTGAAAGGTGGTAGTGCTATTCCATACGCCTGGGTTAAGGCAAAACTGGAGGCATATAGAAGGGGATAGAAACTGCTAAATCTCCCGGGCTATTTCCTAAAAATCTTTGTTTACGGTATTTTTGGTCATGCTGTTTTATAATTTATACCCTATATTTAATTAAAACTTTTCACATTACCAACAACACACCACTCATGAGCCCCAACCTCTCCGACTCAGAATGAAATTCCAAGGCATCCTTTCTGAGCAGAACTCGAAAGCACTCCATTTTACCAATCTCCTCTAGCCCCCTCCGTAACGCGACCCATAATCCATAATTCTAAATTGATTTTTTGCATATTCCTGCATATTCTTTTCTCAAATTTTAAAAGTACACCATAAAAATCCATAAAATTCGATTCCAGCC
>Ga0180301_10002490_pt1 | contig 14481 bp, 13 predicted proteins | sample GuaBasSediGuay16_FD_121797 | JGI IMG/M metagenome (GOLD analysis project Ga0180301, IMG submission 121797) | Subseafloor sediment microbial communities from Guaymas Basin, Gulf of California, Mexico - Guay16, Core 4569-2, 12-15 cm | ecosystem: Environmental > Aquatic > Marine > Hydrothermal...
ATAGCCCTCATTCGCATTAATTCTCACGAAATCCCCGTCTTCGATAAATTCAAACGGATCTTCTTCCAGGTCATGGACCATAGGAGTTTCGGTGATGATCGCACTGACCGCCACGACGCCTTCTGCCTTTACGTTAATTATTCCCCTGGGTGCATGACCACGCTTGTAGGCGGCATAAAATTGCCAAGAACCTGTTGTTGAACCCTTCCCTGTGGGGAAAACAAGGATTTTGCCAGCCACGCTCCTACCCTCAAGCTCATGACCCGGTTCCCTTATAATACCCGTGTCAGGATCCATGCCACCGGTAAACGATATGGCTGTGCGGGAAACAATGGCTTCGCCTTCGGCGACCCCACCAGTCACAGATTTTGCTCTAATTTTTCTCAATGGCGTCCCTCCCACCGTCCGGATATAGCTGCCTGCACGCACGCGCGGGTTGACCCAAAGCAAGTATCCATACCGAAAAGATTATGGGCATAATAACAGCCCCTGGCCGAATTCATTGCAATAACACGAATACCTTGCTCTTTCAGGTAAAGATGGGGGCCATCTGCCGCACCAACGTCAGCCACGATACGGGCACCTGAAGACTCGAGCTGTTCAAGCAAGCCCATCCTTTCACACAAGGTCTTTACCCATCTGGAGGTACAGATCCAAAGTTGCGTTTCAGCATGGAGTTTGTTGCTGCCTAACAATTGGGCAATCTCCTGCACCTCCTGGATGCTACACTGTGGACATCCGAAAATCACAAGATCCACCTTTTCCTCGGTGCAACTGGAAATCTCAGTGTAGGATTTGTCAACATCTTCCTGACGAACCACTATGTCTGGAGACGAAGGCGGGTTTTGGCCGAAAGCTTGCTCAACACTGCTGGCCTCCGGCGTTGTGCCGACTAAATGTACAAGCCCCATTGCGCCGGTTACAGTCAAAGAATAAAGAAGCCCTTTGATTGCCTCTATGGGCAAGTTGTTGGGCAAGTTGACAAAGACCGGGATTTTCGTACCGGCAATTTTCCCCAAATGCCACCCCAAGGCTTTGTAATCGCATGGATCGTAGTCCTCAAAATCCAAAGATCCCACATCGATAAGAATCTCGCCCTTTCTATTTTGGGTAAGGTGCAACCCCCATTCCGGAATTGCACCCACAATAGCTGCAGCCAGGGCAACGTGATCTCCGTCCCTATTAGACCTGGCTCCAATAACCGAATTAGCGAAAACCTGGCTCCCTGAAGAAGCCCATGCGATGTGGTCCCCGAACCTGGGGACATTGCCCACCAGGTAGTGGTGGCACGAATAAGTAAGTGCAACACCCAGAGATTTTAGCGCCTCATGAATCCTTTTTTGCTTAGACCTCAGGCCGGCAGGGACCTTTAGCTCATCAGCCTGTTCAAAGTCATACATTTCAGGGTTCTTGGTTGTAAACACCCTTACCCTGGTTCCATCACTTGCCAAATCCTCCAGCCACTCTATTCCCTCCTCCATAAGCACTGGATAATTACCGGCAATGTGAACGCTAGTAATGGGAATCAATCGTTCGGCTTCGTAGCACTCGCCGTAAGCAGCAAGGATCTCCATCGCTTTTCGGGCACCGCGACCCTCTTTGCCGTCCAACATTTGCTTCTGATTTTCCGTGAGCTTCATGGTCTAATACACTATCCTTCCGAAGTCCTGCTTGTACTTACTATCAGACTTTATATTTCCGAAGTTCCCGCTTCAAGATCTTTCCCTGAGGGGTTTTGGGCAGGTCTTCCATGAAAATGACCCTCTTAGGGGCTTTGTAAGACGCCAGCCTCTCCTTACAAAACTTGATAAGCTCATCTGCGGTGGCTTTGCGGCCTTTCTTAAGGCGTACAAAGGCGGTCACGGTCTCCCCGTATTCTTTGTCCGGGAGCCCTGCAACGCCGCACTCTTCAACAGCATTGTGCTTATAAAGCACATCTTCCACTTCAGAAGGATATACGTTCAACCCCCCGCTTATGACCATATCCTTTATCCTGTCGATTATGTAAAGATAGCCGTCCTCATCCATTCGGCCGAGATCCCCCGAATGAAGCCAGCCTCCATCCATGGCCTTTGCACTTTCCTCCGGTCTATTGAAATATCCTTTCATAACATTGGGTCCCTGGATAAGGATTTCTCCCTCTTCTCCAACGCCAAGTTCATTTCCATCCTGGTCTGCAATCTTCACTTCAGCGAGACCAGCAGGCGTACCCACCGACCCAACTTTGTGCCTGTATAAATGGTTGAAAGTGACTAGGGAGGATGTTTCAGTCATGCCATAGGCTTCATAAATGTTCAGGCCGAACTTATCCTTCCATTGCCTAACGACTTCTGAGGGCATACTCGTTGCCGCCGAAAACGAATAGCCGACAGATTTCAAGTGCTTATGACAGTGGGGGTTATTGAGAAAGCGGATGTAAACCGTTGGAACCGCGTACAAGCGTGTCACCTTGTTTGACTCGATTGATGAAATAATTTCATCCATTTCAAAGCCTTTATGCAAAACCAGAGTCGCGCAGGCATAAAACATTGAGTTCATTATGTGACAACCCGCAAAAACATGATTTAAGGGCATAAAACAAAGACCTGCATCCCCGGAAGTGGTTCTTTCATGAAAGCAAACATTCTGAGCCGTGTAGAGGAGATTCTTATGGGTAAGCATTGCTCCTTTGGGTATGCCCGTCGTTCCCCCTGTGTATAAGATCACGCACGTATCATCAGGCGCACAATTAATGCTCTTGAATGGAGCCACTTTGCTTCCCCTAACCTCGCATAAAGTTGATAGGGTACTGTCTTTTTCGATAATGAGTATATCCTTAATATATGGTAGCTTTTCACTCACCGGCACGTTTGGTAGAAGGGACTCACTGGTCACCAGCACGACAGGTTCAGAGTCGCGAAGTATGTGCTCCAGCTCAAAACTTTTGTAAGCAGCACTCACGCATACCGCAATGGCACCCAGCCTTATCATCCCGTAGTAAATCATAATCCACTCGGGCCTGTTACCGGCATACAGTGCTATCCTATCACCTTTGCTGATTCCCAGTTCTCTAAAATAGGACGCTACAACACTAACACACGCATCCAGTTCCCTGTATGTAAAGGCCTTATTCCCGTATACAACAGCCTTCTTCTCAGGGAAATACTTGGCTCCCTGGGTCACTACGTCAGAAAGATTCATACCTCATCCCTCCGAACCAAGACAAATGCTTCATTTCAAATAAGGTCACCAATCCTATTGATGCCTCCAATCTCTTCAATCATTCACCGAGGGACCTTACGTATTCTGCGGCGTTTTCGCCAGCTATCCGCCCGCTATTCAGCGCAAAACCCATCGTATTGCCTGGCAAAATAAAGACATAACTGTCACCGTATATCGTGCATGCATCAGTTCCCACGGCGTATAGACCCGGGATCACTTTCCATTCCTTGTCCAGCACCTCAGTCCTATGGTTGATCTTGATACCTCCAAGGCTTCCATATGCACTCGGAAAATGCTTTGCGGCGTAGAATTTAGGGACCTTGACGGGCCGGAGATACCTGTGGTTTTTGTTAAAAAGATTGTCATACCCTTTCTCGCAACATTCGTTATATTCATCTACCGTTCTGTGTAGACCGGAGGCATCAATCCCAGTTTTCTTGGCCAATTCTTCCAGTGAATCGGCCACATATATTTCCCTAAACCCCTGGTCAAGCGCATTCTTGATCGCCACGTCCATATTTTCAATTTTCATAAACGGGAAAACAACGCTGATGTTATCAAACCCCACCGTCTCCATATGTTTTTTCGTATTTTCATCAAAAATGAGAAACGCACATCTTCCCTTTTGCCTGGAAATCGCGTTTCCTGTATAGGTGGTGTTCGCCATAATGGCCTCATCCATAAAACGCTCCCCCAAAAGGTTAACCATAAGGTGGGGCTGCCGTAAGGCCTCTTGAAGGTTGGGCTCAAGCTGTTTGGAGAAGCCGTAGATGAGTTCCATAGTCATCTCAGTTGGAGCCGCCCCCACTTCCCATGCCATTTGGATGCCATCCCCATTCAAACCGGGAATTCGAAAAGGGAACAGGTCACGCCCGCAATCGAAACCGGTAAATTTTTTGATTATTTCTGGATTATCGCCAAATCCGCCCGTGGCCACAATTACTGCTTTTGCCTTTGCTTGGATGGGCTGCCCGGATTTGTCTTCGGCGATAACACCTGTAATCCGACCACCTTCCCTCTGGATTTTCCTGGCCGGTGTTCTTAGCAGGATGTCGACCCCAAGTTGTTTAGCACGATCAGTCATGATTTTAGTCATAGTCGCCGAGGCCATAGGGCCAGGCTGACCACTGGCCGGTTTTACCAAATGCCAAGTAAAATGAGCCCCCCGGAAATAGGCTGCTGGCTCGACAAATTCAACGCCCATCCTCTCCAACCAGTCGATCGTATCCGCCGATTTGTTTAGATACGCCCTCACCAGCCTGGCATCAACACGCCAGTGCGTATATTCCATAAAAGTTCTAAATGCCTCATCTTTTGTGGGACCATGCTGCTTCAGGCGCTGCAGCCGGCTTTCAACTGCGAGAGGCCCCATCCCCATATTTCCTGCTCCTCCTGTCCTGGGGGCTTTTTCAAAGACGATGACATTGACTCCACCCTCAGCGGCGGCTATGGCTGACGCCAAACCGGAAACACCGGCTGCAATCACTACAACATCGGCCTTTAACTCCTTCATTGTTCTTCCTCCCCGTATAATATTTATTCCCGCCGCACGCGGCGTGACCAAACGCTGGAGCTGACGAATCTTCCATGCTAACCACCCTAGCGTCGTTAACATGGAAGAACCGCAGCTCAGCTCGGCATAGACCTTGCTTATCTTTATATCTTCACCTCAGCCGTATCTAAGGCCAGAAATATGGATCAACACTGTCTCTGTTGCCTGCACCGAAAGGATTACACTGACTGATAAATATGTTAATCAGTTTCTTGGAGGCGGATATTGACCGCACATAAGCGACGCAGAGATTTCCTGAAAGTTCATGGCCGCACCACTAAATCCTAGTACTAAGCATCCTATCTGTACCACCTTTAAATCCTCCCCATCCGAAATGTTGCCACTGTTTTCATAGACTATGTGCTGCACAGTTCTGCCCACGCGAACTTCACTCGCATGAACGATAGGGTTTCTTAAAAGCATATAACAGGAACACGGCCAAGCTTTTCGCGGCACCCCCGAGACCTTCTTTTTGCTCACCTCTGAAAAAAGGAATTATTCCTCCGGCTCAGGCGGAAGAGGCAAGAATTGCCCGTCTTGAGCAGGATCATAAGGCGCGTATATGGGGCTAACCGGAGGTTGGCCTTCGTGAGTAAGGCTACCTATAATTGGCATCTTCACCCAGCCCTTATCAAACGGTGTTCTAAATATCACATACCACTTGAACACACGGTATTTCCATTTCCCCTCCTCTTTAGTAAATTCAATGTCATACTTGCCGGACTGCCACATGGCGACCAGCCCATCCTCGGTCTGAATGGTGTTACAACCAAAGGAGTGCCACATGCCCCTTGCGGTTTGACCATCTCTGGCTACTTCTACAACAGGGGTCATCAGCATATGGAGGGCCAGACCGCCAGCGAACTTATATTTCTCCCCCAGGATCTTGAACAACGTCATCACGCCTTCAAAACCCTTATATTCGCCGCTGTCAGCCAGCTCTACTCTTACGCCCGGGTCTTTTTTAGAAAACATGTCCAGGATTTTATCGTACCTGTTGGACAGAATATAATGATTATATCTGCCCTGAAGATTGCAGATGTCCCGGTAATCTTCTAAATGGGCGATCCGTGCTTCCAGATCTTTCTGTGTCATGGTGCACCTCCAATCTCGTTTTACTGTGACCGCTCTTCTAATTGCGCCATCCAGAAAAAACAGACATTAACGCTATCAGTGCAATTGTCAGTTAGAATCACGGACTTACAATGTTACCGTACACGTTGTGTTTCTTTTTCAATTCTTGCACTTTTTCATGATCTTCTTGAAAGTACTTTACATGCTTCTGTTTTATTTCTTCCAGATGCACCGAAACCCCATGCGGGGAAAACCGGGGATGTTTCCCATCCTCCTGATTCCACTCCACCTTGATTTCGTCTCCTTCCCCAATTAGAACACTGTAAACATTGCATAAGGGGAAACAGCGTACGGCAATCTTTCGGGCGCCTTAAGAAGCACCCCCATGCCCTGTGCACCTCCTTGCAGGCCCTGGGGCACCCCTTGACAGGATGCGCCCCGTGAGATCGTGGACAAATAGAGAGATGTTGGGATTTAATGGCAAGGCTCCCAAACGCCCGGTATCTGGCCATATGTTCGAGGATGCCCAAGCACTGCTCCAGGGATTGAAGTTCACAATTGAATACTTAGGCCAGCTCGTGAAATTAGGTGAATGACCAATAAGCATCTTTGTAAAGGCCTATTTGCAGAGGCTTTCGAACTACTTTATATTAGCGGCTGTGATCATCCCCTCTCCAATCTGGCTTCCATCCACGGCGATAGTGCTCTTTCCCATGGCTATCGATGCCTCTGATTGAAGGCCTTTTCAGCCTGCTTGAGGCCTTACGATATTGCCGTAATGCTCATATTTCTTTTTCATTTCTTTCACCTTGTCCTCGTTCTCGTAGAAAGTCTTCTGAAGGTTCTTGATCAAATCCAGGTGGCTGAATACACCCCTCTCTGAGAACCGGGGTATCCTCTTGCTTTCCTCATCCCATGTTACCTTCATCTCTGTGCCCTCCATATGGACCTTACCCCGGACCCAGCATACAGGACAGAAAACTTCAGGAAGTCTCCCGGGCACCTTCAACACATTGCAGTGACACACTGGGCAGGAAACGGCGCTATCTTCTCCCATGTATCGCACCTCCTCTATGGGCATCATCATGGCCGCCGCAACATTCCTCCCCAGTTTCCTCGCCCTTTCAATATACTCTGGGTGAAGTAACACAGAGGCTGGCCTCCCACAGAAGTTCACCTGCATCTGGTCCACCAGCCGCCAGGAATGCTGAACGAAGATGTTCGCTGAGGTGAGGCCCAGAGGCGTCCACTCTGGCTCTCCACCTCCCACGCTAATAATGCCACCCACCTTGTTCTTTTTTAAGATCTCGGGGTGCTTAAACATGACGGGGAGCATCCTCTCATGTATGCATTCGAAGTAGCCATTCGCCCTGAGGTGATAGAGGGGGTGGGCGAGGATAAAGCCCGCATCCTCCAAAAGGACCTTCTCGAGGATCCAGGGGACATCATCGTCCTTGATCGCGCAAACGGGTTCCTTACCCCGGACCATGAGCATAGTGCACGTCTCACACCCTTTACAAGGCTTTACTCTAAGTTCCATTGCACGAATGATTTCCGATTCCACTCCAAGTTCTTCCGCGCCCATGAGCGCCTCTTTCAAAAGGCATTCAGAATTGCCGTTCTTCCTCCCGCAGGACAACCCGATAATCTTTTTCTTCTTAGTCATTTGCGCCTCCTTTCTTCTTTTATTAATCTCAATTATCTTGCACTCGACAACCTCTTTTCAGAGGAAGTAATGTCCTTATGAAGCAGCGTCCCTTTTGCAATTCTCTTACATTGTCTCAAACTTCAGTGCGGTTACTTGCTACCCGTCTGCTTCCCATAGAGATTAGGCAGAAAATCAGCTAGCGTGCCCATCTCTTCGATACAATGCCGCATCAGCCCGGCACCTGCCATGTCGGGGGCCCCAAAAAGCCAGAATCGGCTTCGCATCGCACATCCATAGTCGGTATCACGGACAAAATGGATGACCATCCCATTTGGGCTTTCATCAGGATTATATGCTTTTCCGCAAATAACAGCCCCCACATTAGCCTCTTCAAACCTCGAGATATCAAAAAACTCAGAAGGGTCGTGAAAACGGATCCTAACCTTTAAGACAGACCCTCCCATATTTTCTTCGATCGTGTGGCTAGCACCGATATAGTGCCCGGGCTTCCAGTGTTGGTCCCACTCCAGGGACATGTGGGCCTTCGGGTGCCACTTTTTGTAAGTTTCGGTGCCGTCAAGATATCCGAACCACCAGTCAACCATTTTCCCCTTACAGCCGGGCATTCGGGTCAAAACCCTCACGTGCATTTGCCCATTAGGCAGACGGAAGTACCCGGTTTCTATGGATTGATAACCGCGGTCCAGGAGTTGATTTACTTCTTCAATTAGCATTGTTTTCCCTCTTTCTGTTTTTATTGTGGATATTTTTCGGAACACGACCTTCACGTTCCGTTTCAAAATCCCTTCCTACAGTTTTCTCCAGTCTCACATAAGCCCCTGCCAACACGACTGATTATCTGGCGAATTCGACTTACAGAGCCAACGAGCCCGTAAGGGAAGTACATCACCACCAGAATGAACAGGAGCCCAAATATGATAAGATGCGCCTCTCCCAAAGTGAGAGCAAATATCTCTGAAAGGACCACCAGGAAAATACTGCCTATAACAGGACCAATTAATGTGCCGCTACCCCCGATGACGGCTGCCATGAGCGGCTCAAATGTCCAGATTGGGCTAAAAACCGCGGTAACGTAATGAAATGAGAGCCGCATGAAAGCATAGACCCCTCCGCCCAAGCCAGCTAGGAACGCACTAATCAGTAAGGCGTAGACTTTATATTTAAAGCTATTCACACCGGTAACCTGGGCTGCTTGCTCACTGTCCCGGACCGCAACCATCCCCAGTCCCAGCTTGGAGCGGGTTATGAAATACGTTACAGCTATTGCGGCAAACGCCACTGTCAAACCAAGGTAGTACCGGGGAATAAGGCTATAGCTGGCAGCATAGGACCCCGGCATTTCGATCATCCTCTCAAAAATATTGCCCACCACTATCCTACACACCTCTGCCAATGCAAAGGTCCCAATAGCAAAGTAAGCGCCCTTCAGCCTCAGAGTCGGCAGACCTATAATCCCTGCTAAAACCACTGCTGATAGACCTCCCGCGATTACAGCAAGGTAAATCGGCATCTCAGCCTTCCACACAAAATGGGTAACCAGCACCCCACAACCAAAAAAAGCAGCAAGGCCCAGATTGATCTGCCCTGTATAGCCACCTATGATATTCCAACTTTGAGAAAGAATGACAAAAATAAACACCATAATGAGGAGGTTCAGGCTGCCCGTCCCGATTTCTATAACCATAGGGGCTGCCATAAAGGCTAAAACTAACAACCCAATTACGAGAAGTCTCTTCCAATCAGGCAACATGCCGGATCCCTTACTCCCTTTTCGCAAATAATCCCTGTGGCTTGAACATAAGGACCAATACAAACACGAGAAGAGCAATAGCCTGGCGATAGGGAACACCAAAAATCAGAACACTCCCCGCCTCCAGCAATCCATACACCAAACCGGCGGGAATAATGGCATTGATATTGCCTTCTCCGGCAAGTACCATGACCACGAAAGCTATTAGGAGCCACCCTATTCCACCAGATGCACTGATGGAATAGCTCGAAACGATAACCGCGCCGGCCACGCCGGCCAGCGCTATCGCAATACCGGTGGAAATTAAATACACGCGTTGAACATTAACTCCGCATAAGCTGGCCGCCTCGGCATCCTGTGTTGCCGCACGGAGATGTTTACCAAAGTAGGTTCTGCTGAGAACAGAATACAGAGCCAATCCTACCAGGACAGCTATGCCCACACCGCACAGACCGGTAAAACTGAATCTCGCTCCGAAAAACCTAAATGTCTCCCCTGTGTAAGAGGTAAGTATAGTTCGAACATTGGGGGTCCACAGCATGGTCATCGCGTTATCAAGCACCCAAATTAAACCAAAGGTAATCAACATAGAAGTATCAATCCGCATTCCAACGTCCGGTAATTTTAGCAACGGCGATAACGCCAACCTATAGAAGACCAAGCCAATTAAAAACATCGCAATCATTACCAGGGGTATTGAAAGGAAAGGATCTATACCCCATAGATTGAAAAGCCAGAAGCTTAGATACCCACCAAGTATTATGAAGGTGCCATGAGCAATATTGAGAAATTTCATCACTCCCATGAGCAGGCCAAGCCCCAGCGCCACCAGCCCATAGAGTGCGCCCGCCAAAAGCCCATTGGCGATAGTCTGGAGCACAAACTCCATAAACTACCCTGCCTTTTCCTCTGCGCCGATGCCCAAATATGTTTCTTTAATGCGAGGGTTGCATAACATTAACTTTGCATCGCCTTGGTCCACAATCCGCCCATTTTCCATGATATAGCCGCGACTAGCCATAGACAAAGCCAATTCAATGTCCTGTTCGACGAGCAACACCGCTAATTTCCTCAACTTGTTTATGCCCTGAATAACTCCAGAGAGCTCTTGAACCACAATAGGACTCAGGCCCAAAGACATCTCATCAATCAAGAGCACTTTGGGCACTGACATAAGCGCCCTACCTATAGCTAACATCTGCTGCTCTCCACCGCTAAGTGTACCTGCTTTTTGTTTGGCTCGCAGCTTTAGGGGAGTGAAAAACTCGTATATCCACTCGAGTGTGTTTTGCCTGGTCTTGCGTGCGGCATTAGTGGAAGCGCCCACTTCCAGGTTCTCCAAGACGCTCATCTGTGGAAATATTCTCCTACCTTCGGGAACCATGGAAATCCCTAGCTCCACAATGTGGTGCGCGGGTAAACCATCAAGGCGTATGTTGCCAAAATCAATGTGCCCGGCTCGAACTTTGAGCAACCCGGAGATGCTTTTCATGACAGTGCTTTTGCCCGCACCATTAGAACCAAGAACCGCCACTATTTCACCGTCCCCAATCCTCAGCGAGACATCCCATAGCGCCTGAATGTCGCCATAATAGACATCTATATTACTAATTTGTAGCATATGGCTTCTTACCTAAATATGCCCTGATAACCTCGGGATTGTTTACAATTTCCTCTGGAGCACCATCAGCAATTTTCCGGCCAACTTCTAATACCACCACCCTGTCCGAGATCCCCATTATAACTTTCATTACGTGCTCAACGACTATCAGACTTATCCCGGAATCTCTAATTGCCTTTACCAACGCTATGGCGTTGTCCAGCTCCGCTGGATTCAAACCTGCCATCATCTCATCCAGTAATAACAATTTGGGCCTTGTCGCTAGCGCCCGCGCAATTTCCAGCCGTTTGCGGTCCACCAGACTAAGCATTCCTGCCATCCCTGAGTGCTTATCCCCCAGACCGGTGAAAGCCAAAAGCTGTTTTGACTCTATGCGTGATTGCTTTATGTTCCGAGCTGGCTGGCTACCATGGGCCCTGCCCACCATCACATTTTCGAGTGGAGTTAGCCGACTAAAGGGCTTAACTAGCTGAAAAGTTCTGGCTATGCCGCTCTGGCATATCTTGTAAGAAGCCATTCCGGTGATATCCTTATTATCAAACCTTATTCTACCGGTATCAGGTTTTAGAACTCCTGTTATTGTATCAAACAAAGTGCTTTTACCTGAACCGTTGGGACCAATAAGTCCCAGTACCTCTCCCTGGTCAAGGCTAAAGCTTAGCCTATTGATAGCCAGGACACCACCAAAAGCCTTTGATAGGTTCTCAACCTCAAGTAGTTTCATGTTTTGCCTACGCTTTGTGGTTGGGCTTCATTTTCTGCTCTGAAGCTTGGTCCAGGTCAACTCAGCTTAATCTAATCGGCACCATAGAGTATTCGCATCTAATTTCCACACTACCTTGGAATGGGATATACTAATTTCTTTGTTTTCATATCATTGGGCCACACCATCTCCATTACTCCTTTCTGCCATTGAGTAACCACCGGAGGGGCATCAATTCGCCGGCCTTTGTTGTTGAATTTGATCCGGCCAAAAACGGTCATCGTGTCAATGCCAGCAATGGCATCCCTGATCTTACTTCTCTCCAACGTGCCAGCTTTTTCTATAGCGGCTGCTGCTATCTGAATCGAGGCGTACGCGTTTCCTACAACGATGTGAGTTCTTTTCCCAAACTTTGCTTTGTATTCAGCGTTAAGCTCTTTAACCCCGGGGCAGCTTAATGCGGGATGCCAGTCGGGACATCCTATTACGTAATCGCCCATTGGACCTGTCATCTTTGCCCAGGCTGGATCATCAGAGCCCCTTATCATTATGATACCCTTTGGATTGTAACCAAGCTCCCTCATTTGTCTAAGCATCATAATACAATCAGGAGGGACAGGGGCAGAAAAGATCACCTCGGCACCGGCTTTTTTTGCTGCAAAGATGAGTGGGCTCATGTCCCGAGCCAGCATCGGATACTTACTGTGAGATACAAATGTAACACCATTGGCAGGCGCCTTCTTTCTAGCAAGATTGAACAATTCCGCAATCCAGTCGCTCTGCTCTTCCCAAACAGCCCACCTGCTTGGCCTTTGGTCTTTGGGGATATTTGCGAAAGCTGCAAATATTGCATCCACGATCCCATCGTTCATCTTGCTGATACCAAAGTAGTATTTAAAGCCCCTTTCAAAAAGCCCAACATTTGTTACTAAAGAGGTTATGGCAGGCAACTTATTCTTTTCAAAGATATCAGAAGTTGCGCTCATCAAGGTGGTACCACAAACAACAGATGCTTTTCGTTGATTCAGTACTTCTGCACGGGCAACAGCCTTCTCCGGGTTTGTTTCCATGTCCATGATCAAAAGTTCAAGAGGTATTTTTTTACCATATTCCTTGACATAGACGCCACCACCCTTGTTTATTTTTTCCACCGCCATTTCGTAGCCAATTTCCGCTGGCTTTCCTATCATGGCATCTGGCCCAGTAAAGGAAACCAAAATACCAATCTTAATGGTTTTGGGTACCTCCGCTTGAGCATAAGCGGGCACAAAAGACAACATGGTCAGCACGACTATCACAAGAATACCAACCGACATTATTAGCAGTCTTCTTTTCATTACTTTACCTCCTCCCTGCGATAAGATCGCTCGATAATAGATTTCTCTAATTGCAGACTCAGCCTTTCTATGCCTTTTGAATTATCACCCCCAATCTTCAGTCAATATTCTGCGGTTTAAAATTGAGTTTGAAATTACCTACCCTCTCCTTTTGTTCATGGGAGATGGGCCTCTTCTTTATAAATTTCTTTGGCAATCAGCGGCCATAATCTTAATAACAAGGTAAACTATATGACAAGCTTGTTTTTTAATAGCAAACTATCAGGAAGAAACTATACATTATTGGCTTACATAATGCCGAAGAACGGCTATTGTGAAATGTGTTGCAAGTATGATCTGAGGTTTATGTTTCTCTTGTTTAGCCCAACCTTCTTCCTTATATTGAAACGGTGAAACCTGATGGCATTCTCGGAGATGCACATAACGTCAGCGATCTCTTTACTACTCATGCCGTCCCTTACCATCCCGGCGATCTCAAGTTCTCTGGGTGTCAACCCGATGCTTGTGGAGGATAATTTGGTCGTGAATTGAGATGTGATCTGAGCTAGGTTTGACTCCAAGATTTCCAAAAGAGTCTTTTGCTCATCGCTCAACTGCCCATGTTTGAGTCTGTTCAAGTAGGGAAAGACTAGTTTTCTTACGTTGCTCAGTATGTTTTCCTCCAGCTTCACCTTTTCGGCCTCTCGATGATCAAGCAACACCTTAAGCGCCGTGTTGACCTCCCTCAGCCTCTCAGCCTGTTGCCTCAAAGCCTTTTCCTTTTCCGACAGAGCGGTTTCAGCGAGCTTGAATTCCGTGATGTCCTTTAAAGTACCGAAAACCCGGATAGGTTTACCGGAAGAATCTTTAATAATTCTTGTTTGGCAGTAGGCGTAACGCTTGGCCCCATCTTTTCTATAAAAACAAAATTCATAATTGCCGCTTCGGCCACCTGCATATGTGTTCTGCAAAAAATCCCTGAAAAGCCCTCTATGTTCAGGATCAATAATATTGTTCAAGAACCGATTGGTGAGAGTAACTTCTCCGGGTTCATAGCCAAAAATGCGGTACAGCCCATCTGATGGATAGATTCTCCCACTCTTGAGATCTCTTTCCCAGCTCCCCATTTGGGCAAGATCCTGCGCTTCATTGAGACGCACTTGGCTGAGTCGCAGCTCCTCCTCTATCCTTTTACGATCAGTAATATCTCTACCGATAGTTTGAATGAATGTTTGGCCCCCTATATTAATAGCGTTTATGTTTACCCAATAATTTCGAACTTCGCCGCTCTTTGTTTTGAGCATTGTTTCGATGGTCTGCGGCCCATTTTCAATAATATTCTTACAGCGTTGCACTATCTCCTCAGCCGAATCCTGGGCCTCAAGCTCAGCTATTGTCATACTCAGTATCTCTTTTCGAGTATAACCCCTATCATCACAAACGCGTCGATTGAAAGCCACCGGTTTGAGTGTCTTCGGATTAAACACCATAATATTGTCTGCCGCCTGCTGGAATAGAGCTCGATAGCGCTGTTCTGTCTCCCTCAATGCCTCTTCGAGTTGTTCTTTTTCAGCTAGCAATGCCTCCAATCGAGC
>Ga0180301_10002491_pt1 | contig 14476 bp, 15 predicted proteins | sample GuaBasSediGuay16_FD_121797 | JGI IMG/M metagenome (GOLD analysis project Ga0180301, IMG submission 121797) | Subseafloor sediment microbial communities from Guaymas Basin, Gulf of California, Mexico - Guay16, Core 4569-2, 12-15 cm | ecosystem: Environmental > Aquatic > Marine > Hydrothermal...
CTTTACATGCTCTATTTGTTTATTGCCATTTCCACTTTTTTGAGATATAGTCTTTTTCACCATTTAAGTGCCTCCTATATAGTACTTTGGGTTCTTGGATACCCCAATATATACTATATTTGGAGGCATTTTTGTCTATAAAAAACGTCGTTCATGCATTATTCAGGTTTATTAAAAGGCTTTAAAATGATGCCTATTTTGCCCTTAGCATCATGTTTTTGATACCAAAATAAGCATGCTAAAAAAATTCAAATTTCTTAGAGCAACGATTTTACCCTTTTATAAATCAATAGCTTACAAAGTTTAACTATATTTGATGTGAAGAAATTCATTGATTAGATGAATTATTACACACGGAATATATTTTTATCAAATTAATGTTCACTATTTACATTTGTTCATTAATAGTGTACATATACAAAATAATGAACAATATGAACGGGCATTAATTTAACATGATGAAAAAACAGAAAAATACAACCGATAGAGCCACAAAAGAACGTGAGATTCTTAATGCTGCAAAGCTGGCATTTGAGGAAACAACGGGACTTTGTATTAAGATCCTGGAGGTTGAACCCACAGGGAAAATACAGCCTGATGCTGTATTGCAGATCAATGCGCCTGAAGGTAAGCCAAAAAAGTTTTATGCTGGAGTAAAAGGATTTATTACAAACGCCACGCTTGGGCATGCTGCCGAGCAGATACGCCGTTTTAAAAAACCGGGGATACTGGTTACGAGGCATGTGACACCACCTATGGCTGAGCGATTGAAAGGGCTTAACCTTGCATTTATTGATACAGCCGGAAATGCATATATCAATGATCCGCCATTGTTTGTTTACATTACTGGCCGGAAAAAGAAAGATATCCCGGAAGCCGGGAGAATAGCTCGGGCTTTCCGGCCCACAGGCCTAAAAGTTGTCTTTGCTTTGCTTTGCCTGCCGGAACTTGTAAAAGCGCCCTATAGGGATATTGCAAAAGCTGCAAATGTGGCGCTCGGAACTGTTGGCTGGGTAATGTACGATTTGAAGCAACTGAATTTTTTGGTGGACAGAGGAAAGCATGGCCGAAAACTGATCAATGTTGACAAACTCCTTGATACATGGATTCACGCATACGCAAGGGAACTTAGACCAAAATTATATATAGGACGATATGACGCGACCAGAGAAAAGTGGTGGGAAAAAACTGACTGGCAGAAAACAGGAACCTTTCTTGGCGGAGAACCGGCAGCAGCACGTTTAACTGCTTATCTGAAACCTGAGACAATCACCGTTTATGGACCTGAAGAGATAAATAAATTCCTGCTCAAGAATCATCTAATAAAAAACCCGCAAGGAAAGGTAGAAATTTATAAAACATTCTGGCGTTTTGATTATCCCTGGAATTACAAGGAACTTGCGCCCCCACTCCTCATATATGCCGACCTGATTGCAACAGCAGACGACAGGAATATTGAAACTGCAAGAATTATTTATGACCAATATATTGATAGATTTATCGAAAAACACTGATCCACTGATTGCCAACTGTCTCAAAGCTATTAAAAATGTAGCAGGGGAGCTGGATATTGATTTTTTTGTTATGGGTGCTGTTGTACGCGATCTGATTCTTGGTCAGCTGTATGGTTTGCCCACAGGATTGGAAACAAAGGATATTGATCTCGGCATTACAGTCAAGGACTGGGAACACTATCAGGAAATGAAAGACAGGCTTATCTCAACCGGCTCTTTTTCTTCAGACGAAAAAACAGTACATCGCCTGATTTACAAGAACAGCTGCCCTGTAGATATCATCCCGTTTGGATCAGTGGAAACATCGGAAGGGGTGGTTTGCTGGCCCCCTGAATATTCCATTGAAATGGATGTAACTGGTTTTCAGGACGCGTGGGAAAATACAGTTTCTGTGCGTTTGGCAAGAGGTCTTAATATCCGCTTTGTTTCTCTTGCGGGAATGGCTGTTTTAAAACTGATTGCATGGAATGATAGGCATCATGAATTTCCTACAAAGGACGCTGTTGATATCGCCACCCTGTTGAAATATTATTCTCAAGCAGGAAACGAGGATAGATTGTTTGATTCACATTCTGATTTAATGGAAACTGAAGGTTTTGATTTTGAATTTGCAGGTGCAAGATTGCTGGGCCGTGATATGGCCGAAATAATGAGCTCGAAAACAAAGAAAACAGTTTTGGATATTTTGACTATAAATACTGATCCAGATAAGAATGACAGTCTTATTATTGCTGTGTCAAACTATTTGCCTGATAAAAATTATGAAAGATCTTTGAATTTTTTACAAAATCTTAAAACAGGGATTTTAGACAAGAAAAAAAGAATTTAATTATGAGTCCTTCAGCGCCACAGAACAGAAATGGGGTCGGGCCGCGGTAATACTTCAGAATTCTTATTCGCCTTCGCCGGAATACCCCGCAGCTTGTTCAGGGATGAAGGGCAAGGTGAACTACGGCGCAATTCCGCCTTGATACCCCGCAGCTTGCTGCAGGGCGCTTCATTAAAAGGCTTTAAAATGATGCCTATTTTGCCCTTATAAGCATGTTTTTGATGCCAAAATCAGCAACTCGGACTTCTTTAGGGCAACGATTTTACCCTTAAAAATAAAGATAGTGGCTTAAGGGCTTAAAAGGAAAACAGAGGGGGCATAAAAGTCTTGACAGATACTCAGTGTTTTGAGTAAACTTACTCAAGACATTGAGTAAACTGTTAACTATTGGATAATACGCATGTTTAAAAGACCCTTTTATAAGGTTATCTTCAAGAGGATATCCGAACCAAGGCGTTTCATGCAGATACTGTCAGGTCCCCGGCAAACGGGCAAGACGACCCTCGCGCGGCAGCTTATTGATGGCATTAAAATGCCGGGCCATTATGCTTCGGCAGATGAACCGACCTTGAAAAGCGCCTCCTGGATTGAGCAGCAATGGGAAGCGGCGCGCGCAAAAGCACGAACCAACAAGGCGCTTTTGGTTCTCGATGAGGTTCAGAAGATCACCGGATGGTCTGAAACTGTAAAGCGTTTGTGGGATGAAGATTCTTCGGGGGGGCTTTCACTCTATGTGATTTTGCTTGGTTCGTCGCCCCTCCTCGTGCAGAGCGGATTGACTGAAAGTCTTGCCGGCCGGTTCGAGGTTATCCCGATTACGCACTGGTCTTTTTCGGAAATGCGAGAAGCTTTTGGATGGAACATAGAGCAATATATTTTCTATGGCGGATATCCCGGCTCCGCGGATTTGATCAATGATCCCCGGCGATGGTCTCAATATATTATGGATTCTCTTATAGAGACCACGGTCTCACGGGATATCCTGCTTATGAAACGGGTGGATAAACCTGCCCTCCTTCGCCGTCTCTTTGATCTCGGGTGCGCCTATTCAGGACAGATTATCTCATATCAGAAAATGCTTGGCCAGCTTCAGGATGCCGGCAATACCACGACTCTTGCACATTACCTGAATCTGCTTCAAGGCGCGGGATTGCTGATGGGTTTGCCTAAATATGCGGGGCAGATAATTCGCCGGCGGGCCTCAAGCCCGAAACTCCAGGTACTCAATACGGCCCTCATGACAGCGCCGTCGCAACTTACCCTTGAGGAAGCTAAAATTGATTCTGAGTACTGGGGACGATTGGTTGAGTCGGCGGTCGGCGCCGCATTGGTCAATGGGCTTAAAGGCACACAGGCAGAGGTTTTCTACTGGTCAAGCCGCAACCGCGAAGTGGATTTCGTTTTGCAGCGTGGAGATAATTTAGTCGCCATCGAAGTAAAAAGCAACCTCCGAAAAACGAATCTTCCGGGTATAGAGGCTTTTTCAAAAGAGTTCCGGGTAAAAAGAAAATTGCTCGTAGGTGCCCAGGGAATCCCTTTGCAGGAGTTTTTGCTCACACCACCGGAGGAATGGCTGGGTTAGATCCTAGGCCGGGGTTGGGAGACAAGAGAAAGTCTCATAAATTGCACCAAACGAGGCCTTAAAATAGCCTTTTTGGAGCTGAAATCATCCTTTTAAGAAAAGTATGGATCTGGGGTCACCCGTTCGCCTCGCCCAAGAACTGGCCCCAAGCCCCCCAGAAAATATTCAAATTTCTCTTCCAACCGTAACCGCATCTGTCACACTTCCATAATATGATGCAAAATGCTCGTGCATGAACAGTTACTTGAGGTTGCCTGAAGATGAACCCGAGAAAAATCCCCAAATTGTCAAAATTCCGATTTGTTGCGGGGCTCCAGTGCCCTCTGCGGTTGTGGCATCTATGCTACAACCCTGAGCTGGCTACACAGGTGTCTCCTGTGCAGCAGGCGATCTTCGACATCGGCCACGAAGTGGGAAGGCTGGCAACGCGTCTTTATCCTGGAGGCGTTCTCATTGAGGAGGACCACCTCCATCACGACGAAGCAACAAAAAGCACGCTGGCCGCCTTGAAAGACCAGAGCGTGCGGGCAATTTTTGAAGGGGCATTTCTTTATGACGGCGTGCGGGTTCGGGCGGACATACTGGAAAGGCTCGATGACGGCAGATGGAACCTCATTGAGGTCAAATCATCCACTTCAGTCAAAGATTATCACCTGCCGGACGTTGCAGTTCAGTACCATGTGCTGAAAGGTTCGGGCTTGAGGATCGCCAAGGCCGGTATCATGCACCTGAACAACCAGTATATCTTTGACGGCAAGGACCTTGACCTGGAGTCTCTCTTTTCGTTTGTTGACCTGACCGAGGAAGTTCTTGATATTCAAAACGAGATTCCCTCAAGGATTGCTGAACTCAAAGAAGTACTGGCCGGGACTGTGCCGCCTGAGATTGCCCCGTGCCGGGCTTGCAACAGCCCTTACAGCTGTGACTTCTGGGAGCACTGCACAGCGAAAAAGCCCGAGTTTTGGGTCATACAGCTTTCAGGAATTACGCAGAAAAAATTGGATCAACTGGAAGAGCTGGGAATTGAAGACATTCGGAACATCCCGGGTTCCTTTCCCCTGAGCGAGATTCAAGAGCGCATAAGGAACTGTGTGGCAAGCGGTGCAGACTTTATTGCTCCAGAGATCACGGGTGAACTGATGGATGTGCAGTACCCGGTTCACTTTCTGGACTTTGAAACAATCAGTCCTGCAATTCCCCGCTACACCGGCACCCGGCCGTATCAGACCATACCATTTCAGTGGTCAGACCACATCCTTTCCAAGGATGGAACCCTCAAGCAACGGGAATATCTTTGTGAAGAAGACAAGGATCCCAGGGAGGAGTTTGCAGGAACACTCCTTGAAACCCTTGGAAACAGGGGAACCATCATTGTCTACACCAGTTATGAGAAGAGAATTATCGAAGACCTTGCCGAGCTTCTTCCTCAATACCATACAGAACTACTGGCAGTCTTGGATCGTTTCAAGGATTTGCACGCATTGGTGCGGAAACACGTGTACCACCCGGAGTTTCACGGATCGTTTTCACTCAAGTCCGTGTGCTTCCGGCACTGGTTCCGTCCATGAGCTATGATGATTTGGCCATCCAGGACGGCAACCTTGCTTCCATTGAATACCTGTGTATGCTTGACGGTGACACAGCTCCAGAGGAAAGAGAAAAGATAAATGAAAACTTGCTGGAGTACTGTGGGATCGACACCCTGGGGATGGTCAAGATCCGGGAGGAACTACTCAAACGAGGATGAAGCGGCAGCTTGTATGGCTTGCAATGACCGAGAGAAACAATCATTACTATTTTGCATACGGCTCGAACATGGACAAGGAAGATCTGAATAGGTGGTGCCAAGACATGGGACGACCTGAAGTAACATTTACAGACGTATCGCCAGCGCAACTGCAAGGATACAAATTGTGCTTTAACTACTTCTCATAATCATGAAAAATGCAAAGAAGTACAACTTCCCTTCGGATTATCTTGCCTTTCTCGAATCCATCACGACGAAAGACTGAGTGGACCTGGAGCATAATATTAAGAAAAGAATAGTTACAATAGGTCGGAGAATTGTTCGATTGAGAGGTTGGCGTCATGTAAAATGCTTCGTAGTAGCCCTGGCTTTAGTATACTGTATGTTTAGGAATAGTGATAGGTCTGCATTCGGGGCGGCGATAGTTTCGCAGGCGGATATGGCTCCCTTTTTGGCGGACAATTTCATAGCCGATTTTTTGCAGTGCCTTAATTGCCTTCTGGCCGGATACTTTAGGTAGTTTGGGACTCATGCAGCTACCAGCACGCTACCCACCAGGGTCTTAGAAGGATCAGGGATTCGTTCATTATGTGCCTTCATATCTTCCAGGCAAAGCTCGATAGCCTCTTTAATATTGGCCAAGGCCTCATCGATGGTTTCACCCTGACTGTAGCAACCGGGAAGAGACGGGCACTTCACGACATAGCCCCCGCTTTCAGCATCTGGCTCTAGAACCACCTTAAAATCGTAGTTTGTCATGGCTACCCCCATAAGTATATGAAATCATAAAATTACACGATGATTTTTCCCAAAGGCTTATAAAAGTAACATACGGGAATAGTTCAACATAGTCAAGACTTGGGTTGCCCCTACTCATATTATCCCCAATTGTGCGTGGCTGTGGCCGGAAGCAGATAATAGGGAGACGCAAAGCGCAAAGCGGGACAAGGCGATAATAATTTTTCTTTATCTGTGACACCCCTGTGATATCACATTAAAGCATGACTTTTCTGGAATTCATCATCACTGCCTTGTTGGCCGATCACCTGGCCTCACAGCAAGAAGAGGCCAAAGGATTGGATCGGCTCAAAGAGGAGATTGAGGATCTAAGGTGGGAAATCGATCGTCTCAAGCATCAAGAGGAAGATTGAAAGAGATTAGCCACAGACCCACGCAGACGGCCACGATGATGATCAGAATGACCTTCATATAAGATGAGCGGCGAGGCGTGTGTGAAAAAAACTTTCCAAAATGTGCCAAAGTATGATATTTTTGCAAAAAGCTTGATAAACTGATATGATAATAATGTCAGCCCTTTAGTGTGATTTGAGGCGTTTAGGAAGCTCAGGGGTACTGACTACGAATCCGTAGGTCGGGTGTTCGAATCACTCTGGGCACCCCAGTCATTTCAGGGGGTTACCCTGTTGCTTGATATGGGGTAACCCCTTTATTCTACTTTACGTCTAAACAGGGTGTAAAGCGCCAATCATCTTCCACTATAATTTTAAGCGTTTTTGGAATAAGTAATCCAGCTAAATATTCGTGACTACCCTGAAATATTTTTCGTAAGGGTATATATCATATGTTATGTTACGTGGTTTGTAATGTGGTAGACAGACATGCTGGATACCTGTGTATCGGCCAAGGCGCCATCCTCAAGCGTATGACCTCTGACGAAAAGGTTGTCTACCCTTTGGACGGCAAGGTTTATGGATGAGAAATAGGCTTTATATCATATCCGGGGCCAAGGGCACGGAAAGGGACCAAAAAAGCTTAAAACCCGTGAGGCTCAGGCGGCATGGGGATGAGCCAAACCTTGATATTCTTAAGGAGAGCCCGTGCTTGCGGTGCGAGCTGTTTGTACAAAGTAAGGTATGTCCTCATGTGGTGGGATGCAGTAAGATTGACCAGTTTCAGCAGGTGGCAGCCGGTCACTGCACGTTATATAAGGACCATGACGTGTTTTCGATTCTCAAGATCTGATATTTAAGGGAAGATCACACGCCTGCCAAAGCACAAGGTGCAAATGAGTTTCAATCGACAAACTTGAAGCCTCCTCCGGCAAGCTGCCTGGAATCTTCAAATGTAAGGAGTTGTACAGTTTTTTTATTATTGCTCTTTCTTTGTCTAATTTTGCCAACCGTATCAGGCCCACTGATCAACCAACTTCTCTTGTTTGGTCATCTTTTGCGCTTTTCCGGTTTTGTCATATTGTTGTTGGGGTTTTTCCTCTTTGTTGGTTTCACCAATTTTCTCAATATGGTATTTCGCCCCAGCATCAGAATCAAATAGCTTCGGGAAATCGGATTTTATTGTCTCCTTTTCCCAAGTAACAATCTTTTCGTTATTCACATAAACAGAACGTTCTTTTAGTTCCGCCCTATCCAGCTTTTGGTCATTCACATGAGCAAATGGCTTTTTACCGTCTTCGGGCCTCCTGAATTGACCGGCCTGTTGTTGCCGGATATAATCGGTCGTATCGGTAATGTTCATGTTTCCTTCCTTATCCCAAAGAAAAAACCCATCCTCCTCACGAAAGGATGGGTTTCAGTATCAGATTCTTCGCCGGGCAACCCCGCTACCCTATTGTCGGGCCGGAGGCTTTGCGTCCCACTCTTTCGAGAGGTTTGCCTTTTTCACAACATTTTTCCTGATTATACTTATCGGTATGGAAGTAGAGGATCTTTAGCATAATTTTCATATGAAGCCTCCCCGTGCTTTCGCACGGGGCCTCCCGGTAAGGAAAAGAAACATTTCATGATAGCTCCCCTCGCCCCCGCCCTCACGGACGGGGGTTCTGCCTTACGGCAGCACTTCGCGTTCGGGGAGCAAGCCGGTCAGCGAAAAAAAGATGCTAAGATACATAACTATTTGACCTTTCAAGTTTAATTACGGATAAACACGGCAGGGAATGCGCTCGCTGTGCATTTTCAAGCCAGGGGCGTTTGGTGAACATGGCAACCGACTTCCGTGAAGACCGGATTTCGCTATTTATCTGTTCGGTGTGGGTAAGGTTATGTAATTCTGGTTACCCTAAGAATGTTATGATATAATTTTATATCTGGGATCCGATTACAAACGATCCAAGGGGGTTTTTGAGGGGATTTTTAGGGTTTACGAATCCCGAAATTCATATCCCATTCGTGATCTTAAAGGAGATGGGCATGTACGAGGCAGATTCTCTGGGTGATGAGCAGTTGGCTGGCTTGCGCCTTATGGTGGGTTTCAGGGGTCAGGCATTGGACGATGACTTGCGATTGATGATCACAAAAATGCATGTGGGCGGGCTGATCCTGTTTAAGCGGAATGTCTCTGATCCTTCCCAGGTGGCCGAGCTTTGTCAAGCCGCACAGGCCTGTGCCGTGGAAGGTGGTAACCCGCGCCTTATGATCGCCATTGATCAGGAAGGCGGTCCGGTGGCCCGGCTGGGACCACCATTCACGGTCTTTCCGGGCAACCGGGCCATCGGGGCAGCCAGATCCGACACGGCCGCCAGGGAGTTTGGCACAATAACGGCACGCGAACTCAAGGGGGTGGGGATCACCATGAACCTTGCACCGGTCCTGGACGTGGCGCCGGTGGGGCTTGATTCGGTGATGGCGGATCGGGCCTTTGGAAGCGAGCCGGAACTGGTGGCCCGGCTCGGCAAGACCGTTATTGAAACCCTTCAGGGTAACGGGATCCCTGCCACGGCCAAACATTTCCCCGGTATCGGTCGCACAACTCTTGATTCCCACGTTGATCTCCCATCCCTTGATACCGCGCGCGAGGTCCTTGATTCGACCGACCTGGTCCCTTTCCGTGCTGCCATTGAAAGCGGTGTGGAAGCCGTGATGCTTTCGCATGTGATCTATCGAGATCTTGATGGGCAATGGCCGGCAAGTCTTTCCACGGTCATTGCAAGCGATCTGCTGCGAAACACCATGGGCTTTAAGGGAGTCACTATGACCGATGACCTTGATATGGGGGCGATCAATAAGCACTTTGACGTTGAAACCACGGTCAGAAGAATCCTGGATGCTGACATTGATATTGCATTGATCTGCCATGATCAATTAAAGGTGGCCAAGGCCTATGAGGTCCTGTTAAAGGCGGTGAGGGCATCAAGGGATGCCAGGCAGAAGGCAATGGCATCGGCTCGACGGATCTTGAACATGAAACAAAAATATCTACCTTGAGTGACCTAAACAAATCCCTGGGATCTCCTATACCCATTTATCAGGAAGTAAGAACGGAGAGCACCTAATGCATCTTATAAGAGAAAATGGATTTGATTTTAGCTTTGATCCCAAAGCCTGTGAGAACTGCCACAGAAACTGCTGTATAGGAGAATCGGGCTATATTTGGGTGACCGAAGAAGAGATTCACAAAATTTCCAATTTTTTGGGCTTAGGTATTAACGACTTTATCAGTCATTATCTGGTGCAAATCGGCAACAGATTTTCCTTAAAAGAATGCAAAATAAACGGCAGTTTTGAGTGTGTATTTTTCGATGATCAAAATAGACGATGTTCGATTTACAGTGTCAGACCTACACAGTGCAGGAGATTTCCTTTTTGGGACCACTTCAAAAGCAATGTAGACGAAGCAATAAAAGAATGTCCTGGTGTTACAATTGTCTTGCATCTTACCGGCCAGCCCTCAGGAAGCAGAACTTAGCAAATGCGTGATAGGTGAAGAAGATTGGGCGTCCAAATGGCTGCCTTTTTTCAGCCTCTTAAGATAGGACCTGTTTGGGTCAGGCCAGAAAAGCGTCCGGCTATCAGCCGGGGAGCAATAGATTATCCTTGATCCCGGCCAGGCCTTTGGCACGGATCATCACGAATCCACTCGGCTATGCCTATAATCTATTTTGTGGCTTCGGCCATCCTTGGAAGATGAGGCATCTCTTCTTGACGTGGGCACAGAAAGCAGCATCCTGGCCATGTTCGCTGCCAAAGAGGGTTTTAGAAATATAATGGCTCTGGACACAGATCCTGTGGCCGTGGAGGCAGCTTTAAGGAATATATCTATTAACAGGCTGGAAACCTTCATAAAGGCAAGTAGCGCGCCCCTTAAATCTACAAGAAATCGGTTCAGGCTTATCTTGGCTAATCTTTCAACCCCTCTTCTCCACACAACCTTGCCGAGGAGTTCAGGCTCCACCTGGAGAGGGACGGGTGGCTTGTGGTAGACGGATGGCAAACATCTCTGCATGATTTGTTGCAAACAATATTATGCTCTCCAACAATTTAATATTGTATAATAAATGGCTGAAAAAGTTCTTGCCAAGATTAGAAAATTCAAGATAGAAGATATCAATAAAATACTTGAGATTGAGGAGCAGTCATTTCCAAAGACAGCTTATCCAAAAGAGACCTTTCTAAACTATGCAAACAGTTTCACAGATAATTTTGTTGTTATAGAAACCGGTAAAGATATTGCGGGATACATAATCTTTGATATGGACGGTCATATCCGTTCCGCCGCTATTAAATCCGCATACAGAAGAAAGGGTTTTGGGAAGATGTTGTTCATGCATGCTTTAAAGTGTGCTAAGAAAAGATTATGGCTTGAAGTCAGATCAAAGAACAGTGCAGCAATAGAGGTTTACAAAAAACTGGGTATGAAAATAATTGGAAAAATTCCAAACTACTATGAATGCGATGATGCCCTGATTATGGTATTAAGTCAGAAAGAATGGACAAAAATGAGGACATCCATGAAATGTTGAATAGCCTTTTTTGTCTCTCCGCAAGGCTTACTTGAATATAGCAGGCTCGAACGAGCAAAGCGAGTGGGCGGTTAACAGATAGATCTTAAAATTACAAATGGAAGCATATTGCATAACTCGCTCCCAATGCAAACAATAAGATGTTCCCCTAAAATGATCTAAAAGCGTATTCTGGAGGCACGCATGTCGGGTTTTAACACCAGTAAGTTTGGCAAAAACCGGGTCATTTTTAAAGAGGGCTCAACTGGCAATGTCGCCTATATCTTGAAAAAGGGTTGTGTTGAAATATCTGTCAAGGCTCGCGGTAACAAGGTCGTTTTGACAACATTGAAACCAGTCACCGTTTTTGGAGAGATGGCCCTTATGTTAAAGGAACACAAGAGAACGGCAACGGCGACAACACTGGAAGATTCAGAGTTGGTGGAGATTCACAAGAGCGCTTTTGATCAATACATAAAGAGTTCTCCTCAAGTCATTGCGACTGTGTTAAAGGCCTTTACGGATCGTCTTCAGAAGACCACGGAAAGAGCATCAAGGGCCCCTGATATATTTATTGGTACTTCCCAGATATTGAACCTGCTAGCCATTCACGAAAAACGGGAACTGTCATACCACAAAACCATCGAGGCGATATCTTCCGCCCTTGTGGTAGATATTCCAATGATAAAAGAGATGCTTTCAATGATGGAGAGCTTTAAGCTCCTTGAATTAAAGCAGAATGCACTTGGACAATTGATGATTCACCTGCCCGATGATGATTTTTTGGAAAGGGCCATGCAGATACACGAAGCCCTCGAAAGTTATTCATTGAAGCAGAAGACATAAAATGAGGTGTTTGTCATAAAAACAGGGGAACAGGCCATAAAATGATGAGATTCGGCTATATCCCCGGCAATAACTGCCATATTTAAAACGGAGGCGCTATGATGAAATTTTCCAGGCGCTTTATCGGTCTGTTTTTAATCATCCCTTTTCTTTTGTTGTCCTGCAGCACGGTTCCTGTGACCGGTAGAAAACAATTCAATGTGATTCCAAGTGCCACCATTCTCTCGATGAGCTTTCAGCATTACGATGAATTCCTGAAATCCCATAAAATCAGCACCAACAAGGCGCAAACCGAACTAGTTAAAAGGGTGGGCCACCGGATTCAAAAAGCGGTGGAACAATATTTTGCCGAAAATAATATGTCCCATGAATTGAAGCATTACGCTTGGGAATTCAATCTTGTGGAAAGCTCAGAAGTGAATGCATGGTGTATGCCGGGAGGAAAAGTTGTGGTTTATACGGGCATTTTGCCAATAACCAAAGATGAAGCCGGGCTGGCGGTCGTGATGGGGCACGAAATTGCTCATGCAGTTGCCAAGCACGGTAATGAGCGGATGAGCCAGGCGTTAGCCGTTCAAATGAGCGGTATGGCGCTTTCAACAGCCCTGGCACAAAAACCGGAAAAAACCCGACAACTCTGGATGAGCGTTTTCGGCCTTGGTGCCCAGTTTGGCGTTATGCTGCCTTATAGCCGCCTTCATGAAAATGAAGCCGACCATCTTGGGTTGATATTTATGGCGATGGCTGGCTACGACCCCAATCATGCAGTCAAATTCTGGGAAAGAATGGCACAAGAAAAAGGCGGACAGGCACCACCGGAATTTCTGAGCACTCATCCTTCCGATAAAACGAGAATTCGAAGAATCAAGGCGTTAATCCCAGAAGTGATGCCATATTACAAAAGATCATGGTAGGGATTAATGAAGCATACCACACAATAAAAAGGGTGGGGGGTCAACAAGCCTTTACATACTGTTTGATTGTCTAGGGACGGTTCATAACCTTTCTCTCGCTTGTTTGACCATTTTGAGAAGTTCTAAGCTCGCTTTGCTAAAATTGTAGCACGTAGTGCCTCTGTCCAAGGCGTTAGCCGCAACCCATGCACTAACTCGGGTTAACACCCTCAAACAGTTACAATTTTTTAGCTCCACTTCGCTAAGAACTTTTTACAAAATGGTCAAAATTGGCTCGAAAAAAGGTTTTGAAACCAGTTGTAAGGAGTTGATTGAGGCATGAACAAGTATCAAGAAATTACCGAGGCAAGGAAACTACTGGGATTGCCCGAACGGGCAACCATGGAAGAGATTAAGGCGAACTATAGAAACCTCATCAGGGAATGGCATCCGGACAGATGTAAAGAAACCAAACAAGAATGCACAGAAATGACAGCCAAGATTGTTGCTGCATACAGGCTCATTATTGATTACTGCAATAATTACAAATTCTCCTTTTCCAAAGAAGAAATCAGACATTATCTCTCAGAGGAGGAGTGGTGGCTTGAACGTTTTGGAAACGATCCCTTATGGGGAAAAGGATAGCGGCCAAGAGAAATGGCGCGTGTGAAGCTCCCCGCAACCCGCGAAGCACTGCCGTCAGGCAGAACCTGCGGGGTTAGCGCTCGCTTTTGCAGTTCAATCGCTCAATATCAGGCGGGGATTAACGTGGCCTTTAGCTTGCTGAGAGAAGGACCGGTAGAGCTTTCTATCCCTGCTGGTCTCCTTTTTTATGTATGAATGCTGACGCTTTATGTCGACACCGTTAAAAAAGGATCAAATAATGAAACAGGTTAAGGCACTTAACGTCACCATTGTAGGTGGTGGTCCCGGGTGCAAGGCAATTATGGATATGATATTTGCCGAAAAGCTCAGCCAGCTCCGCATGAAACTTATCGGGGTCGCCTGTACCAATCCTAAAGAGGTAGGCTATCGCTACGCTCAGGAAAAAGGGATTTATACAACAAGGGATTACCGTGATCTGTACAAGCTAAAAGATCTCAATATGATTATCGAGCTAACAGGTCGTGAAGAGGTGGCTAATGAAATCGCCCGAACCAAGCCAGAGTATGTCCGATTAATGGACCATGTGGCTGCCCGGCTTTTCTGGGATGTCTTTCAAATTGAAGAAGAAAGGATTGCCGAGCGCGAGCGGATAGAGGCGGCTCTGCGGGAGAGCGAGGAGAGATATCGCACATTTTTGGAGGCATCTCCAGATCCTATTGTCGTCTATGACATGGATGGGAAGGCTGTCTACTTAAATCCGGCTTTCA
>Ga0180301_10002492_pt1 | contig 14473 bp, 13 predicted proteins | sample GuaBasSediGuay16_FD_121797 | JGI IMG/M metagenome (GOLD analysis project Ga0180301, IMG submission 121797) | Subseafloor sediment microbial communities from Guaymas Basin, Gulf of California, Mexico - Guay16, Core 4569-2, 12-15 cm | ecosystem: Environmental > Aquatic > Marine > Hydrothermal...
GGCTTATATTCATATCGTGGCCGCTGTCTGCTTTTGTCGAAGGAGTAAATATGGGTTCAGGCAATTGCGATGATTCCAGAAGCCCGCTGTCAAGCTTGATTCCGCAAACAGACTGGCTTTTTTTATACTCCTTCCATCCGGAACCGGACAAATATCCCCTAACCACGCATTCAACGGGAATAGGCCTGGTTTTATAAACCAGCATGGAGCGGCCCATTAAGTGCTCTTCGTATTTCTTTAATTCTCCGGGATACTTATTTATTTCGTTAGTGATAAAATGATTCGCAATAACATCTTTAAGAAAGTCAAACCAGAAGCAGGAGATGCCGGTCAAAACCTTGCCTTTATTGGGTATTCCGCTGGGTAAAACCACGTCAAAACAGGAAATCCTATCCGACGAAACGATTAAAAGCTCACTCCCTAAATCATAAACATCCCTGACCTTGCCGCGTTTAAAAAGCTTTAAGCCCTTAAAGTCAGTAGATAGAACAGTTGCGCTATCCATCTTAAATATTATCCTTTTTTCAGGCGCTTTTCTAATTCTTCACATTCCTGCCATAACTCCTGGGGGAGGTCTTTTTTGAATTGTTTAAAAAATGCTTTTACTCCTTTAAGCTCCTCCAGCCAAGCCTTCTTATCTATGTAGAGAAGTTTTCCCAGGGAATTTTCTGATAATTCTAAGCCGGTCATATCAATATCAGTGGGATAAGGAATATAGCCGATGTCAGTCTTATTTGCGCCCACCTTATTGTTGCAGCGGTCAAGAATCCATTCTAAGACTCGCAGGTTTTCCCCGAATCCCGGCCAGAGGAAATTGCCTTTTTCGTCGGTCCTGAACCAATTTGCGCAAAAGACCCTGGGTGCCTTGCTCATGCGCTTACCCATTTCCAACCAATGCTTAAAATAATAGGCCATATTATAACCGCAGAAAGGTATCATTGCCATAGGGTCCCGGCGCACCTTTCCAACCTGTCCGACCTGTGCTGCAGTCAATTCCGAAGCCATGGTCGCGCCTAAAAATACGCCGTGCTGCCAATTAAAAGACTCATAAACCAATGGCGCTAAGTGCTGCCTGCGGCCGCCAAAGATAATTGCGGAAATCGGTACTCCGTGGGGCTGGTCCAGGCGAAATGATGCCGAGGGGCAATTAGTGATAGGTGTAGTGAAACGGCTATTAGGATGAGCGCCATTAACCGGCTTTCCTTCACTGTCAACCATACCCGGTTTCCAGGGCCTGCCCTGCCAATCAATGCCGCTGGGAGGAACTTCTCCGTCAGCCCCCTCCCACCAGACAGTATAATCCGGCTTTAAAAGTACGTTAGTAAATATGGTGTCTTTCTTGATTGTGGCCATCATATTCGGATTGGTCTGCATATTTGTTTTCGGAGCCACGCCAAAAAAACCGGTTTCCGGATTAATTGCCCAAAGTTTACCGTCGGAATCCACGCGCATCCAGGCAATGTCATCGCCTACGGTCCATATCCTGTAGCCTTTTTTGGCCAAACCTTTAGGAGGAACAAGCATTGCCAAATTCGTCTTTCCGCAGGCGCTGGGAAAAGCGGCAGCGATATATTCGATATGGCCGTTAGGTTCTTCTATGCCCATTATTAACATATGCTCGGCAAACCAATGTTCACGCCGGGCTAAGAAACTGGCAATGCGCAACGACAGGCATTTTTTACCCAGAAGCACATTTCCTCCGTAACCTGAATTAACGCTCCAAATAGTATTGTCTTCCGGAAAATGCAAGATCATCCTCTTATTTATATCGAGCTCTGCTTTTGAGTGCAGGCATTTGGTAAAATTATCCTCCTGCTCAAGCTGCCTTAATACCGCTTCTCCTACCCTGGTCATGATCAGCATATTTAAAACCACATAACGCGAATCAGTCAATTCTACGCCGATCTTGCTGAAAGGAGAACCTACCGGGCCCATGGAAAAAGGAATCACAAACATAGTCCGGCCTTTCATTGAGCCTTTAAAGACCGCTTTTGCTTTTTTATAGGCGGCCTGCGGGGACATCCAGTTATTCGTCGGTCCGGCATCGTGCTTTTCCCTGGTGCAGATAAAAGTTAAGTGTTCGGTCCGCGCTACGTCATTGACAGCAGTGCGATGCAAGACACAACCCGGTAATTTCTCCTGATTAAGCAGAGTAAGCTCTCCGGTTTCAAAGGCCTCCTGCTGCAGGATTTTTTTCTGCTCCTCTGTGCCGTCTATCCAGACAATATCATCAGGTGAGCATAAACGGGCCATCTTAATCACCCATTCCCTTAATTTTTTATTGCGTGTGGGAAACTTATAAACTTTCATTTCAGATTTAAAAGATATTTATGCGCTGAGTCCGCGGCAGTTGCCCCGCCTGAGGCAGCGCTGATCACTTGATATAAACTTTTTTTACGGCAGTCTCCGCAGGCAAAAATTCCGGCCTGCGACGTCTTCATCTCCTGGTCTGTAATTATAAAGCCTCTTTCCTCCATCTCCAAGAGGTTTTTTAGAAAAACGGTTGCCGGCTTGATCCCCACGAAGATAAATATTCCCTGACAGTCAATATTAGTTTGTGCGTTATTCTTTGTGTTCTTTATTTGGACCGTTTCTACCCTCTTATCCCCTATAATTTTTTCAACAACCGAATCTAGAATAAAATTAATTTTCGGATTCTGGCGGGCTTTCTCTTCTAAAATTTTGGAAGCACGCAACTTTGCGCGCCTGTGCACCAGGTTTACTTTTTGGGCGTAACTGGCTAAATGTATTGCTTCCTCTACTGCCCGGTCGCCTCCGCCAACCACAACAATCTCCTTATTTTTAAAAAGTGGCGCATCGCAGGTAGCACAATATGAGACTCCGCGGCCGATTAACTTCTCTTCCCCTTCCACTCCTAATTCCCTGGATTTGGCTCCCGTAGCAATAATTATGCTTTTGGTTTCATAAATTGCCTGCTGCGTTTTCAGGCTGAAAGTTAAAGGGCTTTTATCAGAATTAACCTTGACCTCAACTATTTCCTGATTTTCTAAATCCAAGCCCAAATCCTTAATCTGCCTGGTAAACCTATCAATTAATTCCAGGGAAGTTATGCCTTCAGGAAAGCCGGGGTAATTCTCAATTGTGGGAGTAAGCATAACCTGGCCGCCGGCAGACATCTTTTCAAAAATTAAAGTATCCAGCCTGAACCTGCCTGCATAAAGTGCAGCGGTTAAACCTGCTGGCCCAGCTCCAATAATAATTAAATCGTGCATAACCTATTAGTGATTAGTTATCAGCTGGGTGCTGAGAACTGAAAAATTCATTGTTTTTAAACTATTATACACCTCTTGCGCTCGGTATGAGCTTCTTACTAAAGGCCCTGATACTACTGCTTTAAATTCTAAATCCAGGCCTATTTTCTGATATTCTCTGAACTTATCAGGCGAAATAAACTCTTTAACCGGATAATGCTTTTTTGTAGGAGCAAGGTATTGGCCTAAAGTCAATATATCGCAGCCCGCACTTCTCAAGTCTCTCATTGTATTTATTACTTCCTGCTCTTTCTCTGCGAACCCTAACATGATAGAGGATTTAGTTACAATAGCAGGATTTATTTTCTTGATATTTGCCAACAGCTTTATGGACAAATCATAATTTGCCTGCGGCCTAAGTTTAGGATACAGCCTTCTGACAGTTTCAATATTATGCCCTATTACTTCAGGCCCGGCAGCTAAAATCGACTCTAAACTGGAAATTCTTCCTCTTAAATCCGGGATCAATAGCTCTACCTTAATCTCTTTTTGAACTGCATGGATTGACTCTATTGCCCTGGCAAAAATACCTGCTCCTGCGTCTCCTAAGTCATCCCTGGTTACCGAAGTAATAATCACATAATTAAGCTTTAATTTATCTACGGCGCTGGCGAGGCGTTGGGGCTCATCAAAATCCACGGCCAGCTTCTTAGCAGCGCTTTTTCTTACATTACAAAACCGGCAGTTCCTGGTGCAGGTATCCCCTAAAATCAAGAAAGTCAATTGCGACTTGTTGAAACATTCACTTAAATTGGGGCACTTAGCTTCTCTACAGACAGTATTCAGCTTAAGCGAAGAAAGAAAATGCAGCTGCGATAAAGAATGCTGCGTGGGCAAATCCTGCTTAAACCACGCCGGTAACCTGTCAATCATTTTCTGGTCCGGATGAAATTTTTTATTGAGCGGTCGTAGGTTTTCTCGATATCCGCAGGAAAAAAACACGCAGGAACCTCGTTGTTTTTAAGGTGATACGCTATGCATTCGCAGCATATGCCTTTTCTCAAGCAGGGTTCATAGCTACAGTTGCAGTTCGCCAGGTTTTTCTTTTGGTTGGCGCAATCCGCCATCTTTGCCCTTTTCAAGTTTTTTTAATTTCTTTTTGATTTTGAATTTATCCAAAAAAGAGGCATAATCCACGATAAGCTTTCCTTTTAGATGGTCTATTTCATGCTGAAAAACGCAGGAGAGTAAATCATCGGCTTCTATGCAAAGCGGCTGGGCATTTTCATCCAGGGCGCTGATTAAAATTTTTTTTGAGCGTTTTACTTTTATGGAAACTCCAGGCACACTCAAACACCCCTCTTCTATAGCCTGACTACCCTGTCTCTTTACTATTTTGGGGTTAATTAATTTATATAACCCTGTGCCTGCATCTACCACAATCATCGATTCACTGATTCCGACCTGAGGCGCAGCCAAACCGATACCGCTAGATTCATACATTAATTTCGCCATATTGCTTAAGATTTCACGGTGCTCAGGCAGCACATCTTTAACCTGCTTAGCCGTTCTTCTTAATACTTTATCTCCGATTATCCTAATCTTTAATCTGGTTTCGCTCATCAACCTTCACCACCTTAGGCTTAATTGCCTGCGCTTCTTTATCTTCGGCAATAGCGTAAGCTACAATAATGACCTCATCCCCCACGCACGCCCCCCTGGCTGCCGGGCCATTAAGACAAATTACTCCGCTGGACTCTTTGCCCTTAATAGCGTAAGTCTCAAGCCTCAAGCCGTTATTTAAATTAAGCACTTCTACTTTTTCTCCGGCGATAATATCTGCTTTCTGCATGAGCTTAAAATCAATCGTTATACTCCCTTCATAATAAAGGTTTGTTTCGGTAACCTTCGCCCGGTGAATTTTAGATTTTAAAACCGTACGCAACATACTCTCCCTCGCTTTAACTTAATGTTTAATTTAAATATCTTAATATCGTTTATTATATTATTTTGCAAGTTTATAGGCCTGCCTGGCAATCATTAATTCTTCGTTAGTGGGAATTACTAAAATCCGGGGCTTTTTCTTTAAAAACTTCCCGATTCCGGAACAAACTTTCCTCCTGATAAACTCCTGATTTTCCCCTATTCCAGCGGTAAAAACCAGGGCGTCAATCCCGCCTAAAACCGCAATATATGCGCCGATATATTTTTTTATACGATAAACAAAAATATCTATGGCTAATTTCGCCAGCCTCATGCCTTGGCTTCTTTTTTTCAAAACCCTCATGTCGTTGCTTATCCCTGAAATCCCCTTCAGGCCGCTTTCTTTATTTAATATATCATCAATCGAAGAAATATTCAGCTTTTTTTTGCGCATGATATAAGTTACTAATGCCGGGTCAATGTCGCCAGAGCGTGTACCCATAACTAACCCCTCTAAAGGAGTAAAACCCATGCTCGTATCTATTGACTTGCCCTGGTTAACTGCGGTGATGCTGCAGCCGTTACCTAAATGACAGGTGATGATTTTTAATTTTCCTATAGGTTTTTTCAGCCTGCGCGCAGCCTCAAAAGCAACGTATTCATGACTGGTGCCGTGAAAGCCATATTTTCTTATTCCGTATTTCTTGTAATATTCGTAGGGCAAGCCGTAAATATAGGCGTATTCAGGCAGGCTCTGATGAAAAGCCGTATCAAAAACCGCCACCTGTTTTACGCCGGGCAAAAGCCTTCTGCAGGCTAAAATCCCCGATAAATTCGCCGGATTATGTAAAGGCGCGATATCAACAGAATTTTTTATAATATTTATTACTGTGTTATTAATGCGCACTGGCCTTTTAAAATTTTGCGCTCCGTGCACAACCCGGTGGCCGACTAAATCAACGTTTTTAATTTTTTGCAAAATTATTTTAAGTCCCGCGTAATGATTCTTAACCTTTGAGCCGGGTTCATTGATATGCTCAATAGCGCCTTTGGAGATTTCTTTCTCCCCAGGCATATCATAAAGCTTGTATTTTATAGACGAACTTCCGCTGTTGATTACAAGTATTTTCATCTTTTTAGTACCGAGTACCGTTTACGGAGTACAGCGCACAAAGCAAAATGCTTATTTGGCTCTTAATGCTGTTACCGCTACGCAATCTACTATATCCTCTACGGAACAGCCGCGCGATAGGTCGCTTGAGGGCTTATTCAATCCTACGATCAAAGGACCTACTGCCCTGGCTCCTGCTAAACGCTGTACTAATTTATAACCGATATTACCGGCCTCTAAATCCGGAAAGATCAAAACATTTGCCCTGCCGCCTAACTTACTTGCGGGGTCTTTAATCCTGGCTACTTCAGGGACAATCGCCGCATCCACCTGCAATTCTCCGTCAATCATCAAGTCCGGTTTCATTTTATTTGCAATATCTAAAGCTTCCTTCACCTTATCTACAAACTTACCCTTAGCCGAATTTTTAGTTGAATAGCTTAAAAGGGCAACCCGCGGAGGGATGCCAAAAACCTCTTCAGCTAACTCCGAGCTTGAAATAGCAATACAGGCAAGCTGCCGCGCATCCGGTTCAGGGACAATTCCGCAATCCGCAAAAATAAATGCCCCTTCTTGGCCATACGCACAATCAGGGACATACATCAAAAAGCAACTGGAAGCTATGCTTATCCTTTCATCAACCCCCAGGCAATAAATCGCTGCCCTGGCCACATTGGGTGTGGTATAACTTGCCCCGGCTACAAAGCCATCGCTATCTCCTGAGCGCGTCATTAACGCAGCATAATAAAGCGGCTCTTCCAATACCCTCGCAGCATCACCAATACTTATTCCTTTATGTTTCTGTAATTCATAATAAACTTGCGCGTACTCTTTCTTTTTATTATCTTCCAAATTATTTTTATCTAACAGTATTACCCTGGCAATTTTTTCTTTTTGAATAATCTGAGCTGCCTGTTGAACGCGCTTATCTTGCGCTTCGGGTAAAACTATAAGCTTATTTTTCTTCTTTGCTTTTTGGTGGATATTTATAATCATGCCCATATTACAACCTCTTTCTTATCTGTTTCAGGTCAACGTAGTCGGCAGCCATATTTTTAACAGTCTCGATTTTTTCTTTATCCTGAGGCCGGATTTTTACATTTACCTCATGAATCTTTACTGAAACGCTATAAGTATCTTCTCTTGCCAAGAGAACCGGTATACTAGCATTAGTAATTAAGCCTGTAATCTCATCGGGCGGTGTAAGGCCGCCGGTTAAAACTAAACCGGAAATTCTCCTGTCTTGTTTATGCGCGTCTAATGCTAACTTTATAATATCAATTCTATCGCCCGGGGTAATAACCAGGCTTTGGTCGATAATATACTTTACCGCGTCATTTACCTGCATTGCCCCGACAATAATCTTGGCAATGCGGTTTTCTAAAAGTTTGTCGCCGCATTCAAATAATAATTTAAAATCTGTTTCTTCTATAATCTGCCTTATTGTCGGATAGGAAAGCATGGGATTATAGGGAATAACACCCAGCACATCTATCCCCCTTGAGGCAAAACCTTTTCTTACTAACCTGTTGATCTTATCAAACTTTTCCGGAATAACCTTATTGATAATCACGCCCAGAATCTTAACCCCTTCCCTGTCAAACAACGCTTTGTTCAGGACGATTTCGTCAATCGGCCTGCCGATCCCACCGGAAGAAATTAGAATTACTTTTGAACCCAGCAATTTCGCCACCTGGGCATTGGAATGTTCAAAAACAGAACCTACCCCTGCATGCCCGGTGCCTTCGATAATTACCAGATCCTTACGCCTTGATATGCGCTTAAACGATTCTTGGATCTGTTTTGTGATTACTTGGCGGTTTGGTTTAGCAACATAGCGTTCGGTAAAACCCCGCTCTACCGCCACCGGGCTCATATCTTTTAAGCTTCCCTTTATTTCATAAAGTTTAAGGGTTTCTTCGATAAGTATGGAATCTTCGTCAATCTTAAAACCGTTCTCCTCTAGATAGCGCTGGCCAACCGGCTTAATGAAGCCTATTTTCTTAAAATCTTTCTTAAAATTTGAAAGCAGGCCCAATGCTACCGTAGTTTTCCCGTCGTTTTGTTTGGTTGCGGCAATAAAAATTTTTCTCATTATTAAGAAGGCGTAATTAATCAGAAAATGACGAGCAGAAACTAAGTATGAAAGTTTAGGTTCCCTTCGATTTTTTCCTTCAAATTGCTTTTACTCATTGCGCCGACGAGTTGATCAACGGGCTGGCCATTTTTGAAAAATATTAACGTAGGCATGGACATAACCCCATAGCGGGAAGGAATTTCGGGGTTCTCTTCAATATTCAGCTTGCCGACTTTCATTCTGCCGAGATATTCCTCTGTTGTTTCCTCGATCAAAGGCGCAATCATCTGGCAGGGCCCGCACCAACTGGCCCAAAAATCAACCAGCACCAACTGATTAGCCTCTAAAACCTCTCGTTGAAAATTATTGTCAGTAAAATTTAATAAAGCCATTTTTTCGTTTTATAAATAAAAAAGTGAATATCTTGAGAATATCACAATTACATTTTTTTTGCAAGTAATAATTGTCGCTTTTTCCCACAAAAGGACTCTTATTGTGCGCACAATTACCTGCAATCTAACAGCTTTAAAGCCGATTTTTTACTTGCAAAAAGCTTTTTTAAGCCTATAATTTATAATTGTAGGAATAAAGGGGGCAAAAATGCTGGAAGACTGGTTGAAATATTTAGGAAAGAATACCTATATCAAAGCATTAAAAAAAGCTGCCTTGCCGCATTTTAAAGAATTAACCGAATATCATTTCTCAGTAACCAACCCACTTTTCTGGATACTCTGCCTGTTGTTAATGCTGCTTTTGGCAAGAATCTGGGGATTAAAAAAATCCTTTGGTTTCTGCCTGATATTATCATTGGTATTATTAACCACCACCATAATAGAGAATTTCATGCTTGATATTCTCTCGCAATCCCCGATACTCAGCGCGTTGCCTAAGGTAATCTCCCTGATTGTCCTTTCAATGATATCAATCTATTACCTCTTCGTTAGAAAAAGCTGGGAATAACCTCTTCTTAACGCTCAGAACTACTATTTGCAATTTCTGGAAAAATAGCCGCCGGTGGCTGCGTCAATTAAGGCAGTCAACTCTTCTAGCCTGATCTCTTTATCAATTAATTTTTTACGGTCGATAATCGAAAGGTTATCTATTTCGTATTTAACGCGCAAACGTTCAAAATACAACCGCGTTACACTATCCACAATATCATCGCGCAACTGCACCATTAGCTTTGAACGCACATCAATAGAAGTCTGATCATCATTCCAGATCAGTTCTCCTAAATCCCATTTTAAGCTGACATCCCACTCTATAGCATCGCGTCCTCTGGTTAATATATCATCCCCCTCTCTGGTGGTAGAGCCGCCCTCCCAGTGCCATAAATCAGTAACATTCCTATCAAGGCCTATGCTAAGCTCAGGGAGTATCGCTTTTCTTGCCGCCTGTTTTCTCCAATTGATAATCTTTTGCGGATCGACCTCAGCATACTTAATCGCGGCCTGCTGAACCTCTAAAATGGCAGGCTCGTTTTTAGAATACAAAGAAAATAAATGATCCTTCGTTGAAACTTCTCTATCAGTGCTTTCTGCCTTAAACAAACCTGAATCACAAGCCGCATAAAGAGAATCTTCGTCATCTAAAGCCAAAGAGTTGATTTCATCTGCTATTAAACGTAAAGACAACTCCTGCCAGCGCTGGTTGCGGTAGAGAAATATCGCATTTGCGGCAACCGCATAAATATCCTCTTTTTCATTTACTAATAAAAATTTTATATCTTTGCTTAATAAGCCGTAAGAAGAAATAAGTTGCCAGCTGTCGCCCTCGTCGCTGCTTTTAAAAACTCCCTGGCTTGTCGCTAAATAAATATTATTCTTTTGACAATATATATACTTTAGAGCAGGCTTATCTTCTTCTTCACGTATATCTTCTTCATAGTTATCTTCTTGGCATTCGCTTTCAATAGCTAAAGCCAAATAAACTTCCTGCCAGCTTTCTCCCCTATCTTTACTCTTAAACAATCCGCTATCTGAAACAATATAAATATATTCTGGATTCTTATGATTATAATCAATCGCCAAAATGGACTTTTGCGATAAACTGCTTTTTTCTTTATACCAACTCCTGCCTTTATCCCTGCTTATAAATAATCCGCTGCCAGTGCCTAAATAAATTCGGCCGTCAAGCGCTAATACAGCCTGACAATCCTTTTCTAAACTGTTTTTTCCTTTAAAAACTTTTCTCCAGTTTAATCCGGCGTTAGAACTATAGAACAACCCCTGGCTGGTTGCAGCATATATCTGTTTTTTATCCTGAGAATCGAAGACAAGAAAATTCACTTTCGGATCTTGCCCCTTTATCAACAAAAGAGTCCTATAGCTTTTCCCGCTGTCTTCTGCTTTTAGAATTGTGCCGGCTGACGCAAAATAAATAAGATCATTATTTTCCGGGTGGATTAACAGCGCGGTCGCCTTCAGATTTGCATCACCTATCTCCTGCCACAGCAGATCTTCGCAAAAAGCCATGCCTTTGAAGAAAAGCGCACAAATTAAGAGCAAAATCAAAATAATTTTTCTCATCTTACTTCCTCCCTTTTGTAGCGCAAAATTTACGGAGAATCATTTTAATTCTCTGGGGCATAAACCTTGCACTCTACTTTAATAGACGAAGGAAGTAAAGAAATCTAACAGCTATTTTTTATCTGGGGACACTTCTGCCAAAAATCATTATATTGCAAATGGCTATTTGCAAACGGCCCCCGAACCCACCAACTCTTGCTTCTTTTAAAAAAATGTGATAAAATCTCTAAAAAAAGAGGGAGAAAAATGTTAAAAAGATATCAGGTATTATTGTCGGATTGGATTGCGGACTATATCAAATTCTGTGCCGAAAAATACGATTGGAGCTTTTCTGAGGCATTAAGGCTGATCTTATCCGTAGAAATTGTCTCCTGGGTATCTTCTGTCTATCCGGAATATAAGCCGAAATTTGACAGTAAGGAGCTGGCGAAAATGGGAAAGGATTATATGAAAAGGGCTCCGGGAAAATTAGAAGAAGAGTTTCATAAATGGATATCGCTTATTTATTTTGAGGCCAGAAAGGCTACAGAATTTTTTATTGCTCAGGACAATCGAAAGAAAAAAAGCAGCTTTAGATTAAAAACCGGTAAAAAAAATCTAAGGCAAAATAACCGTAACTTCCGGGCAGGCTCGATTCACAGTCATAAGCCTGTCCTTATACTCTAACAGCACCTTGCAATTCTGCCGTGTTGCAGAACCTATCTTAGAAAAATCTTCCTGAGATAAATAGCAAAATACCAGTCCTGCTTGGGGATCTGCCAAAACCTCATCTAGATACCTGATATCCCGCGTAAACTCAATCCGCGATAATTCTTCAGAATAAAATAAAAGTGAGGCTTTGTCCTGATTATAACTTATAAATCTGTATTGCGCGGCCTGCTCTAATATCTTATCCATTAGCGGCGCCATGCGCACAGTCTTAATAAAACGTTTGCTTTGTACTTTTATAGGAAAAGCTAGCATAATTATGCTAGAAATAATCAAAAGGTATTTAAAGGCAGAGGCGATTTTAGGCTTGAGGGAATCTTTTATAATTTTATCAAAAGCTAAGCCTGCCATTAATGCCGCTGCCGGATAAATCGGTAATATAAAATAATGCAGCTTCTGGCTTCCAAATGAAAAAGCAAGCGGGAAAATAATTACCCAAATCACTAAAAGATAAAATTCATAAGTTTTATTTTTATGCGCCTCCTTGATGCCCAGATACGCTCCGTAAGCCGCAAGAGGCAGGAGATAACCGTATTTTGTAAATATCGCCCAGATATAATAATACCAGGGAACATTGAAGCCGGGGGATTTATATAAATGCATAAAATTTTGATGGAACCAGGTATAAAACAATGTATTCTGGTCAAGCCAAATCCAGAGTAAAAGCGGAGCCGCAGCCGTTAATAAACCTAATATAAAGAGAGGCTGAATTAATTCTTTAAAACGCAGCCTTGCAAGAAGGTAGGCCCCGACGATCGCAAGAGCAAATAAACCGTTAACATCCTTAGTAAATATAGCCAGAAAAGTAAATAAACCAAATAAAAGATAGTAAATCCGGTTTCTCCTCTGAGCCAAAATAAAACTAAATATTGCCAAAGCGATAAATAAACTTACCGGTATATCCATGCGGCACTGGCGGGACAAACGGATAATATGGTTGGTAATCAGAAAACTGAAGCCTGCAAAAAATCCTACCCACTGGTTCTTAAGCATTTTGCCGAAATAATACAAAACACCAACCAGCGCTACTGCAGAAGTCATAGAAAATAATTTAGCCGTAAAAGCACTTACCCCAAAAAGCTTAAATAAGAAAGCAGTAACCCAGATGCATAACGGAAAATGATAATAAAAAACGCCGCCATATACCGGGTCATACATCTTAAGCCAATTACCGCTACGTAAAACCTCCTTAGCTACTACCGCGTAATTGCAGGAATCTACATCCAGTCCTCCAGGAACCCAGGAATAGGAGAATATTAACAGTGTTGCCATCCAGAGCAGTATAAACAACAAATAGTTTTCTTTTATTCTGAGAAATAAATTATTCATTTTTGTGCTCATTAAAATATTTGCCTGATCTTTTACTATAATTAGAAGCTAATTCCGGGCTGATTTTTAATGCCTTATTATAATCTAAAATTGCCTGGTCTAAATCACCTTTTTTCTGATAAGCGATCCCCCTGCTGTAATAAGCCAAGCCCAGGTTAGGTTCGGCTTTTATTGCCTGAGTGTAATCCGCTATTGCCCGGTCTAGATTATTTATAGCGTAATAGATTGTCGCCCGGTTATAGTAAGCCAGAGCAAAATCAGGTCTTATATCTATTGACCGGCTATAATCTCTGATTGCTTTCTCGTAGTTACCCTGAACCCTATGGGCATTCCCGCGGTTATAATAAGCCAAATAGGGTTCAGGATTAACTTTTATTGCTTTATTAAAATCATGTATTGCCTGTTCACTCTCGCCTTTTTTTGTATAGAGAAATCCGCGATTGTTATAGGCATCGTCAAAACCGGGATTAATTTCTATCGCTTTATTATAATCATTGAGTGCCCGGGTAAAATCTCCCCTGCTTAAATAAATATTTCCTCTTTCGCTATAAGGCCTGGCTTTAAGCGGAGATTTTTTGATACTATCACTCCAAAGGGTAATTCCGTCTTTCCATATTGAATTCCGGTTATAGGTTAAAATCGAATAAGCGCAAACCATAACCGACAGCAAAATAATTTTCAACCAAGATTTCCTGCCTGCCAAATAGTAAACAATATAGACTAAAAACAGGCTGAATCCAAACATAGGCAAATATAGGCGATGTTCGAAAATAACGTCTTTTATAGGTATTATGCTGGATTCCGGTAAAAGAGTTATAAAAAACCATAATATCGCAAAAGAAGCAAGACGGTGTTTTTTAAAAATTTTTATGGCAATGAAAACCATTCCTGCTAAAAGGATAAAGCTTGATAATACCTCTTGCTCAAAAAAGTTCTTTGAAACGGAATAATCATAGTCTAGATTCTGGTTAATGGGCAGCACAAGCAACCTCAGATAAGTAGCAATAACGCGTAATTGGGTAAAGAAATAATGCTGCGGGGTAATATCTAAGGCAGGCTCATTAATCATTCTCATTTCTTGAAAGTTCACTGATTTAGACAAATACATAGTTAAAGGGATGACAAAGAGCAATGTTAAAAAAGGAGAGAAAAGCTTGTAGTTTAATTTCTTACTTTCTGTTGTAAAAAAACAAAGTTCATAAAGCAAAATCATAAACGGCAAAGTCATTGTCATCTCTTTACTGTACATCGCCATAAGCGCAGTTAAAAAAGCAGCAAAGTAGTAATGCCGAAATTTATTAAAGCCAGCTCCCTCCTCTTTCATAAGCCGGGATTTGACATAAAGGCTTAAAGATATTAAGTAAAAGAAGGTGGCTAAAGAAGTAGCGCGCTGGACAATATAAGTAACTGCCTGGGTCTGAATAGGATGGGCTAGAAAAACTAAACCTGTTAAAAAAGCAATTAAGCCGGTAGGCCTGCTCATTTCTTTATCTTTTAATACCGGCGTAGAAAAAGTAAGCAAAACCAGCTGCCAAACGAGAAGCGACGAACCTAAATGCAGAAAAAAATTAATCAAGTGGTAACC
>Ga0180301_10002494_pt1 | contig 14467 bp, 14 predicted proteins | sample GuaBasSediGuay16_FD_121797 | JGI IMG/M metagenome (GOLD analysis project Ga0180301, IMG submission 121797) | Subseafloor sediment microbial communities from Guaymas Basin, Gulf of California, Mexico - Guay16, Core 4569-2, 12-15 cm | ecosystem: Environmental > Aquatic > Marine > Hydrothermal...
ATTAAATAGAGGATGCGCTCTCTAAAACGGCCATCATCTCCTTATGGATCCTTCCATTGGATGCCAGAATAGATGGAGATTCAAGGAAATAGTTGTTCCCGCCTATATCTGTTACAGTCCCACCTGCCTCCTCTACAAGCAGCCATCCTGCTGCGATATCCCAGGGATTTAATTTAAGTTCCCAGAATCCATCAAATCGCCCTGCTGCAACATACGCAAGGTCTAATGCTGCTGACCCTGCCCTTCTAATAGCCTGTGCCTTGAGGATCATTTTATTAAAGTAATTAAGATTATTGTGTCTGTCTTCACGTATATCATACGGGAAACCGGTAGCTAAAAGACTTTTAATTATTCCGCGAGTATTCGACACATGGATTTCTCTGTCATTTAAAAAGGCCCCCTTCCCTTTTTCTGCCACAAACACTTCATCGAGCATAGGATCATAAATAACGCCTACAATCATGGTATCGAGCCTTTCAAGTGCGATAGAAACACAAAAATAGGGGTACCCATGGGCATAATTAGTAGTCCCGTCCAGGGGATCTATAATCCATCTGAAATCAGATCCTCTATCTATATCGGTAAATTCTTCCGCCAGGATATCATGATCGGGAAACAGGGTAGTTATTGTGGAGGTGATCATCTCTTCAGAAATTTTATCTACTTCGGTTACCAGATTAATCTCTCCCTTATAATTTATTGTATGCGCTGAATTAAGCTTATCCTTGAGAAATATCCCTGCTTCTCGCGCTATTTCTATTGCAAACTCTTTGAAATCCTTCATTCTATTTTATTCTTTTATAGGATTATTCGAATATGAGAAGGGGAATCATCATAAAATAATCGGTTAACTATTTAGTTTAAATATACTTTATAAGTAGCTATTTTCACAGAGTAAAAAAATAGCAGTTAAAAAGCATATCCTGCGGATAAAGCGCCAAATAGCTGCTCACTTGTGATCTTTTGGTCGATTGTTGCGCTCCATGCCCCATCTGTATATTGTTTTTGTCTCCCATCTGTTTTGATATATGTATAATCAAGCTGAAGTGCAAAAAACCAGCTTCGTGAAACATTACACCGCCCTTTTAGCGAAAACAAGATAGCATCTCCATCGCAGTCTCCTTCTGAAACCTTGGCCCGTAACACATGGACATCCAGATCTTCTGCATGAACAATTGGCGAATAGCCAAGGCTCGTGACGAGACTCCATTTGTTGGTGAATATATACTGTGTTCCGATTTCAATATAAGGAATACTATAGGTCAATTCATATGTTAAATCTACACTGCCAGTTCCTGTGTAATCATAGCCTGACAGGCCAGAGGGAGACCATTGTCGGTTAAGCTTGCATTCGTAATCAAAGTTCTGATAAATATATCCAACTCCTGCAATAAATGACCAGTGTGGCCTTTCAAAAAACCTGTGGGAAATATTTATACCCAGTATTAATGCATCAAGGTATGCATCGCTTTGGGAATATACATCCAACTGGGATGGATTCGTTGAAGTCAACCAGTCTGAGTCTTCCATTTTTCCTGCATCACGTGTATAAGTTTTTTTCACACCTACGCTCACCTTTAAATTTTTTTTTTCGAACTCCTTGCTTTCCTCAACAGAAATCATCCATATATCTAACGGAAACGTTAATTCGCTTATTGAAAAATGATAGATGCCACTCCCAGATGGAGTGACACACCTACCCCCAATTTGATAGGTAGTATCCCCGCTCATTCCGCCAATCCCCACTGTGATATACGTATTGGGTCCCTGTGAAAAAGTTGTAGATTCATGGATCATACGAGTTTGGAAGACTTCTTTTTCATTTTCACCAGCAAAAAGATACGAAGTAACGCAGAAAATGCTAATAATAATAGGAAGAATAGGTTTTTTTAGCATAGCCTTGGCCCTTTTATGGCCATCTTTAGGATAAATTTCCAATCGGAAAGTTCCACCTCTTGCTTAGAGAAGTAAGGCTTTATTTACAGAACGCCTTCTAATGGATGGTATGATAGCCCAACACTTCGGAAACGGTGCTGGCCAGAGCGGTATCCACCTCTATGGTTCTAGTAGGAAGCTTTCTACCTGTTTTTTTCTCCTTCAGGCTTGCGTGTGCCTGTATAATCCAGGTAACCGCCACATCGGGGGGTACCTCAGATAGAAGCTTTCTTAACTTCTCTTGCTATTTATTGTTATTTAATGTAGCGTATACAATATTTTATAAACAAAAACCAACCTAATAAACAGTAAAGTTTAGGATATAGTGTGAAAATCGTTGCTGTGATACCAGCGCGGTATCAATCAAAACGTTTCAAAGGAAAACCCCTCGCCCTGATCGCAGGAAAACCTATGATTCAACATGTCTTTCAAAGAACAAAGGCCTGCCCGGAACTGGATGAAATATACGTGGCGACCGATGATCTCAGGATTTATGAATGTGTTCAGGAATTCGGTGGTACCGCAATTATGACAGGTGAAAATCACCAATCAGGAACAGACCGGATAGCTGAAGCAGTAGAAACAATTAATCTTGCGGATCGAGATATAGTAGTGAATATACAGGGCGATCAACCAATTTTTCAGCCATCAATGCTGTCTGATCTCATACAGGCCCTTATCAAAAATCCAAAAATTCCAATGTCTACTTTTATGCATAAAATTATAGATGATCAAGAAATCCATGATACAAACAATGTAAAGGTGGTTGTGGATAACGATGGATATGCCCTCTATTTTTCTCGTTTACCCATTCCGTTTTACAGGGATAAAAAATCAAAAAAAACGCTTTATTATAAACACTTAGGGCTGTATGCATATAGAAAAGAATTCTTATCAGCATTCACAAAACTTCCCTATAGCCTATTAGAGCACGCAGAAAAGCTTGAACAGTTACGTGTTTTAGAGCATGGTTTTAAAATAAAGGTGGTGGAAACAATCTTTGATTCCATTGAAGTAGATACACCCGAAGATATAAAGAAAGTAGAGCAAAACCTTTCCTGATCAAATACCTTTGTCTTATTGTTTTTTTAATTGCTCAAAATCCTGTGCAAATTTATTGCTTTGTTAGTGCATGGGCATCTTTTTTTGCTTCAGAATTATTAAGGCATTATATTTCACAGTTTTCTTATGCTATGTCCACAGGTGGGAAAGTTCTGGCGGGAGTATGGCTTGGTTTCCTTTCTCATCTTCTCCATAATTATACTGTGATAAAAGTTTTAAGTCATGAAGCGCTCTCTTATCACCTTTAAAAACTACTGTTTTATACCCTTTTCTGGCAATTAAACCTCCAGCCAAAGTGATACTCAATAGACTACTCGCATCATATTCAGCACCATCGACAACTAAGGTTAGTTTAGTTCCATAATATGCTGCGATGCGCGCAACAAGAGCAGCCGGCCTTAAATGGAAACCGAGATTTTTCGGGATCTTTAACTCACAGGTATCCATTTCAGTATATTCCCCAAGGATGTCATTTGATAACTTTTTACCTGTGTCTAAATATCTCCAGGTGTAAAACATCACAAAATTCATCATAATATCCAATATGTCAGAGGCATCGATAATCGCTGATATATCACGACTGGCACTGCCATAGCTGGTTGTATTGATATGCCTCTGGTATAAATGAGAAAGCCAGTTGACCAGACTCAGGAGATGCAAAGGCATGGAAATATACCCTCTAAAACTTTTTAATCTTTTATCCTGTGATTCTAATGGGGTGCGTCTAATATAATGGTCATAGGTAGACTGGAGGTTATGTATAAGAAACATAAGTTCTCTCGATTTCTCCTCATTTACTTTATTGGGTATAATATCTTTAAGATCTTTCACGTTACTTTTTCCACTATTCCAGCCAAAAGAGTTAAATTTCTCAACCACATTGAGGTACTGGGTTGCGATCTTGGCCACTATTTTTTTGGCATCGAATTCATCTTCCTCATCAATGGTATAAGGGAGACGTTTTTGGAAAGAAATTTCTGTGAAACTACCTTTATTCAATGTAGTTTTGGGAAGTTCAATACCCAACCGTAATGACTCATTTTTAACCTCTTCGTAGAGCGAAAGTATGGTTTCTTCGAGGAATGCCACTATATTGTTGGCTTCTGCAACAAATGTTTTGCCTTCATCATCGTTAAGGTCATATGAAGGATACCTATTGAGCACATGTTTCAAAATAAAGGCAATCTTTGCAAAGTTCCTGATGCATGCGACAAGTTCACCAAAAAAATACCAGGTTTTATTGTCCCGTGCGCAGTGGTCGTCCAGAAAACTCTCCAATTCCTCAGATTCCTCAATCAAATAGGCATAAAACTTTCTGGTATAGGGCCTATGTTCTCTGCGAAGAAAGTTGTATATCTTGAGGAAACTTTGAGAATATTGTTGAGCGAGCTTGAGAAATTCACCTTCTGTAATGACCCTTGTTAAAGATTTTTTCATAGAAAGATTCCCTTCAAATAAATGTCATACTGGTTATTTTTATCACAATCAGCACGCAAAAAAAACGAAATTTAAAATTGGGAATTAACGATTAAAATAGTCGCTTCTCAAACTCTTATGTAACTTGTAAGTTTCTCTAATTTATAACCTTGGAGCGCCTGACCGACTCGACATGAGCCTTTCTGCACCTAGCCGTTCGACCTGGAGGCTCTCGACAGGCTCAAGGCCGAGGGGCTCGCCGACATGACGCATGGCCGAGAGGAAGCGCCGGGGCCAGGCGCTGAGAAGGAATATTTTTGTCGAATATGTACCCTGTTTTACGATAACTATACGTTTGCTACATATGGATAACAAAATAGCCCCGATTTATCAACTCGGGGCTATAAAAAGTGTCCGGCGATGCCGTTACTTAATTTATTTTCCTCTTTTCTCCTAATTCTTTTCTAGGAAAAAACAATGTAAGTAGTAGACGAACATCCCAGACATTTTTATAGACAGCAACTATTATGCCAATAATTGTTTAGCATATTTATGATATAATTACAGTATGTTATATGAATCTTTACTAATTATAATTTAATTTGTGTTAGTTTTGACACAGCCAAAAGTGAAATTTAAACACAGTTTTCTTACATGCATTTTTGAATAAAAAACAAATCACTATCAAGTTGACTCACGGGGAGTGAAATGGTACATGATAATAAAGATAATTATAGTTGAGGATGTATTTGATAACTACCTAAAAATCTTACGATTTTTGGCTATGCTGTAAAACAAAAACACAAAACATTGTGGACCTTCATTACTTTATGCGAGAGGCTATTAGAGAGGCCAAAGAGGGGTGGCTCAACGGCGAGGTTCCAGTAGGCGCGCTTTTAATCAACCAATCCGATGAAATTTTAGCCAGAGACCATAATAGATGCATTTCCCTTAATGATCCTACCGCGCACGCTGAAATCCTGGTTATCAGACAGGCAGCACAAAAACTTAAAAATTATCGATTGAATGGAGCGACAATGGTTGTTACTATTGAGCCATGCCCAATGTGTATGGGAGCTATTATAAATGCCAGATTGGATACCCTCGTTTTTGGGGCATTTGATCAAAAGTGCGGCGCTGCGGGCTCGGTTTACAATCTGCCGGATAATGAAAGACTTAATCACAGAATAAGCATAATCTCTCGCATAATGGAACAAGAGTGTCGAGACCTTATGCAGGGTTTTTTTCGAGAAAGAAGGCGCGAATAGGAGAGGTACCGAAGTGGTCGTAACGGGGTCGACTCGAAATCGATTTGTCTCGTTGAGAGCGGGGCACGTGGGTTCGAATCCCACCCTCTCCGCCAACAAATGTAATCCCGCTGGTTCAGGGTTACATTTCACAGTCAACTTATGGCTGTAGCCCTTTGGGAATAATTAAATACAACTACATATTCTTATTTCTAAAATATAGCAAATAATGCTATATGCCACAAACGAAGGGCCAAAAGCGAAAGGCCAAAAGTATTTCGCTTTCGCGAAATTACGGAGAGATGTCCGAGCTGGTTTAAGGAGCGCGACTGGAAATCGCGTGTACTACCAAAAGTGGTACCGGGGGTTCAAATCCCCCTCTCTCCGCCATATATACCGTTAACATCTTCCATAAGCCAAGATTTGAAGATTTATCCGCCAGACCCGCCTGCCGAATGGCAGGCAAGGCAGGCTCACTTTAGGCGCTTTCATATGGACCAAATGAACGGAAAAAAACACTAATAATTCATGATGTCATACAAAGTTTTTGCAAGAAAATGGAGACCTCAGGTATTTGAAGAGGTTATAGGCCAGGAACATATCACAGAGACCCTCAAGAATGCCTTGCTATCTGATAGATTAGCTCATGCCTATCTATTCAGCGGCACACGGGGTGTAGGGAAAACATCTGTTGCCCGAATTTTTGCAAAGGCCCTTAATTGCCAAGACAGGCAGGATGGAAATCCCTGTAACAAATGCCATAAATGCATTGAGATAACCAATGGTTCATCTGTTGACGTCCAGGAGATTGATGGTGCATCGAACAGGGGAATCGATGAAATACGGAATCTTCGTGAAAATATACGGTATCTCCCTTCAAGCGGCACATATAGAATATATATCATAGATGAGGTCCACATGCTGACGCTTCCTGCATTTAATGCATTGCTAAAAACCCTTGAAGAACCGCCAGAGCATGTAAAATTCATTTTTGCTACCACTGAGGCCCATAAGGTGCCAGTAACCATACTATCACGATGTCAAAGGTTTGATTTTAAAAGGATACCCATAGCAAAAATAGAGGAGCAGATTAAAAAAATAGTTCAAAAAGAAGGAATAACGATAAGCGATTCCAGTATTGCCATTATATCAAAAGAGGCTGAGGGGAGTATGCGAGATGCAGAAAGCCTCCTCGATCAGGTTGTCTCCTTTGCAGGAAACAACGTCAAAGATGAGCAGATAATGGAAGTCTTAGGAATAATAGACAGGGCGCTTATCTATAAGACTTCTCAGGCGATAATCGATGGCAATAGCACAGTATGTCTGGATATAATTAATGAAATATATAATTACGGCTACGAGGTTAAAGAGTTTTACAAAGAAATAATGGTACAATTTCGAAATTTAATCGTCGCCCTCGTATCTCACAACACCTCTAACACATTGGATTTACCTGATAACGAGTTACAAGAAATAACAAAGCAGGCAAAACAGGCCAGCCTGGAAAGGCTTATTCAATCACTGAACTTTCTGATTAATAGGGAAGCAGATCTTCGCTATACAACTAACCCCAGGATTGCGCTGGAGGCAATTTTACTTAAACTTGCAGGACTTAAAGAATATATTTCATTTGATGAGTTATTAGGCAAAATAGAAGAAATTGAAAAACGGCTCAATACATCTCGGAGAATAGCATATGATAAACAACCAGAACCGACTTTAATAAAAGAAAAATATCCCGAAAAAAAACCAGCTCCAGATGATGGTAAGAAATGGAGCGAGTTTTTACGTTATATTGCTACTAAAAATAAGGCGATGGCAAATGTGTTAAAGAAATGGAAGTCCTACACTCTTACCGCAGACACCCTGGAATTATCTAACGAAGAAGGCTCATTTACAGGAAATTATTTTAAAGACTCCGAGCACTCCGATAATTTAATTGCGTATGCAAGGGCTTTCTTTCATCCAGACTTTACGGTTTTATTTACAAAGCAAAATCAGCCTAAAAAAGATGTGAAAAAAGGCTCAAAGGAAGATAGATTGCCGAGCACGGTAAGTGATATACTGGACATTTTTGAAGGCTCGATAGTTAAAGAAAGTTGAAAATTATAAGTTAGAAGTGAGCAAAAGTCCACAACATTTGCTTTTTAAACCCTAACCCATAAAAAGCCTTTTGCGAGACCTTAACTTTAGGCACTTTAGGCACTTACAATGAACCACTTTGTGTATAAAAACGATGATCTTTTTTGTGAGGATGTGCCAATAACAGGTATTGTTGAGAAGGTTGGAACGCCTTTCTATTGTTACTCCCATGCTACAATAACCAGGCATTTCAGGGTTTTTAGAGATGCTTTTAAAGACTTAGACCACCTCACATGCTTTTCTGTGAAATCCAACTCTAACCTTGCGATACTAAAAATCTTTGCCTTACATGAGGGGGGAGCAGATATTGTTTCAGGCGGGGAACTCTTTCGAGCTCTGAAAGCAGGGATTACACCTGATAAAATTGTATATTCCGGCGTTGGAAAGACACCAGAAGAAATGAAATTCGCACTTACATCAAATATTTCTATGTTTAATGTAGAGTCAGAGCAGGAATTACAGGCCTTAAATACAATAGCGGGCGCTATGGGCCGTAAGGCAACCGTTGCAATACGCATAAATCCTGAAGTGGAAACGCACACACACCCATATATTATGACTGGACATAGTGAAAATAAGTTTGGCATATCGCTCGAGAACTCCTTACAAACTTATGAATCAGCCAGACAGATGAAAAACATTGATGTAAAAGGAATATCATGCCATATAGGAAGCCAACTTACCGATATTGATCCCTTTTTAAATGCCTTAAGAAAATTAAAAGACATTTTACAAGAACTGAAAAAAATGGCATTCGATATTAGATTCCTTAACCTGGGAGGCGGTCTTGGAATCACATATGAAGATGAAAAGCCACCTCATCCTTTAGAATATGCAATGGCGCTAAAGGAAGTACTGGGAAAAGAAAACATTACCCTTATCCTTGAGCCTGGCAGGGTTATTATTGGTAATGCTGGAATTCTGATCACACAAGTACTCTATACCAAATCAACAAAAAATAAGAGATTTGTTATTGTAGACGCTGGGATGAATGACTTAATCAGACCTACTCTGTATAATTCTTTTCATGCAATTCAGCCGGTAAAAATAATACACTCGGAAATGGTAGTCGCTGATTTAGTAGGTCCTGTATGTGAAACCGGAGACTTCTTTGCGAAAGATAGGAAAATGCCAGCATTTCAATCCGGAGATTTAGTAGCTATAATGAGCGCAGGGGCCTACAGTTTTTCAATGGCCTCAAACTACAATTCCCGCCCCAGACCTGCAGAGGTAATGGTGAAAGGAAAGCTCTTCTCCATAATTAGATCAAGAGAAACATACGATGACCTTATTCATGGAGAGATGATACCCGAATTTCTTTGAAGTAAAATTAATTTTGAAATAGGAGAACAAAATGATAAAGGCTGTTGTTGCCGGCGCTGCTGGTAGGATGGGCGGAAGAATTATCCATATGATTCAACAGGGCGAAGAAATAATCTTAACAGGTTCCTTTGAAAGACCAGATCACCCTGCAATTGGCCAGGATGTGGGGGAGATGGTTGGTCTTGGTAAGATAGGCATTAACCTTGCCGGCGATATCAGCGACGCAATGAAAGATGCGGATGTGTTGATTGATTTTACTACTCCAGAAAGCACCCTGGATAATATCCGCTTTATTGCCGAGGCAGGTAAGGCAATGGTGATTGGCACTACGGGTATTACAGGCGAAGATGAAAGAGAGCTAAAACTCCTCGCACAAAAAATACGATGTGTCAGGTCCCCGAATATGAGCGTAGGGGTAAATGTATTATTCAAAGTAGTGGAAGGTCTATCTATAATTCTTGGTAAAAACTGGGATATGGAGGTGGTTGAAGCCCATCACAGGCTAAAAAAAGATGCCCCAAGCGGCACAGCAATGCATCTTGCTAAAATCCTGGCTGATTCGACCGAAAGAAACCTCGAGACAAACGCTGTCTATGAAAGAAAAGGATTTATTGGTGTCAGGACAGCCGAAGAGATTGGCATTCAATCTATAAGGGCTGGTGATATAGTGGGTGAGCATACTGTGATGTTTGCCGGAACAGGAGAAAGGATTGAGATTACTCATAGGGCACATAGCAGGGATAACTTTGCCAAGGGCGCATTGCTTGCAGCGACATGGGTTGTTAAACAACCGAATGGCATTTATGATATGCAAGATGTATTGGGATTGAGAGAGAGGAAAAATGTTTAAACTCGCTGAAAGAATTAAACAGTTACCTCCATACCTGTTCAAAGAGATTGACCAAAAAAAGAAAGAGATAGCAGCAAAGGGAGTGGATATCATCGACCTTGGTATAGGTGACCCTGACCTCCCTACCCCGCCTAACATTATAGAGGCAATGGTACAGGCTGTGCGAGAGCCTGCCAACCATCATTACCCCTCGTATTCTGGAATGGAAGATTTTAAGATCGCCATTGCCAAATGGTACGAAACGAGATTCTCAGTCAAACTTGATCCTGCAAGCGAGGTAATTGCCCTGATTGGGGCAAAAGAAGGGATAGCCAACTTTTCCCTGGCATTTCTAAACCCAGGTGATTGTGCTCTCATTCCTGCTCCTGCGTATCCAGTGTATAATAGCGGCACCCATTTTGCGGGCGGCAGGCCGTATGTGTTACCCCTTTATAAAGAAAATAATTTCCTGCCGGATCTTGCCTCTATTCCAAATGAAATAGCCCATACGGCCACAATATTATGGCTCAATTATCCTAACAACCCAACAGCGGCTGTAGCTGATAGGCATTTCTTTGAAGATGTGGTCACATTTGCGCACACCTATCACATAATAGTATGCAATGATCTTACCTATAGCGAAATCGCCTTTGACGGATACAAACCTATGAGCCTCCTTGAAATCAAGGGAGCGAAAGATATAGGAATAGAATTTCATTCCTTATCAAAAACGTTCAACATGACTGGATGGCGGATTGGATTTGCCGTGGGAAACAGTGATGCCATAAATGGATTAGGCGCAATTAAAAGCAATATCGATTCAGGTATTTTTCAGGCTATTCAAGTAGCTGGCGTAGAGGCCCTGAGGGCAGTTGAGGAAAGTAGCCCAGCGATACGAAAAATTTATACCAGGAGGCGAGATATTATGGTGAGCGGGCTGAGGGATACCGGTTTTACGGTAAGTCCATCCAAAGCCACGTTTTATCTCTGGGTCCCTGTTCCTGATCCCTATACGTCGGTGGATTTTACTACGAGGCTCTTAGAGGAGGCTGGCGTTGTAGTAACGCCAGGGAATGGATTTGGTGATCCTGGCGAAGGCTATATAAGGCTGGCATTGACAAAGGACGAGAGTCGCCTTATCGAGGCAATAGAGAGGATAAAAAATATCGGCATATAATTGAAATCAATTATCGCATATATAGGGATAGGATCAAACCTGGGAGATAAATCTTTTAATTGTCGATACTCTATTGACCAGATAGACACATTACCAGGCTGCCATGTGATTGATCGCTCAACACTATTTAAAACAGAGCCAGAGGGTGTTACCGGACAGCCCTGGTATGTAAATTGTGTTGCTCAGATTGCAGTGATGAAAAGCCCATTCGAACTATTAAATGGACTTATGAATATAGAATCCGCAATGGGCAGAGTAAGGAGGAAACGATGGGAGGCCAGAATAATTGACCTCGACATACTTCTGTTTGGTCAGGAGATACGAGAATCTCATAATCTGATTATCCCCCACCCATTAATGCACGAAAGGCGGTTTGTATTAGAACCTTTGGTTCAATTGGCGCCTGACCTTGTGCATCCTGTTTTTAAATTAACCATACGAGAGCTTTTAAATAAACTGCCAATCCCGCCATACAGCGGAACTGTTGAAATCCTAAAGGAGGAAACATGAAATTTTTTATTGACACGGCAAATATCGCCGAAATAACAAAGGCCAATGAATTGGGTGTGTTAGATGGTGTCACAACAAATCCCACACTGGTGGCAAAAGAGGGAAGAAAATTTGAAGAATTAATTAAAGAAATTTGCCACATAGTAAATGGCCCGGTAAGCGCTGAAGTAGTAAGCATTGAAGCAAAGGGCATGGTTAAGGAGGCGCAACACCTGGCAACACTTGCCGATAATATAGTGGTTAAAATCCCCATGATAACTGAAGGGATCAAGGCCACGAAGATACTATCAAAAGAAAATATTGCGACGAATGTAACCCTGGTATTTTCACCCTTGCAGGCGTTGATTGCGGCCAAGGCAGGTGCGAGCTATGTGAGCCCCTTTATTGGCAGACTGGATGATATAACGAGCGTTGGCATGGAAATAGTAGAGAATATAGTAACCATATATGACAATTATGGATTTGAAACTGAGGTTATTGTGGCAAGCATCCGCAATCCTGTCCATGTATTAGATGCGGCCTTGCTTGGTGCCCATATTGCTACAATTCCCTTCAAGGTACTCTCCCAATTAACCGAACATCCTCTCACCAGGATAGGATTAGATAAATTTTTAGCGGATTGGAAGAAAATGGGGTAAATAATGGTATTCTTATAACTATACTTTTTTCACTTTTTTTTCTTTCATATCTGCGCAGGCCGATATTTATCGATTCAAGGATAAAAGGCGCTTCGTTGAGAAGGTTATGAAATATTATAGTGAATTTAAAAAACAGGGGACTAAAACCTTTGGGCATGAAAAAAAGTCAAAGCAACATAAATAACCTCCCAAACACACTGAGTATTATAAGGCTCGTTTTCATTCCAATAGTTGTTATATGTCTGTATTTTCCTGGAAAATTGGGAAGTTTCTTAGCTGCCTTCTTTTTTGGACTGGCCGCAATAACAGATCTTCTAGATGGTTTCTATGCCCGTAAACATAAAAAAATAACATCCCTGGGTAAATTTCTTGATCCCTTAGCCGACAAATTACTGGTTTCAGTAACCATGATCATGCTCATAACCCTTAGTAGAATTCCAGCCTGGGTTGTTATTCTGATTATTGCAAGGGAAATGGCAGTAACAGCCCTGAGGGGTATTGCGGTGGTTGAGGGTAAGGTTATCGAGGCACATTCCCTCGGAAAATACAAGACAATATTTCAAGCCGTGTCAGTTGTATGTCTGTGCCTGCACTACCAGTATCTACACATTGATTTCCATGTCGTTGGAATGACTTTCCTGTGGGCAGCTTTAATATTAACGATGTGGTCTGGGTGGGTATATTTTAAAATGATTAAAAAGATGTTGATCTAAAAAACTTGACATTTTTTTTGAGGAGTAGTAAAGGATTTAAAAAAATGAGCGGGAATAGCTCAGTTGGTAGAGCATCACGTTGCCAACGTGACGGTCGCCGGTTCAAGCCCGGTTTCCCGCTCCAATAAAAGGCGGCATAGCCAAGTGGCTAAGGCAGCGGTCTGCAAAACCGTTTTACACCGGTTCGAATCCGGTTGCCGCCTCCAATTACTATTGGAATACCGGATGTTGGAGACTCAAATTCACATTTCGAATTAATTATGGTCTCAAAAAAAACTACCATCTTATTCATTCCGAGAGGATTACACAAAGTAAGAAAAATTAGTTTTTCTCGGGGCGCACTGTTTAGCCTCCTCTTTTTTATTTTTATCACACTTCTGAGTGTCATCTGGTTTGCCACCGATTACATAAAAATAAAGACCAAAATGCCAGAATTGCAGTATCTAAAAAAAGAAAACAAATTTCAAAAAACCCACATCATTGCCTTAAGTAAAAAAATCAATCAGATCAACCAAGCCATGGCCAAGCTTCAGAAATTTGAGCATAAGTTAAGGGTCATGACCAACTTAGAACCATCTAAGCAGCACGAAGAATTATTGGCGGTTGGAGGCTCAAATGAAAGTACCCTTGCATCAGGGTATCAACTGGAGGAAGTGCATAAGGGATTAATTAAGCAAATGCATAAATCTTTAGAGGACTTAGAAAGAAAGACAGCGATCGCCTCCATATCTCAAAGCCAATTAAATGATTTTTTAAAAGAGCAGAAATCCATTCTGGCGTGCACACCATCTATCAGGCCAACAGATGGCTGGCTTTCTTCTGGATTTGGCTATAGGATCTCTCCCTTTACAAATCGAAGGGAATTTCACAAAGGAATTGACATAGCAACCAGTATCGGGACACCCGTCATTGCCCCCGCTGATGGATTAGTTGCAGATGCATATAACAACGGTAACTTCGGAAAGATGATTGTTATTAATCATGGATATAATTTAAAAACACGATATGGACACCTTAGTAAATTCCGCGTAAAAAAAAGGCAACATGTTAAAAGAGGTCAAATCATAGGAGAGGTTGGAAATACTGGACGATGCACAGGTCCTCACCTCCATTATGAGGTGCTTCTTGATGGTGTCCCTGTAAATCCTCTCCGATTTATACAAAACTGATGCGCGCCTCACCTGTTTGATTCTTTTCCATAACCACTCTCAGTTTTTTATTCTTCCATGTAAATTCACTCTCTCTTTGCAAAAATAACATTTATTGTGTAAAATTAAATATATTATGGAACATATTTAATTGCGACTTGAATTTTTCAATATAAAAGTTTAATCAGAAGTAACAACAATTGTAAGGAAATTTTTTATGATAGGTAAGATTTTTAAAACGATTATTGGAAGCAAAAACGAAAGAGAGCTTAAAAAACTTGCCCCAATAGTTCAAAAAATCAATGAACTTGAACCCCTGTTTAAAGG
>Ga0180301_10002495_pt1 | contig 14467 bp, 13 predicted proteins | sample GuaBasSediGuay16_FD_121797 | JGI IMG/M metagenome (GOLD analysis project Ga0180301, IMG submission 121797) | Subseafloor sediment microbial communities from Guaymas Basin, Gulf of California, Mexico - Guay16, Core 4569-2, 12-15 cm | ecosystem: Environmental > Aquatic > Marine > Hydrothermal...
ACTAGAATACATTATTCCCGGCCACAAAGATTCCCCCCCACCCCGAAGGCTGTCACGCCGCCCGCTACGTCCGATTTGTTTTCGAATATATTAATTTCGGACGCGTGCGTCGCGCGGGTGGGTGTCGGCGTTTTCTCTGCAGTAAAATATTCCCCGATATCTCGCCATATCATTTTCCTGAAATTCGTTCTTGCGGGTCATTTTATTATCTCTTATATTGGTTCTGTTAATAGGTTCCATTTTAAATAAACTTACCCGCTGAAATGACTCCTGCGAAATAGCCGGTAAATGTTATTTCGAGGAGGATAGTGATGAGAAATCTTTTGAATGACAACGACTTAGGATTTCTCCCCTACGGGTCGAAATGACAAAGTTCACTATTTTGCAGGATTCAGTATCGGTCGAATCCAAAGGAGGAAAGATGAAGAGGTTCGCGTTCGTTATCGCTGTTCTGTTTCTCGCGGGATTGGCTTTTTCCGATGTCCCGCATCTGATTTCGTATCAGGGCCTGATTGTGGACGATATAACTGGCGACCCGGTCCCCGACGGCGGCTATCCGATAACCTTCAGGTTGTTCGATGTCGAAACGGGCGGCTCGGAAATCTGGTCGGAGAGCTACCCGAGCGTGACAGTTACCGGTGGATTGTATTCTGTTATGCTCGGTTCGATGACAGCTTTTCCGTTCTCTGTCGATTTTTCCGAGCGATACTGGCTCGAGGTCGTTTTCGACGGGACCACTCTATCGCCGCGTTACGAACTCGGCGCGAGTCCTTATGCGCTGAATATTTCCGATTCGGTTTATAACATCGCCGGATACGTTTTCGGCGACGGCTATACCGAGGGTTGTCTCGCCCAAAGCGGGCTATCGCTGCCGTCCGGCGAGATTGTCTCGCCTACCCGCGACGCTACGGCCGTTTACGGTTTCGGCGATTTCGATGTCGGCGTTTACGGTTACTCCGACCTGTGGGAGGGCGTTATCGGATATAGCACCGGCGACGACGGCGTCCAGGGGGTTTCGACATCCGGCTCTTACGCGGGCGTTCACGGAATGAATACGAGCGGCACTACTGTAGAGGGCTATCTTGGATTTAACGGATACGGGATTTATACTCCGCATAACGCTTATATAAGCGAATATCTGCAATTAGGTGGGATAACGTCCGCACCTTCGCCGGGAGAAGGGAAAATATACTACAATTCTACGGACAAGACGGCGTATTTGTTCGACGGTTCGGTCTGGCAGAATTTAGTTGGAGGCAGCGCTGGGCCTCACAACCACTGGGGCGAAACGTGGAGTGGAACAGGCAGCGGACTTACGCTCGAATCTACCGGCGGAACCGGCCACGGATTAAGTGTGGATATAGAGCCACAATCTACTGACGGGAGTATGTGGCTGATTAGCGCAAGCTACAACGCAGTAGTAGGTCTTTCGACTGGTTCGGAATATTCTGCCGGTGTTTATGGATATTGCAACGGTATGGCAAATAATTCAGGTGGCGTTGTCGGTGCGTTTTCTAGTGTTACATGGGGTGGACTGGGCTATGTCGATGGTTCCGGTAGTGTGTGGGGCGGCTATTTCAGCGGTGACGTCAATATCGACGGCGACCTCACGGTTACGGGCAGCTATCCGGGTGGAATTTCTCTCTGGAACGATGGCGGAACTTATATCGAACCGGTCAACAATACTAATGTATCGATTAATGATGCGGGAGCGACCTTCGATTTGCAAGTGAACGGCACCTCATCTACTGGTGCGAGCATTTATGGTTTTCATACGGCTTCCGGCGCCGGCGAAAGATACGGCGTTCTTGGAAGTTGCGGTTCGCTACCCGCAGGTAGTGGAACGAACTATGGCGTGAAAGGTTCTGCGACGGGCGGGACTATCAACTACGCTGTCTATGGCGATGTCGGCGGAAATCCCGGATATGGTGTATATGGCACAGGTGGAGCGGGAAAGCCATTCGGATACCTCGGCGGACAGGATTACGGAGTATATGGCGAAGGAAGCGTACTTGGCGCCGCTTCAACCGGTCATTCTATTGGATACTTTAAAAATACAGTTACATCCTCCGATGCCGCCGGCGTCTATGCGGAATGTGCAAACACCGACTACTATGGATATGGCGGCTATTTCAAGGGAGGGTATTATGGCGTAAAAGGCGAGGTCGCTCCAACGGGAGACCTCGCTTATTATGGCGTCGAGGGTTATGTCCATAGTGTTGGCGGAGCTGCCGGCGACAATTATGGCGTGTACGGGATTGCCTCAGGAAGTGGAATGAAATATGGCGTTTATGGTGTAGCAAGCGGTTTAGGAACAAACCACGGCGTTTATGGTGATGCAATGGGCGGAACTACTAACTGGGCTGGATACTTCAATGGAAATGTGAATATCACAGGAAGTATCTCCAAAGGGAGCGGTTCGTTTCTAATCGACCATCCCGACGACCCGCTGAATAAGACATTGCGACATAATTTCGTCGAGTCGCCGGAAAATCTGTGCCTATATCGTGGCAAAGCCAAACTCGATGCAAATGGCGAAGGAATAGTCGAAATGCCAAGCTATTTCAAATCGTTAACCGAAGAAGATGAAGCGTCGATAAATCTCACTCCTGTCGGAAAACCATTCCCGACGGGTTGCGATTGGAACGATGATTTCACTGCATTTACTGTGTATGGCGAACCTGGTCGTGAGGTGTATTACATCGTTCTCGCCGACCGCGACGACCCTGTAATGCGCGAGCTTTATCGACCGGTCGAAGAGACTAAAGGGGAAAACAACGGCTGGGAAAAGGGCAAACTGCTCTATCCCGAAGCCTACGGTTACCCCGAGGAAATGGGCGTCGATTATTCGAGAAATCACAAGCAAGAGAAATAATCCGAAGAGTTTTCGAAAAAGCTGTGCCTAATCGATTGAACGAAAGTATAATGCCTACGGCTTAGGTCGTAGGCTATATTTTTATAAGAACCATTGTCGCTTGATTCCTGTGAGAACCGTTCTAAACGGGTAGTTATGAATGATGAACCAAAAACGATTATTGCTATCGACCTTGGCAGCCGCGCGGTGAAAATCGCTATCGTAAAGGGGGAAGAGCCGTTCGAATTATTCGCCTATGATACCGCTCTGTTTTACTCCGAATTCGGAGAACCTGCGACGGACGGTTTTCGTCTCGATATGTCTAGATTCGGTGTGTCGGATGATGCGATTGTCCGGGCTACCGGCTATGGCCGCAACGCGTTGAATATCGCCGATGCCGAAGTCGCTCCGGAGATACAGGCGCACGTGGCGGGCGCAGTATTTCAAACGGGCTTAACCGACTTCACGCTTGTCGACCTCGGCGGCCAGGACAGCAAGATAGTATGGGTTAAAGACGGCACAGTCGACGATTTCTTTATGAACGACCGGTGCGCGGCGTCCGCAGGACGTTACCTTGAGAATATGGCTAATGTTTTGCGTATGTCGCTCGACGAACTATCTCGTTATTGGGAAAATCCCGAGCCGCTATCGGCGACTTGTGCGGTTTTTGGCGAGAGCGAATTAGTTGCGAAACTCGCTAAAGGGGTCGACAGACGACGACTCGCCGCCGGCGTCAACGCGCAAATTTTGCGGCGTTTCGCGGCAAAATTGGACTCGAACCCGCCGGGTAAAATCGTTCTCGTCGGCGGAGTTGCGAAAAACGGAGCGATTGCAAAGCTGCTCGCCATCCGATACGATATTCCTATAATTATTCCGGAACACCCACAGCACAATGCGTGTTTAGGGTTGATAATGCACTAGCATATAAGCAGGCTGTCCCGCTATCCCATACATTCGGTAAGTTTATGGTTTATAGTATTTTCGAACGCGAAAATCGCGCCCGCCCCGGGTTTTTAGTTATTCCCATAACCCACGACCGAAGTCGTGGGCTATTTTATTACCAATTCAAAATCCCCATATACAACAATTTTTTGGGACATTCCTTTCATTTATAAAACTCGACTATTAGACCGCAATTCGAGATATTTAAAAATGAATCCTGCAAAATAAAAGAATAATACGTTCTTGCGAGGAGTGAAAGCGACAAAGCATTCTCGATAAGTGATTACTATACCATAAGATAAGATAGCCGCACCTTGTCGAAAAAAGTTCGCAATGGCATGATACCTTAATTTTGCAGGACACACAATCAAATTTATTATAGGAAATTACAGATATTATTCCTATATTAATCCGGACAATTATCATATACCCTTCTGCAAAATAGATAACAAATGTCGTCTCGAGGAGCGGAGCGACGAGAAATCTTCTGAATGACAACGATTTAAGATTTCTCGCGGGTGTTCGAGATGACAAAATTCTCTATTTTGCTGGAGCCACTAATTATCATATCTGAAGGAGAAAAATGGCAAAAAGAATCGGTTATCTTAGCGGGACCGACGCTATGGTTTTAACGCGAATAGCGGCCGAGGGTATCGGGACGATACCGCTTTCAAATGGATGGGACGACCACGGCAAGTATATCGCTCATATTACCCCCGCGGACGGGTTATCGTTGATAGTCGCGCCTTTTCATAAAGTAATGGCGGCACCGGGCGACCCTGTCGGTCCGAAAGATGTTCTAACCTCGGCTCTCGAAGCCGCGATACCTATTCTGATAGTAGCTCCCGAGGACGTTCAAATAAAGATACGGAAGTTCTTGAAAAACAGGAAAGTCGAGTTCGTAACCCCGGAGAACCTTCTGGAGACAATGAAGTCGATTTTAAAGGTTTGAGCGGTTATACCTATGGGAGGCCCGCTTTTGCCCAGAGCTGTATTGTTATTGTCTGGTCACCAGTAGCGACATAATAACGCGGCACGACGAAGCTCATCCAAAGCATCTCTGTATTAGCCCCATCGACACAGAACGATAGGTTCTGTCCGCCCGGGCCGAGATAGGAACCGTCGGCCCAGATAATAGTATCGGCGAGAACGTCGGTCGGGTCGAATATAATCGGCGGCGAGCCGTCGTCGTTGAAATGCCCGTAGATTACCGTCGTATCCCAGGCCGCGTGGTCGGCGAGTATCCACCAATCAGGCACAGAGCTAACGGCAAGCCCGAGGTCGAGTTGGACATTCCCTATATTAGTAATCTGAATACCGTCAGAAGCGGTCATAACGACCGTTTGCATGGGCGCGAGAGTATCGTTCACGACCCACGCTGTATCCGACAGGTCGAGAACTATTTGCTGCGGAACCACATAATCTATCCATCCGGTCGAAACAGCATCCTGACCATCGTTGAAAAGCCAGCGATACCGAAACGTATCTATGTATTCGCACCGAAACGTATCCGAATATGAGAAAACGGAACCGTCCTGATAGATATGGTCGTCCGTCCCGATATTATAGACCGTTCGGAAACCGTCGTCTATCTCGAGTTGGCGCTGTGTCGGGAGGTTGTTATCGTCATCGTCATAGGTGCAATCGAAAGTTATCCACGTGGTATCGCGGTTTATAGTATGGTCGACCGATTGCAAGAGAGTAGGAATCGAGTTAGTGCCGATATTGTAATTATGTGTATGGCAATACATTCCAGTGGCTTTGGTCGCATCGGTTACTTGATACGCGAGGGAATCTAGCCCGACGAGCCATGTGGCGACGGTCGCACAACCTGTGCCGATGCATTCCGATTCGTTCGGCCAGGTTCCCCAACCATTGGCTGTTAGCTGGCTGATAGGAACGCGCACGGTAAAATCAGTCGAGTTATCCGGGCCGGAGGAGAAAGTCAGGTCGCATAAACGGGAGTAATTGTTCATAGGGTCGTCGTCGCCGCCCGCCGATGTGTCGGCTTCTTTCCAGAATTTATAAAGCCCGTCCCAGATACGGATAACAAGTGCGTTTATATCGCCGACGACGACGGCATAGAAGACGCTATCGCGGTCTGGCGACTCGTTATTTAAGATAGGAATCGCAAGCAAATGCCAGTAGAAATAATACGGCCATAAACTGCTATGGCTATCTTTCCATCCGCCGGCGAGGGTTACCCTGAAAAAGAATTCGTCACTGTCGTAGCCGCCGTAAAAACTGTTAATATTGTATGAGCTCCAAGTGTGCCCCTCGATATCGAGATTGTCTAAGGTCGCATCGCCAAGATACGCGCTTCTATTCGTCGCGAGCGGGAAAGTTGTCGGGACGTTATCCGGGCATTCGCTGGTAAAGGTGGACTCGGTCTCGCACTTGAAATAGTATTCGACATTACCGCTGGCGGCATTTGTGCGGCTACATTCCCAGGTTTCCTCGTAATACAACCCGCCGATATTGGTCATAGGTATCGCCCCGAGCCAGCTACTTCCCCCATCGATTGAACAATAGACATGGCCGCTTTCGACCTCGAGACTTTCCGCGACCTCCGGGTCGTTAAGCGTGTCGATAAAGTCGGCGTTAAAATAGGTCGAACCGCTTGGGATTGCAGCGGAATTACAGGGGTCAGAAATCTCTCTCGGAAAGGCGAGGCTCACTCCTAGGTCGAGCTGAGATAACGCTCCCGCGGCGAGAATAACTATTAACGAAACGACGAGATAAAACCTCATAATCCCTCCTTAAACGATTTATAAATGACTCCTGCAGAATCGCTCGTAAATGTCATTTCGAGGAGCGAAGCTACAAGAAATCTTTCGAATGACAACGATTTAAGATTTCTCGCGGACGCTCGAAACGATAAAATTCTCTATTTTGCGGGATTCATTGATTTATAAAACTTATTATTATTAATATAAGAAAATATAAGAAAAATTAAATGAAAATACAATAATAATCTAACAGAGATAAGGAAATCTGAAAAATATATACTTTTACCGAGCCTATCCTACCTTCTGCTTGGATTCAAATCCCAACCGATTTTTAAAAAACCTTGAAAATTTCTAAAAAATATCTATAATTGAAATAAGGAAAAAATCGCCATTTTAGCAAGGAGATTATTGTGAATAAGCTAACCTTTTTTATTCTCATTCTATTCTTATTCTCTACTATTATCGCTCAGACTGGAACCTCGCTAAAACCCCGGGAAAACAAGAATAACGAAAACGTTTCCGGACTGCCGGTAGAATCCGAAGTCGAGGAAATACCTTTTGTTCCTATCTCTTCCGAAAATATAAGCGAGTTTCCGGCACCCAATACAGAAAACCGTCCCGATGTCTGGTCGGTTCGTGTCGAGGAAGTTTCGAAACCTATCCCCACCGAAACAACGACCAAGTCTGTATCTACCGACGAACAAAGGGAAGAAAGTGTTATCGAAGCGGATAAAGAGAAGCGACCCGAAAAGACCGAACGAGCTCATAATCGAGCTAAAACAAAAAAGAGAATACACGAAAACAAAGCCGACGAAAAGGGAAACTCAAATAGAAAAGGTCGTCGAGGTCCAGAGACAAGACCGCCCGGGTGGGATAAAGGTAGAAAAACCGGTTGGGGCGATGGGGATGTCCCGCCGGGTCTCAGAGATTAACGCTCGATATTCTCAGCTATAGAACCGGTCGGAATTTAGCTGTTCACTCCGTATTAAATTCTAAAATTCCGCCGCTACACCGATATGAATATCGAGGATATCGGTTTTCGACTCGGAATAATAATAGGTAACGGTGCCATCCGTATGACGTTCGATATCCCCCTCGCGCAGGTATTCGGCATTACCCCCTAACATATACAATACTTTCAGGTCGATATATACTCTTTCGGTGCCGCCCATTGTGCGGCTACGCTTTCTCTTTTTCTGTTCCCAGACCTGAATCATAATTCCACCACCGCCGCCGTAAGCGATAGTAATATCGTCGAAATTAGTGGAACTCGCAACATCGTAATCGCTATTCACATCCTCGACAGAGGTTTCGGTCCACAGATAATTGAAGCCAAAGCGGCCTTCAAGATACGGTTTGGCTATCGGAAGATTTGCTCTCAACTGCAACAATAAATTTCCAAACGAAAAATTATTCGATGTATGCACCTCGACCGTAACGTCCGGAACAGTCAAAGAAAACGGTTCGTAACGTGTTTCCGAGCCGTAAATAAGGACGCCCAACGCACCGCCGAGCGCGACGGAAGGATTCGGCTGCCACGCCATCTGCCCGCTGAGACCGAAACCGGTTCGGTCCACGTTTTCTTTGAATTCGCCCTGCGGAAGGCCAATCGTAAAATACAACCCACCCTGCCAGTCTGCGGCAAAGGCCTGAGATAACAAGGACGATAGTATTATTATTAACGTTATTATTACATTGCGCATTTCGAGCCTCCAGTCCGGTGTATTTTCAGTATAAATTATTAGTATATTATCGTTCCTATATATCGAGGTCAAGCGAAAAACGAGCTAGGGGTATCCCCGGATTTTTGCTACTATTACGTATGTCGAGAATTATTCAGGGAACTCCTTGCCTTATTTGATATTGACACGAGTTATTACACAAATATATTCAATAACAAATATGATACTCTCGCGAAAAACAGATAGGACAGCCAAATATATCATCTTTATCGGTGATGTTATTCTCATCGCCGGTGGTTTCGCTCTCGCGTGGGTATTGCGTTTCGAGAGCGGAATAATCCCTATTCTCAAGGAATATCAGCCTTTCTCGACCTACCGGATACCCATTGTAGTAGCTATGGTTATCTGGATTTTAGCTTTTGGATGGCAACGGCTATTCCATATCGAGTTTTCGCGGAAAATCGGCCAGGAACTTGGAAAGATTATCAAAGCCAGCGTTGTGTCTTTAATGGTTACGATGGCGCTGACGTTCCTTTTCCGCGGCGAAACATATAGCCGTCTTACGCTCGCTATCGGTGTAGTTATCGTATGTATTTTAACGGCGCTATATCACCGACTCGTAATTACTATATTGAAACGGATGCTTCGAAAGGGTACGGGTGTCGCCCGTAAAGTGGTTATCGGTGATGGCGGTCTCGCCGAGGAAACGGTAGCACAGATACTTGCGGACCCATTAACAAATCGAGGGCTTATCGGTCGCCTTTGCACGGACGACTCCCCGCAGCGTATCGGTGCACCAAGCGAGCTTAAAACGACGCTGATAAATCGAAACATCGACGAGGTTATTCTCGCGGAACCGGATGTTTCGGAAGCGGCTATTAGACGGATGTTATACGAATGCCGTAAAGAGAAAGCGCTTTTCGTGATGGTGCCTACTTTCCAGGGGCTTTTGCGCGGGATTATCGAGATTGACGAAATTGGCGAACTTGGAACGATAGTTTTTCGCGACGTCGTTATGGCTGGTTGGCAGCGCTACGCCAAACGCGCTATGGACCTTATCGGCAGCGGATTGGGCATTATCCTGACATCCCCTTTATTCTTGATTATCGCTATCGCTATCAAACTCAATTCTAAAGGGCCGGTCTTCTTTACTCAGGAGAGAGTCGGCAAAAACGGGCGCAAATTTCGTATGTTGAAATTCCGGTCTATGTTTATCGACGCCGAAAAACGCCTCGCCGAACTTCTGGATAGAAACGAGCGCGAGGGAGCCGTTTTCAAGATAAAGAAAGACCCCAGGATTACGGCTGTAGGAAAACTACTCAGGAGGTTTTCTCTCGACGAGTTACCGCAGATTATCAATGTCTTTTTGGGGCAGATGTCACTCGTTGGACCCAGGCCGCCGCTCGAACGTGAACTCGCCGAGTATGAAAGCTGGCAACTAAAGCGTGTGGACACCATCCCCGGAATGACGGGCCTGTGGCAGGTCTCGGGCCGTAGCGACCTTTCTTTTGCCGAGATGGTGCGGCTGGATATATATTACATCGAACACTGGAGTATATGGCTGGATATAAAGATACTACTTAAAACGATACCGGCGGTATTGTTAGGTAAAGGGGCGTATTGATTGGTGGTAATTAAATATTCTAAATCAAAAAGGATAAAATATTGACCAATAGCTTATTAAAACATATATTATAACAACGATGATTGAAAAACCTCCTATTGACAAAATAATCTGCGGGGATTGCCTCGATGTTCTTATAGATTTCCCCGATAACTGTGTGGATTTAATCGTAACCTCGCCGCCTTATACCGATAGACGAAAAAACACATACGGCGGGATACACCCTGACGAATACGTCGATTGGTTTTTGCCCCGGACGGCGCAATTCTTAAGAGTTCTACGACGCACCGGCACTTTCATATTGAATATCAAGGAACGAACTTTTAATGGTGAACGCCACACCTACGTCATCGAATTAATCCTCGAAATGCGAAAGCAAGGCTGGCTCTGGACAGAGGAATTTGTTTGGCATAAAAAGAACTGCTATCCGGGGAAATGGCCTAATCATTTCAGGGATGGGAAAGAGGTGGATTGATGAGCTATGAAGCTGAAATGCTTAAAAAATGGGATATGCCGCCTCGTAAAGAAGTCGAACGAGAATTATTACGTGAATTTGTTAAACATGGTGGGGTAGTAGCAGAATTTGCTTCAGGACAGGAAATTGTGAAAGATATAGCAGACTATTTCGCGCTTACGGAGGAACAGCGAAACGTGCCGTTAGAGAGAATATATAAAAAGGAAAACCGAGTAGTAAAAACGCCCCTTTGGCATCGTCTATTGTTTCGTGCCGCGGATTCCCTCGCAAAAGAGAAATTATTAATACGTCCATCTCAAACTATTAAACTTACGAAAAAGAAAGAATGGATGTTAACGGAAAAAGGGTTCGATAGAGCCTTAAAACTTTCCGACATTTCTGCGATAAGAAAAGAAAACCTTCCAACTAAATCGTACGAAGTCCAGAAGATAGTAAAAAAGTTAAACGAATCTCGAAGACCGGAAAAATATATTCCTTTTGATAAAAAAAAGAAAGCCGCTAAGGTAACGAGAGAGGCGGTTTTAAGGACTAGAGCGTTTAGATTAGCTGTAACCGAAGCGTATAGTTATCGATGCGCAGTTTGCGGTTTGAAAATTTCCTCGCCCGATTCCTTATCTTGGGAGGTCGAGGCGGCGCATATTGTCCCGCATAGTCATATGGGTCGAGATGATATATGGAACGGGATAGCATTATGCCATTTACATCATTGGGCGTTCGACGTAGGTTGGTTTACCTTACGGGACGATTACACGGTCGAAGTATCTTCAAATATAAATTCGTTACCCGCCGATTTCGGAAAGATAAGAGATTATGAGCTTTTCCGAATATTAGCTAACGAAAAAAGAAGAATATTCTTACCTAATCGAAATGAAATTTACCCTCATATAAATTCAATAATATGGCACCGCCAAAATGTTTTTGTCCGATAATCAAAATTTCTCAGGAGTGTAAATAATGGATAAAGAAGAAATAATCTACTCGATAAACATAGCAGATATTCTAGAGGTATCTTCTCAGGTTTTAGAACGAACTTTAACGGAGGAAGAGCTTAAGCCGGTTAAAGAATCGGTCGGAGATTACATCGATTGGTTTCAAGCAATCGAAAGTGCAATCTGCAACCATGTTAATTAAAGAATACGCGCGGATAATAAACCTGTTTACCGCCGAGTTTGCGGCGGGATACTGCGACGACGGGCTGATTAACTGGGAAAAACTGGTAGAGTTTAATAGTAAGAAAACCTAAAGCGGTTAGAAAGCCTCGGATAAATATTTAATCCCCCAACAATCTGACCTTCTTCTCCCCTCCCGGCAGGACATACATCTCTTCTATGTCGATGTTCACGAGGTCCTGGTCTTCGTTTTCGAGTGTTACTTTTTCGGGTATCGAAATGCCGAGGAGCGAATCGACCTCGCCGTAATAACCGACTATATCGATGCCCGGGTCGATATTTAGGTTGCCGTCCTCGTCCTTGACGGCGCAGATATAATAATCTCCGGGCTCGACCTCCAGAACGGTATAGTGGCCGGAGCTATTCGTTAACGATAGATTCGAGAGCGACATCCCTGCGGTGGCGGTATCGCCGTATTCGAGGACGAGGATAAACGCGCCCTCGACCACCGCGCCGTCGTCATATACGGTGCCGGAAATTGTTGTGGATAGCGCCTGAGCAGCTTCCTCGCAGGTCGAGGCGGTAAGAACCGCTAACGCGACCACGAATATCGATAATGTAAAGAATAAATTTCGGATGTGCATTGTCCCTCCGTCTATTCAAATAGGTTTATTATCTTGAATTGCTCGACGTCGACAAGGCCCTTATCCGTCAATTTCAGCTTCGGTATTACTGGTAACGCAAGGAATCCGAGCAGCATAAATGGGTCTTCAACCTTGCTGCCGAGTTGCGCGGCGACTTTCTTTAAGGATTCCGTCTCCGCGTTGACATCGTCGATAGAAACCGTGGACATCAATCCTGCCAATGGTAGAGGTAACTTACCAATTATTTTCTCAGTAGCGGCGGCGACAAAACCTCCACCCATTTCGACTACGGCCTTGGCGGCGACGTTCATATCGATTTCGTTTGTGCCGACGACCGTGATATTATGCGAGTCGTGACCGACTGAACTTGCAAGGGCGCCGTTTCTCAATCCGAACCCTCTTACGAAACCGAGGCCGATATTACCGGTGGCTTTGTGGCGTTCGATTACCGCAAGAATCAGGGTATCATGTTCGATATCGGCTACTGCAAATCGGTTTTCGACCTTTATCTCATCGACAATATGCTCGGTTACTATCTGTCCGGTTATAAGTTGTATAATATGGGCTTTTGCGGAAGGTTGGGCGGGTATTTTAAAATTGCCAGAATCGAACGGCGCGGGATTAACGGTCATCGGTGTCGATATCTTTTTCTCATATAATTCGTTAGGGATTATTTTTCCGTTCTCGGCGGCAAGTCGACCTTTGGCCCAGACCTTTTGTGGCTCGAATTTTTTTATGTCCGGTAACCATATAATATTCGCCAGTTTTCCGGGAGCTATCGCGCCCATATCGTATTTCCGAAAATACTCGGCGGCGTTCAAACTGCCCATCCTTATGGCGGTTATCGGTTCGATGCCGAATTCGATTGCACGCCTGACCATATAGTCGATATGTCCGCGATTCAGCAATTCCGGCGGGTGAAGGTCGTCGGAGGCGAACATAATCCTACGGGAATTTTCGGGAGTAACCATCGGCAAAAGCGCATCGAGATTGCGTGCGCCTGTGCTCTCGCGAATCATAATGTTCATCCCTGCGCGGAGTTTCTCGACAGCCTCTTCGGGTGTTGTGCACTCGTGGTCGGAGGCTATTCCCGTCCCGGCATAGGCCTGCAGGTCTTTACCGGATAGGCCTGGAGCGTGACCGTCGATAACCCTGCCGGATGCTGCCCCGAGCTTGGCAAGAACCTCCGGGACACCAAATATCACTCCGGGGAAATTCATCATTTCCGCAAGGCCGGCGACGCGGTTTTCTATCAGGAGTTGGCTTATATCGTCGGCGGTAAGCTCGGCGCCGGCGGTCTCCATATCCGTAGAGGGCACACAGGACGGGACCATTATAAATACCGAAAGCGGGAGCCCCTCGGACAGGTTCAGCATAAGCCGGACGCCCTCTTTGCCCATAACATTGGCGATTTCGTGCGGGTCGGCGAAAACGGCGGTAGTTCCGCGCGGAAGAACGCCCCTCGCATATTGCGGCGGCGCGACCATACTCGATTCGATATGGACGTGGGCATCGATAAGGCCGGGAACAAGATAGCCACCATTCAGTTCGACGATTTCCTTACCTTCGTATTCGCCAATCCCAGCAATCCTATCGCCCATAATAGCGACATCTGCTTCGTATATCTCGCCTGAGAGGATATTTACAATATTTGCGCCTTTCAGGACGATATCGGCGGGGCACTCGCCGCGCGCGGTCTTTATAAATCTCGTAAGCTCTTCGGTATTCATTAGACCTCCGGAAAACGATTGTTAAACCCTCGAAAAGGTTCGATAAAAACTGTTGAAACGGTTAGAGTTATCTCGGTATCGTTCGATACACCCGCGACCGGGTCCATGGGTTATCTGTTATTTGGCTATGTATAAATCGTTTTCTAAAATGTATTTTCGCACGTTATCTGGAACCAGATACCTTATGGATTTACCCGCGCGAACCATCTCGCGAATACGCGAAGCGGAAATATCGACTAACGGGCAATCTATTATTCGGACGTTTGCGAGGACCTCCGTGTCGGCGTCTGTTTTATCGAAACCGGGCCGCAATGCGACATCGATTTCCGCCAAACCCCAGAGCTTGCGATAGTCCCGCCAGGATGTAAATTCTATCAACGAATCTCCGCCGATAAGAAGGTGCTATTCATCTTCGGGGTATTTCCCGCGGAAATATTCGAGAAGGAAAACCGTCCACGGCGGCTGGCTTTCGGAAAACTCGATATCGGAGACCTCGAACCGATTATTGTCGTTAATCGCGAGTTCGACCATCGCGAGTCTATGCTTCGGGTCTGACAATTCACCCATTTTCTTATGTGGCGGAACTCTCGCTGGGACCCAGGTTACGATATCCAGACCGAGATTTTGTATGAAATTCTCGGCGATAACAAGATGCGCGGTATGAGGTGGGTCGAAACT
>Ga0180301_10002496_pt1 | contig 14466 bp, 16 predicted proteins | sample GuaBasSediGuay16_FD_121797 | JGI IMG/M metagenome (GOLD analysis project Ga0180301, IMG submission 121797) | Subseafloor sediment microbial communities from Guaymas Basin, Gulf of California, Mexico - Guay16, Core 4569-2, 12-15 cm | ecosystem: Environmental > Aquatic > Marine > Hydrothermal...
CACTTTGATTGGGCGGAGGTACTTGGTGGTTTCAAGAGTTGCTGTATGGCTGCGGATCTTCGTGTAGCTTATTAACCATAAAATAGACTAGGGGTTCGAGTACCGTAGAGTGTTTCAGCCTGGGTTCCCTGCAATGGCTACAACTGTGCTCGTTCCCTACTCCATACCTTCGCGTGGAGTGGCTGTGCCTACGGCCCTGAAGCTCTTGATGGGTAGGCTTAGACCTTACGTAGACCGGGTCATAGCCGAGCCCGAGGCTGTGGAGAAGATAGTTGACGATATGTTGAAGGACTACACCACCCAGATACTCCTGGTGGTTGCTAGCCTAGAGGCTCTGCACCTACCAAGGGAGGAGTTTGTGCGTGTACTTGAAGATCTTCGAAGGTTTGTGAATGAGCTGAAGAGTGTTGGGATAGACGTAGAGGAGGCTGTCGACCTATTAATAGAGCATGATATGTGGAAGCATAGGCAGCTGATACAGAACCGTAGCAGGTATCTAGAGGTCTACGTCAAGTTCTTCACCGAGCACCCGGGCGAGGCACAGAGCTACGTACGCACATACTTCGCTGCACTTCTACTCTTCCTAGCGATAACGAAGACCAAGGACCTTGAGAAGCTTAGACTCTTAACAGAGATCTTTGCTAGATACGCCGAGGAGCTCGAGGCATACACAGCGACTTTCGACCTCATGCTGAGCCCTGTACCGGAGGAAGAGCGCAGAGTAATAGGCACCGCCTCTAGCCCTAGAGAGCTTAGAAGAGTGCTCCAGCATGAACGGGTACAAACACATGATTGAGCTCAGCAAAAGATTCGAGAAGGCATTCAGGAAGCTGGATCCCCAATACCGTGAAGAGATACTGAAGAAGATCGACGAGCTCGGAATGGGCCTGCGTAGAGGCAAACCCCTCAAGGGCGGATACAAGCACTACAGGACGGTACGTGTAGCCAGGGGCAAGTACAGGCTCTTTTACACCGAGCCCCAGTACTGCATAATAGTCCTTGAAGATATCAGGCCTAGGGATTCTGCATACAGGTGATTCTACTAACCACTATTCCTAGGCCCGTTCACAGCCATCTTTACCGGGCCAGGTAGCACCCCAGCTACACGGGTTCCTATACGAAAGCTCTTCAAAGCTACCAGAAGGGATTTGGAGAAGCTGAAGTAGACCGATAGGTATGTTGGTATACGGGCTGGAAAGCATATACACAGCCACCAACCTGAAACAACAACCAGCATGGATACCAAAGAACCTTATGGCCATGGTAAAAATACGCTGTCATTGCACATCTATGTAGCATGGGCTACCTAACCCTTAAGGGTATGCCCAGAGCGGATTAGACCGTGCATGACATGGCTAACGGTGATCAAAACACGTTAGAGTTAAACTGTTTCCACCCTAAGAGAATAGACCCTCCTTGATGGGCCTAGGCTTAACAAAACATAGTACCTCGGTCATAGCCACTACACCTAAACCCCGCATATCCTTCAGGGGTTATCAAGGCGTTCTTCGAGAGAAGTCTCTTGAAGTCCTCATCAAATGTGAGCATAGCGTCTATATCGTGTCCGGGGGATCCAAACCCTGGGTGGGTCCGTCACAAACACTTATCGATTAGCCCGCATTGCTTGTCATAGCCTAGCTGGAGTAAAGGATTATGAAGCCTGATTATCAATTGCTTAGAGTGGGATTGGGGTTTGAGTGGAAATACTGTGGTTGTTGAGCTTGAATAGGAGGGCCGTTGACCTGCTTACTAGGGCTCTTGATACTGAGTGTAAGAGGCTTCAGCTGGAGTTGAAGATAATAGAGGAAAAGATCAAGAGGTTTGAGAACAGGTATGGTATGAGTAGCGGTGAGTTCATGGAGAGGTACGGCGAGCTGAAGTTCCTAGAGAGGATCCGTAATGAGTTAGAGGAGCTGAAGAAGGTTGCAGAGAGGATCTCTAGAGGAATACCTAGGCAAGAGTTGAGGAAAAGCTGAGAGAGCTAGAGCCCCTAATCTCTTCTTCCCGGATAGGTATTGAGCGTAGGTCTCCAAACAGGGTTGTGTTGAGGGGCATGAACATCTTCATAGACGGATCTTCACCCCGTTTCCTGGAGTATGTGTTAGAGGAAGATAATAGGGTATCGAGGGTTTCTTACCGATTCAACTACACTAAACAAGATATCTCACTAGTCTTTTTAGATATGATAATGCGCCACACCATCCAGAGCTCCCAACATTTCCACAGCATAAACACCTACCTGGAAACAGGGTTGTTTCCCCGGGCGAGGAGGGCCCAGCTGATGTACTGAATGAGATAAGGGAAATTGTTTTCAGAGATTAATGGGAAGTCTCCTTCCAGTACAACTACTCTCCCAAAGGGCTTCTCCGGGAGGCCTAGGCGGCATATTCTGGTGAGCGCGATGATAATACTTGAGTTAGAGACCACGAGAAGCCCTCCTCAATCCCATTACCTCCCTGTTTTCCCTGTAAGCCTCTTGGCAACCTCCAAGTCCTCCTTCAGCTCCTCCTCGCCATAGCGTAGCGGTATCCCCTCCTTGGCTAGCAGTTCTTAGGAGATCCTACTTTGGCAAACCAGCTATTCTATGGGCCTAGCCGAGGCTAGCTATACCCTTCTCATATAGCCTAAACGCCAGTTCCACCCTTAGCCTCTCCTCAAGCTCACTAGGAGGAACACGGAGACCCTCAGGAACCTCGATAACGACTCATTTAACACTAGCCTTAACCGCCTTTACCCATCAACAGAGCACTATACTCATATAGGGCTATTAATCCTTAGTCACTCCGAATTTCCTGGTATAGTTGAGCTGTTAGGAAGCTGCTTCTTGCGGATGGAGAGCCCGTTCCTACTCTCATCCCAGTTTCTCTAGGACTTCCCGTATTATTTCGTCAGATATTCTGAAGCCATGCTCTCTAAGCTTTCTTAGTGCTTGAACGAGCCCATCCCTATCTACCAGTCCTTTATCGTAGGCTCTTCGTAGCAAGGCCATGGTACCTATAACCTCCAACCCCATGGACTTCACCTTAGATCTTGCAATCCTATCATCTAGCACTACCACGCAGTTGTATTCGATGGCTAGTGCGATAGCCTCTGCCTCACCAAGCCCCAGCGGATCGTGTAGCGCCTCCACGAGCGCCTGATCGCGGGGGCTGAGGAGCTTAACCTTGCCCTGATGTACCAGCTCCTCTAGCTCTCTCAAGCCTGGTCTACCACGACCCCTGACGACAACCTCCTCGTAGACTGCACGTGGTATAATGACCTCTGCGGTAAGTGATGCCGCGATACCCGTTAGACCTATCTCCGCGAGTGCTATGATGACACTAGAATTCACTATCATGCATTGAGCACGCCGGCTATTCAATTCCTAGCTCCTCTCGGAGCTCCTCATCACTATAAGGATAGGCCGTTACCCCCCTCCTCCGCAGCTCCGAGATAAAGTCATAGAGGCTCAGCTCGGCCAGCTCAGCTGCACGCTCAACACTAACAACCCCACGGACAAAGAGGTCTATAGCATAGGCTAGCCTAACCTCCCTCTCAACATCACCAGCATAGTGGGATGGCACACGAACCCTAACCACAACCTCCCGAGACAACCTCTTACCTCCAGGTACTAGTCCCCAACCTAGGATATTACGTTGATCCCCATGGCCTTATAACCCATTGAGCAGCTGTAATAACTCCATAGTACTCCTCATTGCCATTACCACGACCGATTCTAATTATCTAAATTCCCTCCAAGAAAGGTTCCTCAAGGCGCTTTAAGGCTGCTCTCCAGATGGGTCGGGTAGTTTATCCAATAGACCGAGCACTAGTAAATGCTGTAATCCAAACAGTGGATCTAAAAGAACACCGGGGATACTAATGGATACTGGTAGTAGTCTTCATACTTTAGCAAACCGAGTGTCAATGTTTGAACTTAGAGAGTGAGAATATCAGTACCTTAGAAATCCTATTATCATAGCATTGAAGTTTTAACCAGCATACTTGATAATCATAGGGTGCGCTGTGTCGTGAATCCCTATTTCAGCTCTTCATCAAGAACTGAAACGCTCCCTTATAAGTCTCGGGTCTCCGGAGCCATCACATCCTGTTGGGTTTAGCAGCTCTGTTCAATCAGCTAGTGTGTTGTAATGTATGTATGCCTAAGAGAGTATTACCGTCTCTTATCATGGTGAAATTTTGTTGTCTTCGTATTTTCGTCTCAGTTACTATTGTTATGTAGCCGTATAGCTGGTCTTTCAACTGTAATGCTCTTAGAATCGCTTTAATCCTCTTTGCTATCCTTGGGTCTCTTATCCTTAGAATAACGATACCCGGTGGATTGATTGCACATGGTATCCTAGCCTCTTAAGCTCATTGAAACTTTCAATCCGTTGTTCTTGTCGAGGAGGAGCCTAAGCTCTTGCCTCGACTATTACCTCCTCTCTACCGAGAACCTTAGCTGCGTAGAGTAGAGCCGCCCCAATATCCTCGAGGCTTATGTTGTAGTCCTCAGCTATCTCCTCAGGCTTCGCACCAGCAGCTAAGAGCTCCAATACCATACCAACAGTGATTCTAGTGCCCATAACCACGGGCTTCCCAGCCATAACCCTAGGATCAACAACTATCCTCTCAAGCAAGCCATCCACCGCAACCATCCCATATAAACTATTTAATGTAGCCGCCTTAATAATCATCATTATTTAATTCAAGCAACTCTCCGGTAACTACAGGACCCTTCCAAGCCCCTTTCTCCACCGCAATACGGTAATATCTTAACGTCAGTCAGTAAGAAAATTAGGGAACTCAGCTATGCGAAAGGACTAGTTAGTAAAGAATTAGCCATTGAGCTGGTTACTTAGGGACATTGTAAATCATAGAACTGATCTACCCTTTATGAAGATATTAAAGGCATTGATATGCTCACTTACCACGCCCTACAGTACAGTAAATTCCATGCTATACATGAAAAACTAGAGGCTCTATACAAAGCGGTCATAGCTATCGCTTAATACCGCACCAGGAACTTAGAAGCGTTCGAGGCTCTTCAAAACAGTATTGTGTTCATCATTAAGTGGGTCTACGCTGAAGGGCAAGGAGAGCAATTAGCAGAAGGGCTATTAGTGCCGCGAGCCCTGCGGCGAAGATAGGCTCCGGTACTGTCTTAGTCCTTGTAATGGTTGTTGTTAGCGTTGTCTCCTTAAGTGCCGTGGATGTTACTGTTAGGTATATGACCTTGGGTTCGTAGAGCGTCTTGTACATGGTTTTGGTGGGGTAGAGATACTTGGTGGCCTCAAGAGTTGTTGTTATGGTACGGGGAACAACCGTTGTTATATAGATGCGCTTTGTCACAACTCTCTTCAGGAACACCCTTACTGTTGTGCCTCCGGTGTAGATTGTTGTAGTGAAAGGTTTGACCACGGTTAACGTGCGTGTGAAGGCAATAGTCCTTGTCACGGTTTTCGTTAACGTACTCATTGTAGAGATAATACTGGGTTTCACTATTACTGGTACTGTGACTCTACCAACTGGTTCTAGTCTAAGGATAGATAGGATGTAGTCTGAAGAGGTAGCTCTATGCTCTTTGTCAAAACTCCTATAAACTAGAACAAGGGTATATCCGCTCCTATTGCCTACCAAGAACAAGTGATAGATGTCTATGTATCCGTGAGTGCTATTCAACTTAAACGTAGCGAGTGTATTGCCATAGAGATCGCTGATATATACCCTATTATAATAAAGAATTCCTCTATCGTATCCAACATATACAGGTATGCCACCTTTCCATGCTATAGCTTCTCTTGCTATAGCCGAAATTCTTGTCTCTATAACAGCTACTTCTGGTGGTTGATACATAACACAGGACAATACGTTACCCCCGTAATCTATTAGGTATATAGCGTTCGCAAACCTCGCAATTATAGCATCGCTGAAGATCGCTACAAACATATCAGAGCTACTACTATATTTATAGCCTGAATAGAGTCTTTGCTCCCACACCACGTTACTTAGGTTAAAGCTAAGGAGCGCCACTCTGAAGTATCTTACCATGAGTATTCCTCTGTTTACAGGTATTGGCTCTCCCCAGAGGCTCCTAAGGCAATACACTTCGTATCTACCCGTGGTCACATCTACAACCGCTGGACAGCTATCAACAGGGCTTTGACCTTCTCTGTAGACAGATACTATGATCTTGGATGTGTGTAGGTAGGGTTCGCTGGGTGGTAAGGCAACTTCGGGGGTCCAGCTTATTTTGTAGCCCTCTATGGTGATTATGCGGTGTATTTCAAGGCTTGTTAGGTTAAGCGCATAGATTACGCCGTTATTCTTATCGATAGTTATGTACAGCCCGTTATCGAGCACATAGCTAGGTCTGGCGATCTTGAAGGGCTCGACGCTTCCTTTAACAACGTGCCCATTACTAAGGCTGTACACCACGTAGTGAAGCTTGGATGGTTCCTCTAATGTCATGTATAGTGTGTACAGCTTATCGCTGTAGAAGAACGCGTCTATATAGGTGGTGTTCTGCGGAGGTTCCCATCTCCAGAGGGCCTCGCAACCCTCATCTGTAATTGCGTAGAGTGTGTAAGGCTCACCAAACCTAGGTCTTATGAAGATGTACCTACTATTCGGATCGATCTTTTTGTAGTTTGTGTAATCCACTTGGAAACTACAGACAGTACTCACGTTGTAGAGCGTTATCTCCATACTTTCAGAACTGCGGTAAGGAATTGTGAAGGGGTTCTCTACTAGCGCAATACTCGGAGTTCTTGTTGCAGGTGTCGATACTGTATGTTTAGCTTGAACTGTAGTTACCACGCTTTGTGGATACCTAATGTGTAATCTCCACCTATAGGGGTTGAACTGATTTGGATAGTCATCTATTTCTGCATAGCCCTTTAGAACAAGGTAGAGGTTGACGTTTAGGAGATGTGTCGAGTTGATAGGTAGGTAGACAACCGCTACTACACGGCCATACTTGTCGTAGGTGTAGAGGTCGTCTATATCGAGATACACGTACTTGCCGTGGATAAGGCTGTAGAGGAACTGCTTCGCCTGCTTACCTTTGTAGGTGTAGATCTCTGGCGCGTTGATATCGGCAAACCTGATCCTGATCTTCTTATAGAGAAATGAGCTGTACTTGGTATCATGGATCTCTACAACCATGACGTCGATAGTATCGCCATCAACAACGTACACGACCTTGCCATAAACGTCTATATCGACTGAAGCGTTGCTAGATCCCCGGACTTGGGAAGGTGATATTGCTACCAGTGTTACAAGAACAAGAATCAGAGTAAGGGTCATTACCGCCGTTCGGAGCATGGGTTCTCACATAGTGGTGTGGCTACTACTATGTTTAAAGAGGTTTATCGGCAATCCCTTCTATTCTAAAGCAAAATTGCTGTTAAGCATGCCGCGATGCCACGGCTGAGTGTAGGTATCTACGTAGGGGTTCTGAGTTATTGCTGTGATTAGTCTATGCTGGGGCCTGTTGTTACGTATACTACGATCCGCACTATGAGGTCTAGAATCCATGCACCTGCTAAAGCGTTTAGAACGAACATCAGTATCGCAGCTATTGTAAGAGTATGCCTGCTACTAGTAACGGCATTTCCTGAAAGCTGTCTCTAAATCTGAAGTACCCAGTGATCAGACCTATGAAGCCTATTAATAGGAATACCGTGCCTAAGTCTATAATGGCAAGCCACCGAGGGCACCCCCTATCAACTGGGTGAACGCGACTCCTATGATGATTACGGAGCCTAAGAGCAGTAGTACGAGCCCTATAGCATAACCAATCTTTATCAATATGGCGAGTGTCCTAAAGGCGGATGGATCGAAATTCCTCAATCTGCTGAATGCAGGCATCAGAAATACGAAGAGGGTTATCAGCCAGAGCATCAGACCCACCGCAGCTGATGCCAAGCCAGCTACTGTGCACCCAATGCTCTGGGAAACAACCTCCTCGATTCCCACCCCAGATCCAGCCTAGGGATAGTGCTGAGTAGTGTGCCTAGCAGCAACATCGGTTCTACAACTAGGCCTACAGTTATGAGCAGACCGATTATCACATCAACAGCGCAACGCACCTAAGCTTGCTGAAACCGTTAACAGCCGAAGCTAAGGACACCCTTCTTGGTAATAGCTGCATCCGCTACACCTCGCTCATAGAGCGGAGCACCACTAAACATTAGACCCACTACATCACACTATGGCGAGCTATACGCCCGGTCCACAACTAGAAAGAAGCTCCTCGATGCACCGATACCTGTTTCATAAAAGTCTCACTTTTCTTTTAAGAAATTCTCAACAAGGTTACTCTATGACTTCCTGAGATAAGGTTTAGTAGGGCTTGCCACCGGGTAGGCTTGTAGTGGTCTGACTGTAAGAGTGAGCTCCAATGTATTCCTCTGGAATTATTGGTTAGCAAGGTGGGTATTGGAAGGTGTAGCCAGGTATCTGTTCTAGTTTTTGTGGCGGAGGCGGCTGCTCTACTAGGTACAGGGGGTTGTTCTCTACGATGTGCATCAGCCACTCTGCACGCTTGATCCCTGCACCCGATCCTGCCCCTGGGATTTCTACGTGAGTGCATTTTATGGGCGTGTTTCCTAGGGTTCTCCACAGCTCTTCGAACACCTGGTGGTAGGGGTATTCTAATGAGCTTGGTAAGAGGCTCCAGATATGGGTAATTCTGTTTCTGCGGATATAGCCTAGGAGTATCCTCCATAGACCTTCCCTTTGCCAGAACCTGTACACCTTCATACCGTTCGCCAACCTGTCGTTCATGGCTAGCTCGTATTCCTTGATCCCTTCGTCTAGTTTGACTAGCCCGTAAAGAGCTGAGACTATGAGCACGTGTATATGTGGATACTTTCCATGGAGTATATCGAGCAGAACCTTCTTGGCCTTCCTATAGAAGTTACCTACATATAGGTCTACGGCTCTTGTTAACGGTGCGTCAGGGTTCAGTACTCCTCTTCGGTTCTCCGGTCTTTCTCTAAGACTGGGTGTTGCTTTAAGTAACTTGAGCAACTTATTCCTTAGGTTGTTGATACCGGGAAGCGGTGTTGATAGCGTGCTACTTATTGGGTACACGTTCTTGCTTTTACAGCAGGGGATTAACACAAGTGCTCGCTTATCCCTAAATAGCGTTAAATCTCTTCCGGCTTCTGCTAGAGTTTCATAGACCAGCTGTTCTAGCCTAGCTAGGTGTTTCAACTCTATATATTTAGGGCTGTCTACGTGCTCTACATTCCATAGACCAGATCTCCTTATTTTCTCGGTAGGTGAGTACCGCCCCAACCAATTAGGGGAAACGTACTTTGGTGAAAATCTTGCTAATGTTGAGATTAGTCTCTCCTCAAGCTCTAGTCTCTCATCTCTATCATCTACTTTTATGTACCTAAAGCTAAATCTCTCCCTAAGGAGTCTACTGACCTTCCTCTCTACATCTCTAAGAGTCTTGGATCCCTTCATCCATTCCCTGAGTCTAGAGTCATGGGGATTCTCCCTCGCTAGGATAGCAGCACCTAGATGTCTCCTAAAAACACTGGAATTCTTATCCCCGTAGAAGTGGTCGAGTATTCTATTGGGAAACCTACCTTGCTCTTTATGTGTACCGACCCTAACTATCCGTTTGAATACCCTGCTACCTACCTTGATAACCTCCCCTTCCTCGTAGAAGAAGTATATCCCGTTACTAGGTAGATCACGTCTATTTACAGGGTACTTGTATAAGGGAAGCAGTTCCAGAAGCTCGTGGATACGGAGATAGACATCTTCATCAGCACCCTTGTAGTAAACGATGGAGTCCTTATTATGCTTCCGCTCAATGGGCTTAACATGCTTGACAAGCTCAACACTAAGTTTTAGTTTGCTTGACACTCTGATCCTGAAAACAGCGTCGTCATAGTCTTCGAGAATACCTTTCCTAAGAATAATATTCCCTAAAGCTGCTACGTGCGCCATATTACCCTTAAGAATACCGCTTTTCGAAATAACTATTGAGCCATACCAGTTACCACGCCTGCCATACTTACGCAGACCTGAAACATCTAGGATCCTACTCTTACCGTAGGCATAGGCCTCCTTGATAAGACTAACAATGCTATCGATAATGCTTAACCAATATTCATCATACTTGCTCAAGAATCCACCAAGTGGCTGTATTCAACGGAGATTAATATAGCTAGCCATTACTTTATTACTATGTTATGCCCTAAGATTAATTAGTCATCGAGTAAGGTACTGAAACTGCTACGAGGAATTCATAGATGTATACGTCTTCGCTTTGCCAGCATTGAAGCTATAGCTATTATCAGCCCTGATACTAGCCTTGTTCCTAGAATTGTGAATTCCGGGGATCCGGCGACCTCTACTACCATGAACTCTGTCTGCTTCACGGTTGTCGCGTGGCTAGTCATCGTCCTGGTTATTGTTGCTGTTGTGGCCATGACTTAGTAGCAGTCCTAATCCTAGCCGCTGTAGTTGTTGCTGCGTAGGTATACGGTCTTGGTAGTCTTCGCATCGGTGATGGTAATCGTTGCTGTTGTTGTAGTCGTTGCCCATATAGGTGGGGAGGTGTTAAGAGGTGTTGGCTGATCTAGCTGGGTGGTGTAGGACCTTGTCTACGGCGCCTATATTTGATGAGCTTTTCGATAGGTATGATGCGTGGTACCTGCGTAACCGTTTGTTGGCGGAGCTGGAGCTCAGGGCTGCTTCTAGGCTTGTTCCCCGTGGGGGTGTTGGTCTGGAGATCGGTGTTGGCACCGGGTTCTTCGCCTCTAACCTAGGGGTTGAGCTGGGGCTGGACCCCTCGGAGAAGATGCTGTGGGTTGCTAGGAGGAGGGGTGTTGAGGTTGTCCAGGGTGTTGGTGAGCTCCTCCCCTTCAGGAGCTGCTCCGTGGACTACGCCCTGGTTGTGGTGACCATATGCTTCGACGATGGCCCTCAGGAGCTGTTGAGGGAGGCTGCACGCATCGTTAGGCGGGGCGGGGCTGTGATCGCATGTATAGTTCCCCGGGAGTCTCCGTGGGGCAGGAGGTACGCCGAGGAGGGTAGGGCGGGGCACCCCTTCTACAGCGCCGCCCGGTTCTTCACGGTTGCCGAGGTCGAGGAGATGATGAGGAGGGCGGGGCTATCTATAGATAGGCGTATCGGGGTCCTCAGCTTCCCACCAGGTACCCCGCCTCGCCGTGAAGAGCCCTGCGAGGATGGGGATATGGAGGGTATGGGGTTCGTATGCGTAAGAGGGGTGAAGAAGCCCAGTAAGCAGATTCGATGAATACAGGAGGAGTAGCTTAAGCACGTTTCACAGGTGATGAGGTTTAAACGACTTAGTAATCGCCATTGATCTAAGCGAGGATGGTCCTAGGATAATTGCACTGGTAAGTGCTAGAGAGCATATCTTGAAGACCAAGGGGTTTCTATACGCAACGTCCTGGATAGAGCATTTCCGGAGGGTATCGCCTAGGAGGAGAAGAGGGTATCTAAGGAAGTTCTCTAGATACTTTACAAGGATCTCGCAGTACCTAGAGCATACAAGGATCTTTAGAGAGACGAACGCTCTCGCAAGATTCATAGAGCTGCACAACCCCGCCGTTGTACTCATAGACAACAAGCTCGTCAACAATGTACAGCACATCAATGCATTGATAATACCTGAAAGCCTTATCAGGCTTAGACACCACGCAAGACTTATGCTAGTAGCCGATAACCTAGCCAACTACTTCAGGATAGTCCTACGGGACCGCCCCAAGATATTCAGAGAAGAGCTCAAACGATTCGAGAAGTGAGTGTGATCGCCGCGTCACGGCTACCCCAGCGGAGCATCCGGTACTTACCGCTGGGTGCCACTCCGCGGCGGTGAACACCGGTGATATCTAGAGCTACGCAGACTATAAAACCTGCTTACTATCCATGGCTACATCCTAAACAAACCAACAGTACATTAACTGAATATCAAACACCACTGCCATTCTTGATCATAAAGTATCGACACGCAAAGATAGAGATCACCTCAAGGCGTGAGGACATGGAACTAGCTCTTGACAACATATAGGATACAACACCAACAGTTATAAGGAAGAATGCAATGAATCGATGATAGTTATTGCTGTAGCAAAGCCCAGCAAACCAACTACGAAACTCGGCACGGTTTGCGAGGTGAAAGTCAGGGTTATAGGTAGAGAGCATGTACAGAGCAACGATCGTGAGGACAGCTTTTGCCGACAGCGAAGACAATGACCTTCCCTTGTCATTAGGGATGCGGCTCCTCCTATAGAGCTAGGAGCATGTAACCCATAGCTAGCCACACGCTCTGAACACGGTACGGCTCACCAACTCTTCCAAAGACCAGTACAAGGGTCTTTGTTAGGAGCTCCTTGATCTTCACGTAGTACTCTTCTCTTTAAACCAGCGCTTCAGCTCCTCGGGTTCACGCTCGTGGAACCTTTTCCCGGCTTCTTCACACTCCCTACGAACCTCTTCTTTAGCGGGGAATCCGTGACTACTAGGGATTTCCAAGGCTGCCTATTAGCTCCTAAAGGAGCGTTATGCGCAACATCTATAGCGTAGAGCGTATTCTCTATATTAACGGGTTCCTCTAAGAACCCGTGAATGCTAACCTTACCCCTAGCTAGGTCGAGCACATTCGATGATGTGCTCCTCGGATATAGGTCTAGGAGCCCATGGACTCATCCCACGACACGGTTAGGGAATTACACATCCGTAAGCAATGAATGGATATTTGCGTGTAGAAATACCTTTTCTGGGGGCACCATTGGTCTTTGGGCTTGAGGGGCGTAGGGTCCTGGTAACCGCCTCTACCCGTGGCATAGGTTTCGGCATTGCTAAGGTTCTGCTGCGGGAGGGTGCTCGGGTTGTTATCAATGGTAGGTATAGGGAGGGTGTTGATAGGGCTGTTGAGGAGCTTAGGGGGCTTGGCGAGGTCTATGGGGTGGCGGCGGATCTAACCCGTAGAGGGGATGTTGAGAGGCTTGTGGAGGAGGCCGTTAGGCTCCTCGGGGGTCTAGACGCCCTGGTGTACGTAACCGGTCCCCCGCGGCCAGGCTACTTCACTGAGCTGAGCCCTGAGGACTGGGACTACGGGGCTAGGCTCCTGATCATGAGTGCTGTGTGGCTGACCCGCGCAGCGCTTCCACACCTAGAGAAGGGTGTGGAGCCATCGATAGTGTACCTGAGCAGCGTTGCTGTTAAGGAGCCCATACCCAACATAGCGCTCTCAAACGTGCTGAGGATAGCTGTGCAGGGACTCGTCAAGACCCTCGCCCGGGAGCTCGGGCCCCGCGGAATAAGGGTCAACGCCGTTCTCCCAGGGTACATACTTACGGATAGGGTTAGGCAGATCGCTAGGGATAGGGCTGCTAGGGAGGGGAGGAGCGAGGAGGATGTGCTTAGGGACATAGCCTCGGAGGTGCCCCTGGGAAGGATCGGGGAGCCTGAGGAGGTTGGGCACCTAGTAGCGTTCCTCATAAGCAGGTACGCCAGCTACATAACCGGGGCCTCGATACCTATAGATGGAGGGCTATTGAGATCGGTGTTCTGATGATGGGTAGTCCCTATAGGCCCTGCCCATCAGCTCTGCCAAGGCCTCTACAAGCCTTCCCGCCCATCAACGGGTCTTGAACACCCTTGCCAGAGCGCATCGGAGGGGGCGTAGATGTTAGGGTGGTCGTTGGTGACGAGATCCGCGAGAGCTCTTTGATGAGGATCCATGCGGAGCTCATCGTAGGTAGATCAGGTAGGAGATCAGCATGATCACCGCTGTGTAGATCAGGATAACTAGGCCTCCCCTCCTCCAGTAACCAACCCCGTACCTAACCAACCGGTGGGGAACCGTAAGCAGCATCGCTAAAGGCTTGGGTAGGGGAAGGTAGAAAGGCGTTTTCGAAGCGTATACCAGGTACCTCTCCCCATACCTCCTCACCATCCCCTCCTCTTCCTTAAGCGCCGCTAGGGTGAGGACGCAGGCCGCGATCAGCCATATCAGCGTAGGCGGCTCGGCAAAGGCGCCTCTTATGTAGATCCTATACGCAACTTGTGCTAAGAGACCGTAGCTCCATATAAGGAAGCCGAGGTACTGGGGATGCCTCGAGTACCTATAGACCCAGGTATCAACAACCCCAAGCCCCTGGTAGCGCCCGTAGAGCCAGGAGGCAACTCCGAGGAAGAATACGAAGATGCCAAAACCGCTTATGGTCAGCGAGACGAGGTGCCCGATCCTATACGGCGTACCGAGGCCCAGGGTAACCGTTAAGAAGCTGATGAGTAGGTGCAGAGGGAGCAGCACAGCGTGCCCCAACCTCCATACACCGGGCTGGATCATGGGTAGCCAGAGGATCCTGAGAATACCAGCACCCGCTAGGAGGAACATGGCTACGGCGAAGTAACCAAATGTTGGGAGGTAGAGAGCAAGAGCACCCAGCTTCGACAACCACACCCGCCTACTAACCAAGCCAGCGA
>Ga0180301_10002498_pt1 | contig 14452 bp, 15 predicted proteins | sample GuaBasSediGuay16_FD_121797 | JGI IMG/M metagenome (GOLD analysis project Ga0180301, IMG submission 121797) | Subseafloor sediment microbial communities from Guaymas Basin, Gulf of California, Mexico - Guay16, Core 4569-2, 12-15 cm | ecosystem: Environmental > Aquatic > Marine > Hydrothermal...
ATAGAAAAGGATGGCTTGTTCATGGGATTAAAAATTCTGAAAGTACGGCTGATCATATTTTTAGGATGACTATAATTGCTTGGGTGTTAGGTAAAAAGAAGAAGCTAAATATGGAAAGGGTCATCAAGATGGCTCTCGTGCACGACCTCTGTGAAGTTTATGCCCCAGATGTTACGCCATACGATCCTTTACTGCCCAAGGATAAAAAAAAGGCGATGGAAGTCCTAAAAAAATGGCCAAAATTCACCCCTTCACTTAAAATTAAAAAATATAAAAATAAATACAAAACAGAATTCCAAGCATTAAAGAAACTGACTTCAAAATTATCTCCTCCTCTTAGAAAAGAAATTATTAATCTTTGGTTAGACTTCGAAAAAGGATTAACTAAAGAAGGAAGATTTGTTAAACAGGTCGATAAAATTGAAAATCTCTTACAAGGCTTGGAATATTGGAAAAAATATGGGAAGATTCAACATCGACTCTGGATGAGATGGATAAAAGAAATTATAGATGATCCGGTCTTACTTGAATTTATTAGAACTTTAGAAAAAAATTATTTAAAATGAAGAAGATAAAACAACTCATTATTTCTTTAATCGTTTTAGCCAGTTTATTTTTTCTTTTTGGGCCAGAAGTTATTCCGGATAACTATCAACTTCAAGAAATTCTAAATCAAGCTTCAGACGACGATGTAATTATTATTTTTAATTCTGGTGGATGGGGAAATACCCCAGTTGAGAAAGCCGAAGATTTCGCTCCAATAATTGAGGGAATTCAAGAAACTCTTAATGAGTGGGGGTATAAATCGGTAATAGTTCCTTACGTTAGGACTAAAGATGATTTATTAGGAAAAATAACTGGAATAAAAGAATTTTTAAATTCTTTTCAAAATTCTTCAAGAGATTTGGCAAAAGAAATAGAGTTTTTAGCTAAAAATTTACCTGATAAAAAAATTATTATTGCCGGACTTTCTAATGGCGGTGCTTTTGTTAATGAAACCTACAAAAAAATTTCAAAAGATGTTAAAAGTTCGGTCTATACAATAGCAGCTGGTGCCCCTTTCTGGGAAGACTCTGTCAAATCTGAAAATATCCTTCAAATTGACAATAACGGAAAAGACACCCTGGCTATAGGAGAAGTAAAATCTTTGCTTCTTTCTTTGATTAAGGCGCCATTTACAGGAAAGTTTTATGCTCCTGGCCACGAATATTATTGGTCTTCTCCTGGAGTTAAATCGCAAATTGTTAGCTTTCTTGAAAAGAAATTCCGCTAAATCATGGAAAGAGGAAAATTATATATTGGAACATCGGGATGGGTTTATAGTCATTGGGAAGGAGTTTTCTACTCTCAAGATTTACCATCGAAGGATAAATTAAAATATTTTTCTAAACATTTTAAAACAGCTGAAATAAATTATTCTTTTTATCATTTACCTCGGCCAAGTACTTACCAGAAATGGTATTCAGAAACTCCCGAGGATTTTTTATTTGCAGTCAAAGCCAGTAGATTTATCACTCACATTAAAAGATTAAAAGGCGTCAAAGAGACCTGGAAGCAATTTCTAAATAATGCAATTTCTCTTAAAGAGAAACTCGGTCCAATTTTATTTCAATTTCCACCAAGTTTTAAAGCCACTCCTGAGAATATTAAAAGGTTAGAAGATTTCTTAAAATTCATTACTAAATACCATATACCACATACGAAATACCGCATAAGATTTGCCTTTGAATTTCGCCATAAATCCTGGTGTGATAAAAAAATTTATCAACTACTCAAAAAATACAAAGTAGCTTGGGTAATTGCCGATTCGCCAAGCTATCCTAAAGCAGAAGTTGTCACTGCTGACTTTATTTATATCAGAATGCACGGCTCAAAAGTTTTATTTACTTCAAACTACACTAAAAAAGAATTAAAAGATTTGGCTCAAAAGGTAAAAAAATGGTTGAGACAAAAAAAAGAAGTTTTTGTTTATTTTAATAACGATGCGATGGGTTACGCTATTGAAAATGCTAGGGAACTTTTAAAGTTTTGCAAATAAAAATAGAAAGCAAACTGCTCTCTAAGCTCAATCCTATGAGGGGTGATGGCAAAGCCACACCCCTCTTTCATTTTGTTTTTAAGTTAAAAAAGGAGTATAATGTAAAAATCATAGACAATAATGAAGAAACTTCTACTCCTTTTAATTTCTTTTTTAATCGGAATAGGATTATTTTTCTGGATTTTAGAGATGGTTGGTTGGCCAGCAATTAAAAGATCTTTTTTAGTTTTTACTGGTTGGCAGGGGTTAGTAATTTTAGGACTGACTTTGTTAATGATGATGATTGGAACTTGGAAGTGGAAGGAAATCTTAAAGGGAAATGGAGTAAAAATTTCTTTCAAAGACCTTCTTAATCCCTATTTAGCTGGGTTTTCGGTAATGTTTTTAGCGCCTGCGTTGGTTTGGGGAGGAGAAATTTTCCGAAGTTATGTATTAAAAGAAAGATACTCAGTTCCTTGGTCAAAGGGAATGGCTTCGGTCATAATTGATAGAATTTTGGAATGGACTGCTAATTTAGCAGTTATTTTTTTTGGCGGATTATTTTTTCTATTCAGTATTGGCTTTCCTCCTTTGAGATTAGGAATAGTTTTTGGTGGGGTATTTTTAATTTTTTTGTTTGGAATTTCCTTTTTCTATTTTAAGAGCGTTCGAAAAGAGAGTATGTTATTTTTTATTAGAAACAATCAGCCATTTGATACCGAAAAAGAAATTTTTAAGTTTTTTAAATTGAAGAATGCTGCTATGTGGAAAGGAATTAGTTTAGCTCTTTTAAGGGCAGCTACGATGTATTTTCGCACTTGGCTGCTTATTTTGTTCTTAGGAAAGAGCATAGGAGCTTTACCTGCTTTATCTATCTTAGGATTTAGTTATTTAGCTGTAATGATTCCTATTCCTACAGCTTTGGGTTCTCACGAGGCCATTCAAACTTTCGCTTTCAATGCTTTAGATTTGGGAATTTCCACCGCTACTGCTTTTACCATGATAATTAGAGGAGCAGAATTAATTATCACTTTAGCCGGAGTGGCGATCCTTCTCCGTTTAGGAATTTTCTTATTAAAGAATACAATATTTAAAAAATTAAATAATTTTGCCAGAAATAATGAAGTTTAAAGTTTCAACTAAAGGATTTACTGATATCATTGATATAACTGATGAGGTTTTTGACATTGTTAGAAAATCCAAAATAAAAGATGGAATCTGTTTAATTTCTTCACCGGGTTCGACTTGCGGTATAACTACTATGGAATACGAATCGGGTTTAATTGAGGATTTAAAAAAAGTTTTAGAAAAAATTGCCCCAATGAGTAAAGATTATGAACATTGCAAAAAATGGGGTGATTGTAATGGCTATGCCCATATTAGGTCAGCTTTGATGAAACCATTTTTAGCTGTCCCAATAGAAAGCGGAGAGTTAATTTTAGGTACCTGGCAACAAATTGTTTTTATTGATTTTGACAATCGACCAAGAGAAAGAGAAATAGTGGTAAAAATAGTAAGTGTTTAATATGTTAAAATCTGTTAATAAAGTGATAAAAGTGATGATTGCTTCTGATGTTGCTCTTTTGACTGGTTTTGGATTTATTGCTCCCATCTTTGCCATTTTTATTGCTCAAAGAATTACCACCGGCGATAATGGAGAAGCGGCTAGAGTGGCTGGTTTTGCTATGGCTATTTATTGGGGAGTAAAGTCAATTTTACAGATTCCCTTTGGAAAATACTTGGATAAAACAAGAGGAGAAAAAGATGATTTGTGGTTTGTGGTAATAGGTAATATTTTAGCGGCTCTTGCCGCTTTTGGTTATATTTTCAGCTCTCTTCCTTGGCATATTTATTTATTAAAAGGAATTTATTCTTTAGGAATGGCAATGAATATTCCTGGTTGGTCAGCTATTTTTACTCGTCATATTGATAAAGGAAAAGAAGCTTTTGAGTGGTCAACCAGAAGCACTTTTATTGGTATTGGAACGGCAACTTCGGGAGCTTTAGGAGGAATAATTGCTTCTCAATTTGGTTTTAATATTTTATTTATTGGAGTAGGAATTTTTGCTTTGGGAAGAGCATTTTTACCCTTTTTAGTTTATAAAGATGTTTTTTCCAGAGATCATTGCTTTCCTCGAACCCCCGAGACAAGAGAGCTTCAAGTACCTCATTTACCAAAAGAATAAAAATAGTTATGAAAAACCAAGAATTAGCTCAAATATTTTATGAAATTGCTGATTTCTTAGAGATGGAAGGGATAGCTTTTAAACCTTATGCTTATCAAAAGGCAGCTATTACTTTAGAAACTTTAGAAGAAGACGTTGAGGAGATTTATAAAAAAGGTGGAATAAAAGCACTTGAAGAAATACCTGGTGTAGGAAAAAGCATTGCTGAGAAAATTGAAGAATATTTAAAAACTGGAAAGATTAAATATTATGAAGATATCAAAAAGAAAACGCCAGTCGAAATGGAAGAGCTTACAGCTGTTGAAGGATTAGGTCCCAAAATGGTTAAAGTTTTACATCAAGAATTAGGAATTAGAAATTTAAAGGATTTAGAGAGAGCCGCTCGGGCTCATAAAATTGCTCCTTTATTTGGTTTTGGAGAAAAAACAGAAAAAAATATTTTAGAAGGGATTGAATTTTTAAAAAGAAGCAAAGGAAGATTTTTGTTGGGCGAGATTTTCTCCACTGTTAAAGAAGTTTATAAAAAGTTAAATAATTTGAAAGAAGTAGAAAAAGTGGATCCGGCAGGTTCAGTTAGACGAATGAAGGAAACAATCGGCGACGTTGATTTTTTAGTTATTTCAAAAAAACCAGAAAAGGTAATGGATTTTTTTACTTCTCTACCAGGAATAATTAAAATATGGGGGAAAGGAACAACAAAATCTTCAGTCAGAATGAAAGAAGGTTTTGATATGGATCTTAGAGTGGTACCGGCTAAAAGTTATGGCTCAGCTCTTCAATATTTTACAGGATCCAAAGAACATAATATTGCCACTCGGAGAATTGCTATGGATAAGGGATTGAAACTTTCAGAATATGGTTTGTTTCGCGGTTCAAAGATAATTGCCGGAAAAACCGAAGAAGAAGTTTATAAAGCTTTAGGTATGGTTTGGATTCCGCCAGAAATGAGAGAAAATCAAGGAGAAATTGAAGCTGCTTTGAAGGGAAAATTACCCAAAATTATTGATTATAAAGATATTAAAGGAGATTTACATTGCCATTCTAATTGGAACGGAGGAGCAAATTCAATTGAAGAGATAGTAAAAGCAGCTCAGGACTTGGGTTATCAATATTTAGGAATTTCTGACCATACAAAATTTTTAAGAATCGAGCACGGTTTAGATGAAAAAAAATTAGCTCTACAAAGAAAAGAGATTGATAAAATAAACAAAAAATTAAAAACAAAAAACCAAAAATTTAGGATTTTACAGGGGGCTGAAACCAATATTTTAAATGATGGCTCGATTGATATTAAAGATGAGGCGTTGAAAAAATTGGATTATGCCATCGCTGGCATACATTCTAATTTTAAAATGGAGAAAGACAAAATGACAGAAAGAATAATCAGAGCCATGAAAAACCCTTATATTAAAATTATTTCTCATCCTACCGGTCGCATCCTTAAAAGAAGAGATGAATATCAATGTGATTTTGATAAAATTTTAAGAGCGGCTAAAGAGTACAAAGTGATTTTGGAAATAAATTCTTATCCTGAAAGATTGGATTTGAATGACCAAAATATAAGAAGAGCTAAAGAAGCAGGGGTGAAAATGATAATCAACACTGACTCTCACCATAAAGATCAGTTGCGGTTTATCGAATTTGGTATTGCCCAAGCTCGTCGCGGCTGGGCCGAGAAAGATGACATTATTAATTGCTGGTCGCTGGAAAAACTTCTGAAATACTTTAAACATTAATTTATTTTCGGTCGGTCGTTTCAACTTTTAACTTTTGAATTTTAATTTTGACCGAACGAAATGAAGAAACATGCCAGTAGAAAGATCAGCGGGAGCTGTAATTTTTAGAAAGGAGGGGGGTAAAATCTATTACCTTCTTTTACATTATCCAACTAGTTCCCGAAACTCAAAAGATTATTGGGACTTTCCAAAGGGCCACATTGAAAAAGGAGAAGATATGGTGAAAACAACAAAACGGGAAGTAGCTGAGGAGACTGGGTTAAAAGAAATTGAGTTTATCGAAGGTTTTAAAGAAACTATTAGATACTTTTTTAAATTCCAAGGAAAAACGGTTTTAAAATTTGTCACTTTTTATCTGGTTAAAACTAAAGAGAAAAACGTAAAAATTTCTTGGGAACACATTGGTTTTCAGTGGCTTCCTTATCGGGCGGCTTTAAAACAATTAGCTTTTGAAAATTCTAAAGAAATTTTAAAAAAAGCAAATAAATTCTTAAAAGAACATGCTTCCGTTAGTTAAAACCAAAAGAGCCAATTTAGATAAATATCAAGATTTAATCCCTTCAGAGATATTAAAAGAAATAGGGGAGCTGAAAGAAGATTTAAAAGGACTAAGGGTTTTTCACATTAATGCTACTCCCCGGGGAGGCGGCGTGGCTGAGATTCTAAAAAGTTTAGTGCCTCTAATGAAAGGAGTAGGATTAAAAGCTGAGTGGTATACTATTCCCCCGCGGAATAATTTCTTCGAAATTACAAAAAAAATGCACAATGCCCTTCAGGGCAAAAAGTATCGTTTTCCTTATTCAGCTAGAAAGAAATATATTCTTCATATGTCCCGGACCACTGAATTAATGAGAGATATGAAGCCAGATATTTGGGTAATTCACGATCCCCAGCCTGCCGGCATCAGTATGTTTCTTCCTAATTTTCATCCCTCAATTTCTCGTTTACATATTGATTTGACTTCTCCCAATCAAAAAGTTTGGAAGTTTGTAGTTGGTTTTCTGAGAGGTTATGATAAAGTTATTTTAAGTTCGAAAGAATTTCTTAAAGAAGAAATCAAAGAAAAATCAATAATTTTTCAACCAGCAATCGATATTCTAAACCCAAAGAATCAGCCACTTTCTCTAAACAATGCCAATGAAATTTTAAGAAATTTTGGCATCAATCCAGATAAGCCCTTAATTACCCAAGTGTCGCGATTTGATCCCTGGAAGGATCCTTTTGGAGTAGTTGAGGCCTATCAATTAGCAAAAAAGAAAATTCCCGATTTACAACTAGCATTAGTTGGTTTATTTTTAGCTCGAGACGATCCAGAAGCAGAAAGAGTTTATCAGAAAGTTAAAAAGAAAACCGAAAAAGATCCAAATATTTTTCTTTTTGCCCAACGAGAAGTTTTAGGAAGTTTAAAGGTTCATGTTTTTGTTAATGCTCTTCAGGTGGCTTCAGATGTAATTTTACAAAAATCAATTCGAGAAGGTTTTGGGATGTCAATTTCTGAAGCAATGTGGAAAGGAAAAGCAGTAATTGGAGGAAATATTGGAGGGATAAAACTCCAAATAAGAGATGGTAAAAATGGATTTTTAGTTTCCAGCCCCAGAGAAACTGCCAAAAGAATTGTTCAACTAATTAAGAATCCTCAGTTGGCAAAAAAATTAGGAAAAGCAGCAAAAGAAACAGTTAGAGAAAAGTTCCTAATGCCTCGCCTTTTAAGAGATTATTTAAGACTTTTTAAAGAATTAGTTTGACTATGATTTCGTTTCAAGAAAGAGTTTTCCGAGTAGTCAAAAAAATTCCCAAAGGAAAAGTTTTAACCTATAAGACGGTGGCAAAATTAGCCGGTAATCCAAAAGCTTGGCGAGCAGTGGGTAATATTTTAAATAAAAATCCAAATCCCAAGATAATTCCTTGTCATCGAGTGGTAAAATCAAATGGTAAAGTCGGTGGATACAAGGATGGGACAAAAAAGAAAATCTCTTTACTAAAAAAAGAAGGAGTGGTAGTAAAGAAAAGGAGGGTTGTTATTTAACAACTCAATAATACAAAAAAGGAGGTTTAGGATGCCGGGATTTTTTGCTCTGAGTATTAATCCCCAAGAATACAAGGATAACTTCTTGGAAGACTTGTTTTGGGAAACATTTTACCAGCAGCATTTAGGCGAGGATTATGCAGGATTAGCTACTTATAATGGAGAGAGAATTAAGCTTCGTACTCACCGTGGGCTCTTCAGATCTACCTTTAGTGAAGACATAGTTGGTCTAGAAGGAACGGAAGGAATTGGTTATTGTGGAGATGGGAGAGAGCCGATTTCGGAAGACTCAAAGTTCGGAGAAGTCGCTGCCTGTTTTTCTGGTAATCTTATCAACCGGGAAGAGTTAGTGAGCGAACTTAAAAATTCAGGCCATTCTTTTGTTTGGGGAGGAAAAGATATTGAGGTAATTCTCAAACTCATTGCTCAACGCGGAGAAAATAGGGTAGATGGTATAAAAAGAATGACCAGAGCGATTGAAGGGGCTTATTCTCTTTTAATTCTCTCTCCCGAAGGAATTTACGCGGTCTGTTCTCCTGATGGTCACTGGCCTTTAGTTTTAGGAGAAAAAGAAGGAGCAGTGGCAGTTGCTACCGATCCTTGTGGTTTTGACAACTTTGGGTTTAAATACTGCCGAGACCTAGAACCAGGAGAAATTATGCTTCTAAAAAATGGTTGGGCAGAGACAAAAGATAAGATGGCAAGTGACCGGATTCAGATCTGTAGCTTTGTTTGGATATATACTAATTTTCCTAATGCAGTATTTAGAGGTATCGCCGGGTCTCTTGTCAGGAAAAGGTTAGGAGCACTGTTAGCCCGGCGAGATATTGAGAGGGGGTTTATCCCGGACTTAGTAGTGCCAATTGCGCACTCCGGCAGGTTTCCAGCCATCGGTTACCATCAGGAATTTTGTCGTCAAATAAATGAAGGAAAAATAAAAAAGATACCTGAATACGACGAGCCTCTCCTTAAGTATCAATATGCTGGGAGAAGCTACCCAAAATTAACTCAGACGGAAAGAGAAATAGAAGCTCATATTAAACAGCTAAAAAGCGGTGAGGACTACACAGGTAAAGTAGCAGTGATATGCGATGATTCAATTCGGAGAGGAACCCAGATTAGAAAGGATCTAATCCCCAAACTTAACTCATTGGGGATTAAGAAGAACCATCTTAGAATTGCTAATCCAGAATCCCATTCTTATTGTCCTTGGGGGAAAACGGTTCAGAAAGGAGAGCTCTTAGCTTCTCAGTTTCCCTCAAAGGAAGAAAGAGAAAAGTTTCTAGGGGTTGACAGTTTGGAACATCCCACCGTTACAGACTTAGCTGAAGCGATTGGGCTTCCTCTTGAAACCCTTTGTGTTGATTGCGATTTACCAGCTTCCGACTAAATTCCCTCGTAAAAGTTCTACAAACTAAAAAGCCACCTCGAGAGAGGTGGCTTAACTTTTTCCAAAACATTTTTTACCCTCTTGCTTTCTTAACTATTTCTTTGAAAATTTGAGGATAGTTTTGAGTTAGTTCAGATAAAATTTTTCTGTCTAACTCTATTTTATTTTTCTTTAAGCCAGAAATAAATTTATTATAAGAAATTCCTTCTTTTCGACAAGCAGAATTTATTTGAATTTGCCAAAGCGATCTTGCTTCTCTTTTTTTAACTTTTCTGTCTCTATAAGCGTAAGACCAAGCTTTTTGTAAAGCTTGTTTTGCTAACCTATATTTAGATTTTCTTCCCCAATGAAAACCTTTGACATATTTTAATAGATGTTTTCTTCTTTTGTGAGCAGTTTTCCCTCGTTTAACTCTTACCATGTTATTTAATTAACTTTTTAATTTTTTTAGCATCGGCTTTAGAAACTTCAATCCATTTTCGGCTTTGGCGAATTTTTTTTCCTGATTTTTTTGCCCGATAATGGTCAAGATCAACCGGCCTTCTTAAAACTTTCCCAGTTTTAGTTATTTTAAAACGCTTTAAAATTGATTTTCTGGTTTTTAATGCCATATTATTTTTTTGAGATTATCATTGTAAAACCTCTTGGTTCTCGTTTTAATTCTCTTTCAATTTTCAGAGGGGTAGTGGTTTTTAAAATCTCCACAAACTTCTCAAATTTTTCTTTAGCAAAATCCTGTAATGCCTTTTCTCTTCCTCGTAGAGGCATTTCTATTCTAATTTTGTCTCCTTTATTTAAAAATTTTCCGGCTTGATGAGCTCTGGTTTCTAAATCATGCTGAGAGATATTGAAAGTCAATCTTATTCCTTTAAGTTCACTTCCTTGGTGTTTTTGGGCAGCTTTTTCTTTTTTTTCTTCTCGGTAAAGATATTTTCCATAATCTCCCAATTTACAAACTGGAGGCTCAACTTTTTCAGTAACCTGAATTAAATCTAAATTGCGCTCGCGAGCTAATTTGAGCGCATTTTCTAATGGCATAATCCCTAACTGCTTTCCGGCTTCATCAATTACTCTAACTTGAGAAGCCCTTATTTGATTGTTGACTAATGGCTTTTTTATCAAATTCTTGTGGAGATGGAGGCATCGAAGCCTCGTCTGAGGAGTTTTTCTAAAATAATTCTACAGGCTTAGCCCAATTTTAGATTAAGTATAGAATTTCAATTGGACAAAAGTTCTATACTTTTAATCCTCAACTATTTTTCAATAGCCTTTCTGGATTGAGAAAGTACTATTTATCTCGCTGTTTATGACACTCGGTTTTGCTTAGCGAGAATCAACAAACCGAATGGCATTAGGCGTATGCTAATGCTGGTTTTTTAAATAAGTTGGCACTTATTCTTTTGTTAGTTTTACAAGTTCTAACAACTCGGCCTGCTTATTTTAGTCCGCCCCCCATCGAAACCTATCATCCCCGTAATCTTATTTCTCTCTTCATTTCCCGTTCTATTTCTCGTTTTTTTATTAATTCTCTCTTATCTGCTTTTCTTTTTCCTTTAGCTACACCAAATTCTAACTTTATTTTGTCTTTTTTAGTATATACCTTTAAAGGTATTAAAGTCAACCCCCTTTCTTTTGCCTTGCCAACTAAAAATTTAATTTCTGATTTTGTTAAAAGGAGCTTTCGGGAGCGCTCTGGATTATAATCTGGAGGGGCATTTTTCGGTTGATAGGCAGGAATTTTTGCTCCGATTAAAAAGACCTCTTCTCCTTTTAAAACAACATAGGAGCCGGCCAGATTAATTCTTCCTAATTTTATTGATTTTACTTCCTGACCAATTAAAGAAATTCCTGCTTCCAATTTCTCTAAGATTTGATATCTAAAATAGGCTTTTCGATTTTCTGCAAGCACTTTCATAGGTTAATTTTAACATCAAACTCTTCAAATTTTAAGCAAAATGAGTTAAAATTAGAATACATGGTTAGAAGAGAAATTGAAAAATTAATTGAGAAAGCTTTAAAAAAGCTTTACAAAAAAAAGATCGATGTCGAGGTGGAACAGCTAACAGAATTATCTTTTGGTGACTACGCTACCAATACAGCACTGCTGCTCAAGAAAAATCCTCAGCAGATTGCCGAAGCGATAAAATCACCTATTTTAGAAAAGGTGGAAGTAAGAAATGGATTTATTAATTTTTTTCTTTCAAAAGAATATTTACAAAAACAAGTTAAAGAAATTCTAAGAAAAAAAGAAAAATATGGTTCTTTGAGAATCGGGAAAAAGCAAAAAATAAATGTCGAATTTATTTCTGCTAATCCTACCGGTCCCCTTCATGTAGGAAATGCCCGAGGAGGATTCTGTGGAGATGTCTTATCGAATGTGTTAGAGAAAGCAGGATTTAAACCATTTCGAGAGTATTATGTTAATGACAGAGGAAGACAGATTGAAATATTAAAAAATTCTTTAGAAGGGAAAGAACCCTTTTATGAAAACCCATACATAGATGAATTAAACAAAAAAGGAATAAAAGATGTTAAGCAGGCAGTAAATTTTATTATAAAGAAGATAAAACAAACAACAGAAAGAATGGGGATAAAATATGATAAGTGGTTTTTTGAAAGTGATTTGTATAAGAAAAAAGAAATTGATAAGATTTTAAATTTTTTAAAGAAGAAGAAGTTAATTTACGAAAAAGAAGGAGCTATTTGGTTTAAATCAACTAAATTTGGTGACGATAAAGATAGAGTTTTGTTAAAAACCGGTGAAAAAGAAACTTATTTTTTATCAGATATTGCTTACTTAAGAAATAAATTTAGAAGGGGGTTTAACTGTTTAATAATGTTTTTAGGAGCAGAACATCATGGATATGCTCCCCGCTTAAAAGCGGGAGCAATATCCCTTGGATTTAAAGCAGAAAGAGTTAAACCGATTATTTATCAATTAGTTAAACTTCGAGAGAAAGGAAGAGAGTTGCGGATGTCCAAGAGAACAGGAATTTATATAACAATTGATGAATTGATTGATGAAATTGGTGTGGATATAAGCAGGTTTTTCTTCTTAACAAGGAACTATGGAAATCATTTAATTTTTGATTTAGATTTAGCAAAAGAACAATCGGAAAAAAACCCTGTATATTACATCCAATATGCCCATGCGAGAATTTGTAGTATTTTAAAAAGAGTTCCAAAATACAATATACGAAATACAAAATACGAGTTATTAAATCATCCCTCAGAGCTTAAATTGGTTAAACAACTAATCAGATTACCAGAGATTATCGAAGATGTTGGTAAAGATTATCAGGTTCAAAGGTTGCCTCAATACGCTATAGATTTAGCCACTATTTTTCATCAATTTTATCGGGACTGTAAAGTTCTTTCTGATGATAAGGATTTAACCAAAGCTCGTCTTTCTTTGGTATTGGCAACTAAAACTGTGTTAAAAAATGTTTTAGATTTAATGGGAATTTCTGCTCCGGAAAAAATGTAGAATTGCTTAACCTGGTTAAGCAACTACCCTAATTCATTATGGAGATAAATTTTCCTAAATTAGAAAAGAAAATTCTAAAATTTTGGAAAGAAAATAAGGTTTTTGAAAAAAGTATTCTCAGACGCAAAAATGAGCCAAATTTTGTTTTCTATGAAGGTCCACCGACCGCTAACGCGAAACCCGGAATTCACCACGTTTTAAGCAGGGTTTATAAAGATATTATCTGTCGTTATAAAACTATGCAAGGGTTTAGAGTTTTAAGAAAAGCGGGCTGGGATACCCATGGCTTGCCAGTGGAATTAGAAATCGAAAAAAAATTGGGATTAAAGAGTAAAAAAGAAATTGAAAAATACGGCATAGCCCGTTTTAACAAACTTTGTAAAAAATCAGTCTGGGAATACAAAAAAGATTGGGAAAGGTTAACTGAAAGAATCGCTTTCTGGTTAGATATGGAAAAACCCTACATTACTTACGAAACAGATTACATTGAGAGTGTCTGGTGGATTTTGAAAGAAATCTATAAAAAAGGATTAATCTATCAAGGATATAAAGTTGTTCCTTATTGCCCAAGATGTGGAACATCTTTATCATCTCACGAGGTAGCTTTGGGTTATAAAAAGATAAAAGAACTTGCGGTATATGTAAAATTTAAAGCGAAAAACCAAAAAACAAAAAACAAAAATGAATATTTATTAGTCTGGACAACCACACCTTGGACGCTCCCCGGCAATGTTGCTATTGCAGTGAATCCTGAGTTTACTTATGTGAAAGTAAAAGTGAAGAATGAAATTCTTATTTTAGCTAAAGAAAGGTTAAATGTCTTAGGGGAAGGATATAAAATTTTAAATGAAGTAAAAGGGAAAAACTTAGTTGGGTTAGAATATGAACCTCTCTATAAATTTTTGAAGCCTGATAAAAAATCATGGTTTGTTGTTTCCGCTAACTTCGTTTCTTTAGATGAAGGCACCGGTCTCGTTCATATCGCCCCGGCTTTTGGAGAGGAAGATATGGAGCTGGGAGAAGAAAGGAATTTACCAATTTTAATGACAGTTGATGAATCTGGTTGTTTCATACCCAAAGTTAAACCCTGGCGGGGGATATTTGTTAAAAAAGCTGATCCTTTAATAATAGAAGATTTAAAAAAAAGAAATTTACTTTTTAAAGAAGAACTCTATGAACACGACTATCCCTTCTGTTGGCGGTGTAATTCCCCTTTACTTTATTACGCTAAGCAAAGTTGGTTCATTAACGTTAAAAAAATTAAGAAAAATTTAATAGAAGAGAATCAAAAGATTAATTGGATACCACCCCATTTAAAGAAAGGAAGATTTGGCGAATGGTTAAAAGAAATTAAAGATTGGGCTTTTTCCCGAGAAAGATACTGGGGAACACCTTTACCTATTTGGCAGTGTTCAAAATGTAAGAACGTTGAGGTAATTGGCTCAAAGAAAGATTTATTATCACAAAGGTTTTCAGAAAATAATTTTTATTTTCTTCGCCACGGTCATTCTTTAAGGCAAATAAAGAAATTAGCAATGAGCTGGCCGGAAAAAATTCGTTGCCCCCTTACCAAAAAAGGAGAAAGAGAGGTTTTGAGAACAGCTAAAGAA
>Ga0180301_10002500_pt1 | contig 14435 bp, 15 predicted proteins | sample GuaBasSediGuay16_FD_121797 | JGI IMG/M metagenome (GOLD analysis project Ga0180301, IMG submission 121797) | Subseafloor sediment microbial communities from Guaymas Basin, Gulf of California, Mexico - Guay16, Core 4569-2, 12-15 cm | ecosystem: Environmental > Aquatic > Marine > Hydrothermal...
CTCAAGCTTTTAATAGACCTTTTGCTTTTTATGATGAAAAATGGATTTTCCCCTCGGCCCTCCCGAGTCCGTTCTCAACGTCTAATGTAAAATACCTTAATTTATGATTTAAAGCCCCGGCCGGGATTTGAACCCGGGTCCTCCTCATTTCTCGGGGGATATATCCCCATACCAGTGAGGCGCTCCACCAGGCTGAGCTACCGGGGCTAACCGTTTCATATAAGCCAAGCTAAGTTTTTAATTTTACTCATTAATAAATTTAAAACGGTAGCAAATGCTACCCTTATTAACCATTAATACTAGCCCGCATGAATGGTTGATAATGGTGTTAAAATGGGTCTCTATGCGGCCGCCGGGATTTGAACCCGGGATCGCCGGCGTGGCAGGCCGGCGTCCTTCCAGACTAGACTACGGCCGCCGATATTTATTACGTATTGTGCCAAGATATATTCTTTACTAGATTACAGTTTATTTGAAAGGGAAAACAAGTAGCCTATCAAAAAGTATAATGGCCGAGGGTTCCCGGCACCGTAGTTTCCCAGGGCCTCGCGGACCCTAGTACTCCCAACGGCGAACGGCGGTTTAACTTCCGGGATCTGACGAGTCCGGGTGGTTCCCGCCGTCTATGACCGGGCCCTCGGCCGACAACTACTATGCCATGATTTATTTATAAGGTTTTCCTCCTCTCAAAACGGTAGCATTTGCATACCTTATTAGCTTACTATAACAGCTACTCGTGTATTCTGAATACATGGACTTCTGCTCCATAATATTCGGCGAGTTTCGCGATAACCCTGGCTGATTGTTCTCCCCTACATAGCAACACGCTTTTCTGCACACGGGTTATCCTAGCCCCCCTACTTATAAATTCGTCTAGGTTTTTGTAGAATCGTGGTGGTATGCGTCCACCGCCAACCTTGAAATCGTACACCACTAAATATAAATCATCTTCATCAGTGTACTTAACTTCACGTATGATCTTGTCTATTACCTTTTTTCTAGGCATCTACCAACTCCATAAAAAGCTAGTTTACTGTACCCTTAAAGGACACATTTACCTGTGCTTAAATAATATCACGATATTATTTTAAAAACACTCAGACCCCTTAAGTTCCAGTGAAACAATTATATTATAAAAGAAGCCGAACAACAATAATAGTTATTTTAAAGTATCGTTTAAAATACTTCTCTAAAAATAATAAATAATAATATTTTCCAGTGGAAGTGAAGGGGTCTGCTACCTGTAGAATTATCCAATAGTTAGGTCCGAGAGACTCTTAAAGAAGGTTTATGTAGTCGGGAAAGGGCCAGTTAATGTTCTTACGGTATGTGATGTTGCTTGTGTGTCGTCTACATGTAGATGTGTAGAATCTAAAATAAGTAAGCGATCAAGAGCAGTATAAGTGGTTTTGTCCTTTGCAGAATTTGCTGGTTGTAGAAATTGTAGACCCCTTTGGTTCCACTGGAAACAGTTATTTAGTGTATTTTTATTCTCTTTTTTAGTTAAAAGCAATGTAGAATATGTTAAAAGAAGTAGATCTGTGGAATTTTTTCTCTTTACATAAATTAAATCAAAATAAAAACCTTTGATAGTTTGTTTTACAAGATAACAATATATAGTATGTTAGTTTTCTTTTAACAAAATATTTTGGGTATCTGGATCCATGACGAAAATAAAGATAGAGGATGTGCTACCTTCAGGTGAAAAAATCACCATAACTCTTGAGGGTAGAGAAGTTGATGGGAAAAGGGTAGCTCAAATACTCGATATGCTGAAGATACTTTCAGGCAGCGCGGGGCCAAAGGAGGATGAAAGGATAAGTCTTTCCGACTTAATATGGGATGTGATACAGGAATATTATGGGAACGGGGCCTGGTTTACCTGTAGAAGTGTCTATGAAATTTTACGCCAGGAGTATGGATTGGACCTGAAAATCAGTTCGGTAGCTACTTATCTTCTACGGTTCTACCGAAGGGGGATGCTGGACCGTCAGGGGAAAGGATACGGTATAAAGTATCGTATACCGGTGGAACTATTTTCTAGAAGAGGATCTATGTAAATAAAGAGCTATTACATCGCTCTTGGTTATGATACCTACCGGTTGACCTTTATCTGTGACGACGACGGCTGGAACCCCGCTTAAAAGTATTCTTAAAACCTTATCTATAGTGTCATCCGGACTCACGACAGGCAGGGGGTCCTCTAAGACGCTTTCAACACGCATTCTAAACACCTGCTCCGCATTTTTCAGGGAAAGAATTTTCTTTATTACCGTGTCTTCGTATACGGTGCCTATGACCCTTTTCTTCTCATCCACTACAGGTATCTGAGATATGCCATACTTCCACATGATTTTTGCAGCTTTTTCCAGGTTATCATTTGGGCTTAATGTTATTACAGGTGTATGCATTACGTGGTGTGCCTTGGAGTGTTTTTCTAACGCCTCCTCTATGACTGCAAGTATTTTTCTCAGTGTTGAGAGGCGGGGATCCACGCTTCCTCCCTCTATCCTTGCTATAAGTGATTGACTTACTCCCGCGCGTGTGGCTAACTCTTTTTGAGTTAAACCCGCCCGCTTACGTAGCAACCTTATCTCCTCTGGTGTGGGTAGGGACGACATTTTTTTTCACCCAAATAAATATCAAATAAATCCAAATGAAATAAATATTTATTTAGTTTAATGAAGTGTATTTCTTGAAACATTCTTTATAACCTCTTCTATTATATTTAGGGCTTTATCCATGGCTTCTAAGGATATTACAAGAGGCGGTGAAAACCTTAAGGTTGAAAGTCCAGCCGTTATTAAGAGAACACCGCGTTTAAACGATTCCTCCATTATTTTCTGTGCTGCTTTAGGTGCAGGTTTCTTGTTGTCTTTGTCTTCGACTATCTCTGCACCTATCATCAATCCTTTTCCACGGACATCACCTATAATATCGTATTTACTATACATTTCTTGTAACCTTTTCAAGACATGTTCTCCAACTTTTCTCGCGTTTTCAAGCAGATTTTCTCTTTCAATAACTTCTATTGTAGCCAAGGCGGCTGAACATGATATAGGGTTGCCGCCAAAGGTTGATGCATGTGATCCTGGCGGGAGATTCATTAAATCCTCTCTTCCTATTACAGCGCTTAACGGAAGGCCGGATGCAATGCCCTTTGCTACAAGCAGTATATCGGGGGCAATGCCCCAATGTTCTATGGCAAACCATTTTCCTGTTCTTCCCATACCTGCCTGAACTTCGTCGTCGATTAACAATATGCCATATTTGTCTGCCAGTCGTTTGAGTTTTCTCCAGTAGCCTTCAGGAGGCACCACGTATCCTCCTTCACCCGCAATTGGCTCGAACACGAATGCTGAAACCTCTTCTGCTGGCACGTATCGCCTAAAATACCATTCCTCTATAAAGTCGATGCACCAGTAGTCGCAGTCCGGAAAGGTTTGTTTCCAAGGACACCTATAACAATAGGGGTAAGGTACATGCTCTACGCAAGGTAGTAGAGGCTGGAACCATCTTCGTTGAACAGGTTTGCTTGCGGTTAAAGAGAGGGATCCCAAGCTTCTTCCATGGAAAGATCCTATGAACGCGAATACGATGGGGCGTCTACCCTCAAAGTATCCTCTTGCAACCTTTATCCCGCCTTCTACAGCCTCTGTTCCACTGTTTCCGAAAAAGATCTTCTTCTGGAAGGAGCCTGGGGTTATCTCGGAAAGTTTACGGGCCAACAGTACAGGGTCTTCGTAAACGAAGTCCGTAATACTATAGTGTAGAAGTTCCTCGCTTCTACGCTTTATGGCCTCCACTACATGTGGATGACAGTGTCCAGTGACTGCAACAGCTATACCGGCGTTTAAGTCTATGTAGATGTTGCCGTCTACATCCTCTACCAGAAACCCTTTTGCGCGTTTAACTACAAGGGGATAGAAGCGATGGAAGGACTGCATTAAATACTTTTGATCCTCTTTCAGTATTTTTCTCGCGTTGGGTCCCGGTGGAGCGACTTTAATAGAAGGATATTCTCCCTGTAAAAACATTTTAGACACATTATCTATTTTTAGGCTATCTTCCTTAATAATCGTTATAAGAAATGACTATTGCATCACTCTTAACCAATGTTTACTTATGTAAAGTGCAGTGCTGAAGTAGGAAGAACGTTTATACTGTATTAATAATTAAGGGGTTACTATTAAATAAGTTAAACGGAGAATAATGACTGTTTATGAGATAAGATGGCACGGTAGAGGAGGGCAAGGTGTTGTAACAGCGGCACAGATTTTCGCGGAAGCAGCTGTTAAGGAAGGGAAATACGCTGTGGCAATCCCCCATTTCGGGGCTGAACGTAGGGGGGCTCCTGTAGTGGCATACAATAGGGTATCGTCTACCGTCATTAGAAGTAGGGCATCTGTAAAGAGCCCGGATGCCGTTGTAGTATTAGACCCTTATCTTCCATCTATAGTAAAAGTAACTGAAGGCTTGAAGGAGAAGGGTTTAATAGTATTAAATGCGAGGAAGGTTGAGAAACAAGGGTTTAAGGGATTCAGGATAGCGGTGGTGGATGCTACCGGAATAGCTCTCTCCCTTGGACTCCAATTAGCTGGCTTAGCTCTCGTAAACATGCCCATGCTGGGGGCTTTAGTAAAGGCTTCCGGCATAGTTGACATACAATCTGTCGTCGATGTAGTCAAAAAGAGGTGGCCTGGTACACTAGGCGACTTGAACGCCAAAGGTATTTTAACAGCATACGAGAAAACGGAGGTTTTTGGCCCATGAACAGCATTAAGATACCTTTCGCCCCAATATCGAAGCCCATGGAAGCCAGTGCAGGTAAAACCGGCTTATGGAGGTTCCTGAGACCAGAGATAGATGTACAGAGGTGCATTAAATGCGGGATATGCTGGATGTATTGTCCCGACGCAGTAATAGTACTTGACGAGGAAGGAGTACCTCACATAGACTATGAGTATTGTAAAGGATGTGGAATATGTGCTAACGAATGCCCTGTAAAGGCCATAAAAATGGTGCGGGAGGAGGGGAAACCATGAAAGCCGGGGAGGTACTAGTTATAACGTCAAATTATGCTGCAGCCTACGCCGCGAAGCTAGCTCGAGTTGAAGTGATATCAGCCTATCCTATTACCCCTCAAACAACTGTAGTCGAAAAACTAGCAGAATTTATAGAGAAGGGAGAGTTAAAGGCTAAAATGATACGTGTGGAATCGGAACACAGCGCCATGGCGTCGTGTATAGGGGCTTCAGCCGCAGGAGCCAGAGTATTTACCGCAACCTCTTCACACGGGCTCCTCTACATGTATGAAATGTTATGGTGGGCGGCAGGAGCCAGGCTACCAATAGTCATGGGAGTTGTGACTAGAGCCATTGCACCGCCCTGGACCATATGGACCGAGCATGCTGACATTCTATCTCCGAGAGACTCGGGGTGGCTAATACTATTCGCCGAAAACGCTCAAGAAGTCCTCGACATGATCATACAAGCTTACAGGATTTCCGAAGATCACAGGATCCTTCTACCTGTAATGGTGGGATGGGATGCTTTCATATCGTCACATACGGCCGAACCCGTTTCACTTCCACCACAAAACAAGGTTGATGAATTTCTTCCACCCCCCGGACTCCATCCAATTAAACTCGATGTAAAGAACCCGTTTTCACATGGAAACTTAACCTACCCTGAATACTACATGGAATTCAGGTACCTTATTCAAAGAAGTATGGAAGATGCTAAAAAAGTGATAAAGGAGGTGGATGAAAGGTATGGGGAAATCACTGGAAGAAGATACGGGGGGTTAGTGGAGACGTATAGATGCGACGACGCCGAACACGTTATAGTAACGGTTGGAGCCGCATCAGGTGATGCGAAAGAGGCTGTAGACTACTTGAAAAGTAGAGGTTTAAAGGTGGGTTTATGCCGGTTAAGAAGTTTAAGGCCTTACCCTGAAGAAGAGATAGTCAAGTTGCTGGAAGACAAAGAAAGTGTAATTGTAATTGAAAGAGATAATTCAATGGGACTGGGCGGCATAATAGCAAGGGAAATAGCATCCACAGTTTTCATATACGACCTGCCGTTAAATTTTGCATCATTTATAGCAGGTTTAGGTGGAAGGGAAGTCTCCTCTACGGATGTAAAAAACATGGTTAACATTGCTTTACACAAGTTTTCAAGGGGTGTGTCGAGGATAAAGGATGTATGGTATGGTTTAAGGAGGGAGGTTCTCCCATGAATAAACCTGGAATACTGAGGGTCATACCTTCAGAGGAGTATCTTTTGCCGGGGCATGCTGCCTGTCCAGGATGTCCCATAGGAATCGGATTAAGATATGTTTTAAAGGCCCTTGAAGGAAAAGCAATCCTAATTGTACCAGCCTGCTGTACATCGATAGTAGCAGGCCCCTTTCCCAAAACCTCGTTCAAGGTACCGGTCCTTCACATAGCTTTCGCAGCGGCTGCAGCAACCGCAAGTGGTATATCTGAAGCCCTGGAGATTAGGGGAGAAAAAGACGTGAATGTAGTTGTCTGGGCGGGGGACGGAGGCACGGTCGACATCGGAATTCAAGCCCTTTCAGGGGCAGCGGAGCGGGGTAACAATATAATATACATTTGCTATGATAATGAGGCTTACATGAATACTGGTATACAGAGGTCTGGCGCCACCCCTTATGGTGCTTGGACTACGACCACGGTGACGGGCAAAAAAGAGCACAAGAAAGACTTGCCGAGCATAGTGTATGCCCATAAAGTGCCCTATGTAGCCACGGCGAGTGTAGGTTACCCTGTTGACCTCTTCCATAAGGTTAGGAAAGCTCGGAAAATAAAGGGATTCAAGTACATTCATTTACATGCACCCTGCCCTGTCGGATGGCGTTTTCCCACCGAAAAGACCGTTGAAATAGCTAAACTGGCGGTTGACACGGGTCTCTGGATCCTATACGAAGTAGATCATGGAAAATTCAGATTAACTGGACCAAGTAGTAAGCTGATAGACCCAAGGAAAAGAAAACCGATTGAAGAGTACCTTAAATTACAAGGAAGGTTTGCAAGGATCGGGAAAGATGAAATCGAAGAGCTTAAAAAGTTTATTGAAGAGGAGTGGGCTACAATTAAACAATTAATGAAATAAGTAATGGTAGCAGGAAGATCGCTAAAAGAACACCTAGAGCTTTTTTAATATTCCTATTTACAAAGGACCATATTTTACTGAGATTGTTTTTTCCTAGAACCTGTATCTTCACGGTGGATTGAAACACGTAGGCTTTAGCTGGTTTAACGGAGTTAAACGCTGTTTTCATGGCCTCACATACTTTCGAAAAAAGATAGTCTGTAGGCACCCTTTCTCCAAGTGGCGAGTAGTCTTCTCCACCCTTCAAACCAGTTACAAGATGGGTATCTGTGGTCGCTATACACACGTCGTCGAGCCCGAAAGCCGATCTAATCCTAGAGTATAATTCTCTCTTTGTTTCGAGAAGCATGTTATTTCCATCGAAAAGCACAAACAAGTATCTTTTGGAGTCAAATTCAATATACCAGAGTTTAAGGCCTCCTGGACCCATGCCATCATATATATTATATTCCGTTAATGGGAGGGAAATGAAGCTGGTGGCGAAGTCGGAAGTACGGTATTTAAGTCTAAGTAAGCGGAGACATATTGACATTATGTCATCTCCTAGATCGTTCGATGAGGTTGGATGAATGTTGTTCTCTGTAAATGAGCTATGTGAATCCACGATCACTGTAAGCGCATCCCCTCTCAGGGAACGTATCTTCAAAGCGATTTCAGGATCCAAGTCTTCTAGACCTCGTTTAAACGATTCAACGAAAAGCAGTGCACCCTCTAACCTTCCTTCACCGTAAAAAGGTATGGAAAGGCAGGTTACATCCCCCCTACTCATTCTTCTCGGAGGACCTAAACTTATCTCGCTAACTTTATCCAACGAATATACTAGAAAATTTCCTAGAATTTCACATTGTCTCCTTGAAGTCGGATTCTCCGAGTGAGTGGACGGTCCATGGAATACTAAAACCGGACATTTTAATCGTTCCTTTAACTTCTCAGAGACTATATACGGAAGAAGACTTCCTCCCACTTTTCTGAAGGGGCCGGGATGAACTTCCGGTATTACTAGACAACCTAAGGTCTTTCCCGTCCCCTTTTCCTTGAAAACGAGAAGAGTAACGTACAGATCCCTGTATTCCCCTATGTTCTCAAATATCTCTTCAAGGACTCCAGGATCCTCTTCAAGGAATGCCTTGAGATAACCTTTAGTAAACTTTAAGCCGGAGATTTTGAAGAGTTGTACGCCGTCGAAATGGAGGTTTAAAAATAGGAGAAATATTAGCAACAAGCAGAGAGAAACATATAGTAGTAAGGTTTGGGAAATCTGTTGCAATGAATATATTGAATACGCTGAAACTATTATTAATCCTACAATAGATGAGGTTGCTGAAAGTTTTTTTGGTGGAAGCGACGAGTGCATAAACAGAAATAGGATTAAAAAAGCTGTTTGAAGGGTAAAAGCTAGTGCTATTACAAGAGGTTTCCTTAAAGCAAGTAGCTCAAACATAAGAACTAAACTATAACTTAAAATTATTGATGTAAAACCAGCCAATCTTCTGAGATTTAAGAGTGGTTTAGAGACGATGTAGTGTACTGTGAGAAGTATAAGAAATGAGAGAAGGAAAAAGATGTACTTGAAGGGGGCCGCGGGAAATACGGTTATGAGAAACGGTATTTGAAGCATAATAATATATACCATAAGTATCGTGGTTCTTGGAAATGAGAAGCTATAACGTTTATAATAGTCGACTAGATGGCCGCCAGGCATAGTATCCGAACATGAAAATATTTTATCGACTTTAAACAATTTTCGTCTTAAAGTCGCTATAATGCCTTCTAATCATCGGCACCCTCATTGTAACTCTGATCGCTCATCCACGAAAATATTCTGCCGGGCTTATTTAAAGAGTTTGGTTTCAGCTCCGTAAAAAAGAAATATAAGTTAATATGTGTTAAGGGGCAGGGGATAGAGTGAGTTCACTATCGAGGGCTGCAAGGGAGAAGTGGGCAGCTAAAAAATGGTACACAGTGTATGCGCCAAGCGCTTTCGGGTTTGCTGAGCTAGGCGAGGTGCCAGCAAATAGCGATAAACATCTTCTTGGACGTGTAATGGAAGTAAGCTTATACGATATAACAAAAGATATCTCCCAACTACATATTAAACTTAAATTCCAGATAGTGAAAATAGAGGGAAACAAAGCTTACACCCAGTTTAAGGGGTTTGAGCTCTCACGGGACTATATCCGCGAGATAGTTAGGCGAGGGACATCCAAGGTCGAGGGGATATACGATGTCTTCACTAAGGACGGTGTACATTTAAGAGTCTTTGTTTTAACCATAACAACCCATAGGGTGAAGTCTTCGCAGAAAAAGGCCATTAGGAAGGTTGCAGGAGAGGTTGTAGAGCGGAAAGCCAGCGAACTGAATTTCGATGAATTCATCCAAGAGGCTGTTTTAGGGCAAATAGCGGCAGAAGTCTTCACAAAGGCTAGAAAGATATATTCCTTAAGGAAAGTGGAAATATCTAAGGTGAAAACCCTTAGTAGTATATTTGAGATATCTCTTAAAACTCCATCCGAAACCCAGGCCCAAGTCCCTGCCGAAGCAGGTGGTTCTGAATAAAACCTATAGACTACGAATAAATTTCAAGCTAGGTTTGATGTAGGTAATGAAATTTAGGGAGGAAAATAGGGTTTTCAAGGATCCTAGGAGAGTCGACTTAAGAATATGTATTGTATATCCCAACGAGTATAAAGCTGGAGTTTCCACGTTAGCTGTGCAGATACTTTACTTCCTTTTTAATAGCTTCGAGAACGTGTATTGTGAAAGGTTTTTCTACGAGAAGGGTGGTGAACCTCTAAGTATAGAAACTAAAACCCCTCTCAAAGAATTCGATGTATTAGCCTTTACATTACACTATGAACTCGATTACCCACGAGCTATTGCCGCCCTAATTGATAGTGGAGTGAATGTCAAAGGGGAAATGCGTGGGCCAGATGAACCCATCGTAATAGCTGGTGGACCGGCTGTAACGCAGAATCCCCTCCCCCTAAAACCATTCTTCGACGCGTTTTTTATAGGTGAAGTAGAAGAAGAGGGTATAAGACTTCTGGAAGCTTTACTTGAAAGCAGGCTTAGAAGCCTTGAAGAAAAACGTAGAATTCTTGATCCACTCACCAAGGTGCGTGGACTTTATGTTCCATCTATAATGGATAATGTCAAAGTCGAAAGGGTTTATGTAAAGAACCTCGACCATGCTTTTTATCCAATACGGCAGGTGATACCTCTTGATGAAGAGCAATCTCTTTTCGGCCCAGCCTTTTACCTGGAAATTGGAAGAGGATGTGGGTGGGGATGCCGCTTTTGTCTCTCAGGCTACATTTATAGACCCCCACGTTTTCGCAGTCTCACCCGAATCTTCGAGATCCTCAGGCTGGTTCCAGGCTTTAATAAACATGTTAAACGTGTTGTATTAATCTCGTTTGCGGCCGGGGATCATCCAAACTTCAAGGAAATATTGAATAAGATTATAGAAGAAGGGTATGAATTATCCATCCCCTCCTTAAGAGCCGACGTACTGGATGCTGAAGCACTCGGATACATTATTGAGGGCGGCCAGAAAACGTTGACTATAGCACCGGAGGTAGGTACTATGAGACTTGCAAAGATGATAAACAAGAAGCTGTATCCCGAATACATAAAAACTCTAGCTAAAACTGCTTTTAAGGAGGGTGTTAAGAAGATAAAGCTTTATTTTATGATAGGTCTTCCAACGGAAACCATTGAAGATGTAAAGGAAATAGGGGAGTTAATCAATTATATATCATCTATCGGTTTTTCCAAAATAAATGTTTCTGTGACACCATTCATTCCAAAACCCCATACACCGCTTCAATGGGAAGGTATGCAGGATATCGGTGTCATTAAAGAAAAATACGAGATCTTGGCTGAAACTCTGAAAAGTCGGGGAAGGGTGGAATTAAAGATATTCAACCCAGAGGTGGCTTTAATTGAAGGAGCAGTTTCTAAAGGAGACAACCGGCTATCAGAGGTAATTTTAAGGGTTGCATTGGCTGGGAGGTTCGGGCTTCAGGCTTGGAGGAAAGCTTTTTCTGAGGCTGGTTTACGTCCAGAATACTATGCTGGTAGAAGGATACCTCTGGATGAAAAATTACCCTGGAGTTTTATAGATACTGGTGTAAGAGAGGATTTCCTTAAGAAAGAATATGAAAGATTCTTCTTGGAAGAGGAGTCGCCTGCATGCTACAGCATGTGTTCGGGCTGTATGACCCGGTGTTATCTACGGGCTAGAGGAGCGAGATAGATTCTTCCCCTCCATTTAACCAGTTTAAGGGAGGTGTTTTCTTCTATCCAGAAGGGTATTTTTTCAAGATAAATATCGAGGGTCTCATAGTTTGATAAATCGAGCACAAGTACGTTTGGAGGCTTAACGGACATCACTAAACCTACACTTGTATCCTCCAAAATATCTATATTTTCTCTATAAAGTCTACGTAGGGACACAACTCTCTCTGAATAGTTTTCCAGTGACAACAGTTTTACCGAGTTCTTCCCTATTTTCAGTACTTTATAGACTGAATCTTTCCAGGCTATGATGTCGTCCTTTTTAAAAGGAGGTATAAGCACACGTATAGTTGTCCGTATTATAGTCTTCCCTGTTCTACTTACACCTAATATCTTCTGGGTTTCCAAGATTTTCCCAGAAAAGTAGAGTTGAATAGCATGTGCTAGTCGCCTGGCGGCATGTAGCGAGGCCAAGTATACATCAATTCTCCCCTTCTTTTCCTTTATATCTAGTACTACTGCACCCTTATCCCGGTCATACAGTTTCTCCAGTTCTTCCTTAATTAAATCGTTGATTATGTTTACTTCCCGCTTTGACAAAGGTCTCTCTTTTGCTCTTATCTGAAGTATAGCTTTCTCCTTCCCTCCTACAACAGTACGGCAGGAAGGACATAGGCTTAAATGCAGTATTGCCTTAGTATAGTATATTTCTTCATAGAAGGGAAGTGAAGGATGCGCTCTGCCCTTAACCTTTATTTCAATAGGGATCTCTGAACCTTCATCAACATCCTTTTGAAACGATACATGAACATCCACATCGATTACTTCTCCTTTCTTCTTTAACTGGGAGATAACACGCGTCTCTATGGCGTCTTTTATTATCCCTGGAATACTTGCATATGAACGAGGTGAAATCCATTTGCCTTTGTGGAAGTACGAGAGACAGTTACGGCATAAAAGTATTTTAACCGGTTCTGGTGAAACTATGAGTCTATTTTCTTTTTTAAAGCACTCGGGGCAAAGATTGTTTATTAGAGGTGTATCGCTTTTTCCACAAACGGCGCAAAAACGCTTCGCCATGTTTTCCACCGATCCAAAGGGGTTGCGGCTCTTCCTCCATAAATATTTTAAAGGGATATTATCTGAAGATGAGGGATCCCACCTATATATATTACACTTTCTTCGACCATTAACCCTCTTTTAGACAGCTCCTTTAAGATTTTCTCTCCGACAATGTTTACTATACTGGATTTTTTAATCAAGTCTAGTACTTCATCTAGTGAAGCCAGTCGTCCACCATAAAACTCTTCGCTTACTTCTAGTATTAAGTCTCCCTCTTCAAAGCGTTTTCCTAAGAGGTCGGGGTCACATATAGCTAAGACAGTATCCTTACCATGAAAGTGTAGCTTAACGTAGTACATCGGTTCTACACTACCACCCATACACAGGTTTTGTATCTCTCCACACCTAAAAAACTATCGGTGTTGCCATGCATGGGAGGGCATAGGATACACCTATTTTCAATACATTGTACACTATTTATGGCAAAGCTTAAAATCAACAAGCATTTAGAGGATTTAGGGTTAGGGTGTGAATAAAGTTTCTAAGATGGTTGCCCGAGCAAGGCAAGTTGCCCGTAAACTCTTAAGCGAGGACGTTGCTGGGGTCGTCCTCTTCGGCTCGTTCGCGAAGGGTAAGGTCGATGAACTAAGCGACCTGGACATTGCTTTGATCGTGAAGGGAGGGAAGCTAGGTTTAGAGGAAAAATTCATTGACGGGATTAGAGTGGAGATATGGAGGTATGACATCAAGCACTTCCTACACACGTTTGAAGACGAGGAATACAGGAGGCGAAGCGACTCCTGGTTCATTTCAAGCCTATGGATTAGACTGCTCAGAGAGGGTCTCATACTTGAGGACCCCTACGGGCTACTTAGCGGATGGAAGAGAAAGGCCCTGGAGTGGAGGTGGAGGAAAGAGGAGATAACGCCGTTAATCATGAAGGCCGAGAGTTGCCTAGATGTCGCTATAAAAGCCTACAGTCGAGGGAGGCTCTTTGAGGGAGTAGTTGCCCTAAGGGACTGTTGCTATAACTTGGCAAATGCCCAGATAATGGCTTGCAACAGAATACCTAGTGTAAGGCCAAAGGACATATACAGGGAGGTGGAGCACCTAGGCTTTAAGAAGTTTTTCGACAGTATTCAGGGCCTAGAGGGGCTGGAGAGGAGCCGAATAGAGCACATGTTAAGTAATCTTGAAAAGCTACTAGAAAGGGTATGGAAGGAGTCTCGCGGAGCCAGAACAGAGTACGAGAACGCTGTAAAAAGCCTTGCTAGAGGAGAATTGGAGGTAGCGCTACTCAATGCCAGGTACTCGGCTTTCTGGATAGGATGTAGAATTCTTAGAATGAGAAAGAAGAGTATGTCCACAGGACTTTACGACGCCGAATCCCACCTAAAGATGTTAAGTGAATTAAGGGATGTAGGAGATTTTATTGAAGTCTACCGAAAACTACACCTTGTCGAGGAGGTAAGCTTAGAATATCTCAATAAATCAATTAAGCTAGTTAAACAAATGCTTAAAGGTCTCGCTAAACTTGAATTTCAGCCGTATCGTAGTCAATCGCCCTAGCGGTCACCAAGCACAAGTAAGAGACGGTCGATAGCACGTATCCCTATTTAATACATTTTCGTCTATTCCTCTAGCTCCCATATGAAGTAGCATACGTCGTCTCCACGCATTAGAATTTTAGGTCTCCTGAGCTTTAGCTTAGGGTTATAGCCCTCTGTGGCTGCGTCATCACCCATGCAGATCAGCTTTAACCCAACTTTTTCCGCGTTAAGATCCTTGAAGATCTCGGCGTGAAGGCACTTCTTGACAACAACTTTCAGCACCTTATCGGACTTTCTGACAATCTCATAGTCGTGGACCATCGGGTTAAACATTTTAAGGAATATTAAAGGATCCGTTCTGGCTCTCCGCTACTTTCATTGTTTTTGATGTATGTGTAGTGGAGGGTCTTCCTGTCTCAGGGTTCATCGACGGGCTTTCGGGGGGAA
>Ga0180301_10002501_pt1 | contig 14430 bp, 11 predicted proteins | sample GuaBasSediGuay16_FD_121797 | JGI IMG/M metagenome (GOLD analysis project Ga0180301, IMG submission 121797) | Subseafloor sediment microbial communities from Guaymas Basin, Gulf of California, Mexico - Guay16, Core 4569-2, 12-15 cm | ecosystem: Environmental > Aquatic > Marine > Hydrothermal...
ACTTTATATCATCAACAACACGGTCATGATCAAACCTGGCCAATCTCTCCTTTACTAAGTGGAAGCTATTGCCATAGATCTTCTGGTATTCACTCACTATCCTAGCCATAGAGCAGTATATACAGCCCATGCCTGACAGATAGCGTGGACATGGAGCCAGAGCTCCAAGTACAGGGACGAGTATAGTGCCTTCCTCGACGTATTGGTGGGGATCAACTCCAAATCTATCAATTAACTCCCATTTGACCCTAGGTATTTCAGCTGGGACCATGGGCAAAGGCGTATTCAGCAGAGTGTCTCCAACTCTAGCCGTTATGCCTTTCACCTGCTCTATAGCTATTTCACCTCTGATAAAGCGGGTGAGAAGCTCTAAAATTTCAAGAGCCTGCATATGAACTCCACGTACCATAATGTCTGCAGGACAAACTTCAAGATATAGATCAGGATTTAGCGTAGGACCCCATCCTCCGCATATCATAATGGCTTCATCCTTCATAAAATCCTTAATACTCCACATTATTGATGCGTCAGCTTGTATGGTTGATCTATAGGAAGAGAAGCCTATGAGATCGGCTTGTTCAACTACTCGCCTAAGATCCCGAAGGTCTACTTCACCTTTATCCAGGAATAGATTGAGGTCTACTATCTTAACGTTGAAGCCAAGTTCATATAGCTTCTGTGCTATGTATATTATGCCTAGTGGAAGATCCTTCTCTCCATGTATTGCTGGAAACAGTACAGCTGTTAGCTTCACTGTGTTCACCTTATGAGAGATCTTATGAGGCCCATTACACAATCCCTAGCTGAGGCGAGGAATGGCCTCTCTCTTACAAAAGGACTCAACCTCTCAAGTCTCATTATTCTCCACGACACTGGTGGATGTGGATCCATGCTAAGCCATCCTTCAAGAGGCACTCTTGGATATCTTTCTAGGAGAAGTTTCCTCAAGCCAATCTTCTTCAAAGCTCTAGCAAGACTGCTAGGCTTTCCAGTAATGTATGCCGCCTCCAAGTCAGCCCTAGCCTCGAAGAATTTGGCTATGAAGTACAGAGCTGTCAAAGCTATAAACAGGTATGCTAGTTCTATTAAGAGGTTGGCCATTATATACCAGAAGGTCATGAACACCCATATTCTGAGGGCATATTCGAATAGGCTTATTATGAAGAGCATGAAGGGATCATGGTTCTTAACATGACTGGCCTCATGCCCAATCACGGCCTCTATTTCATCATTGTCTAGCTTAGCCAGAAGACCTGACGTTATGAGGACTACTGATAGCTTGTGAACAATGCCAGTAGCTGCTGCATTTGGCAATGCTATGTTCCATACGACCACTCTAGGTATGGGCAACCCATAGGAGCTAAAGACCCTCTTCACCATTCCATATACATCCCTCTTAATGATGCTGACTCTATGTCTATCATCTACGGGAATGCCCATCTCTTGAAAAACCTTGATCACAGATTCCATGTCTATGTCCTTGCCCTTGGCTAATGTCTCCTCATATATCCTCCTCTTGATCTCAAATCTTCTGGGGTAATGAAGCCGCATGAACTCCTTATATTCACTAACAGGCATGCTATAGCAGACGAGGTACACGTGTCTATTATCCTCACTGAGCTTCCAATCACCAAGACTCTCAACGATCTTATCTGCGAATACTAAGAGGAAGAGATTGGAAAGAGGTATTATTATGAAGGCGTACATTCCAGCAACCATGAAGATCATCCACGCAAAGAGGAGGGATATCATGAAGAGGAGGAACATGTTGCCGAAGAATAGCTTTTGTATCATCTTCTGCTTGACAGTCTCTATACCTTCCTTCACAAACTTCATTCTCTTGACGAACACGAAATATATACGAGCATCACTCTTACTCTCTAAGAAGGATAAGGTAGCTAGCTCAACAGCTCTAATAGCCTCGTCAGCTTCCTCAGCTCTAACCCTAGGAGACAAGGGTGTCACCCATACCCTAGGCCTCTCACCGGCCTCTACCACAACTTCAGCAAAAGGATTGCCCTTCTCATCCTTGTATCTAACCATCAATACTTCATTACCTCTTCTGATGGCTCTAACAACGCTTTCTACCTTTTCTCTATAAGGAGCTACAAGGGAGTTCTCTAGGAAGGACATGTAAGTGCTAAGAAGTGGCCTGGGAATTCTCAAATCTAGCTCTCGGTAGAAGTAACCTGCCTCCACTCTGTTCATAACACTCTCCTGTATAAGTTAAATCCTAACATAGCCTTTTAAATATGTGAATTCAAAAGAGGCAAAAGCCTCTCTACAATATGAATATCATGTCCTCTAAGCTAGGCGCTTTACACTGATGCCACATACTGCATGACTAGCCAAGGACTAGCTCCCTTCTTTTCATTCTCACTAGAAGGCCAGTGGCGGCTATTATAGCTGAGAGGGCTATGGCCATTAATACAGTGTCTCCTTTCTTTATCACATAACCTAGATATGGTATTTCCAATAGCACGTCTAGCCTTAGCTCAATGGTCTTATCTTCATTGAGAAACACCTTATGGCTGCCCTTCACATTCTTATAGACAGCTGTTATCTCATACTCGCCTATGGGAAGCTGTTCAAATAGTGCAAAGCCATTGGTATCAGTCGTCAGCGTAAGGCTTAGGTTACCTCCTCTTAAAGTCACCATGACAAGAGCTTCTTCAAGTGGCTGACCTCTTCCGCCTACCACTCTCACTTTCAGGTCATACACACTACATATGATTTCACAGCTCTCTATTGGAGGGATCACCATGACACCTTCATATACTATCACGTTCTTGTAGGTTACTCTGACTTTGTAGACACCAGGCTTGTATGGCTTAATATCTACGACTTCTCCATCAATATCCTTGACTAGTCTAACTTCACCACAGAAGAGCTCCATGACTGCTCCCCTTAGGGGCCTGCCCTTATGGTCCAGCACTCTCACTTGAATAGGCTTCCAGATGATCTTCACAGTGTAGCTGCCAGGGTCTCTATTACCATCTATGTCTGCTACCTGTATTCTAACGTGCCTCAGACCTACGTCTATTGTTCTATTGCTTGTAAGACCCCAAGGCAACAGGCTGTCGTAGTACTTCGATACTTCAAGGCCATTTGGTAAGTATACAGCTTCAATCTCTCCATTCTCAGGTAGGTCTATGTCGATAAAGGCCATTGTTGGATTTTCGATAAGGGAAGGAGTCACGTCTATGACCAAGCCTAAGGGGGTCCACTTGCCTAAAGCTGTCCATACGAATGGAACCACATACACGCTTATGGGTACTTTGAGGTTATTGACCACCTTGAACCTGTCACTGTACACTACATACGCTTTTATGACGTAAGAGGCTTTGATGTACCTAATAGGTATCATGCCCTTGGTGCTGAAGGCGAGGTCCACTATTGGAGCCACTATTCTGACGTCACCCTTTATGTAAGGCTTAAAGATGTTGATAGAGGCTATGATCACTTCACAGTGGCTGAAGTTCCATCCAGCAACCGTAGGTACGCCTACTATCTTCTCCTCTCCAGGAGCTACAGTGAAGTTGAAGAGACCTATACTTCTGACGAGTTTAGCGCACTCCTCAGGAGAATGACGTTCAAGCGTTAGCATGAAGTCGCCGAAGCCTATGCTGCTTAGCCTTATCAATACCCTTCTAGGGGCTATCACTAGGTCATCAGGCGGCAGTTTGTCATGGGTTTCTGGGCTCAGAAGATCAATTCCACTGGGAGCTATGATGGACGAGAATCTATATGGTACGAAGGATGGTATCTTGAACTCTATGGTCACGTTCTTCGCTGTGAACGGAAATGGTGGCCTCTCAACAGCTACACGTAATGTTGAATTAGTTATTGCTATCGTCTCGGTGCGAGAGTATATCACCACAAGCCTTACAACTCCATTAAGTGCACGTGTTTGGCGATTAGTAAGTCTCACCTTTCTGCATCCATAAAGTCTAACTTTGAAGCCTTCCATGCCTACGCTAACCTTGACTTTGGATCCTCCTTCAACCTTAACCTGATCGGGCTGATGCCATGGAGTAGCTAGCTCAACGTACTCCTCGCTGAAGCCATTAGGTGGTGGAGGTATATCTATAGTAATGGTCTCACTGGCATTAAGGTTGAGCTCAACACTATGTATCTCCTCTAGATAGTATTTAAAGACCACATAGTACTGCACGTTAGGCCTTTCTACGGCTTCGGGATTTGCAGCTAGGGACGCTGAAGGCGCTAGGAGTAGACATGCTAGGATCAACAGCATGAGATGTCTAGACATAACCTCACGCTCAAGGGATATCTTACCTTATGTCTAATAAGGGGGGTGTGATTTTACATACGTAAAATATAGTGAAGAAATATCAAGAGGATATCGGCAGGCTATTCCAACACTATGACTGGAGATCTAAGCCTCCTGTATACTTGTCTTACCAAGAGAACTACTATGAGCATAATGGCTATGATCACTAAGAGTTCAAGAAGTAGAGTGCTCACTACTATGTTCCCTATGGTGAATGCTATGGGAAGAGATATCAATATCATACGTGAACCAGGAACCTTAACGGCCTCAGAAGCGCTTACTCCTCCAAGAGTTGCTTCTACAGTATACACGCCCGATGGAAGATAGTCGAGAATAACTACCCCCTTTTCATTAGCCCTCTCCTGAGCAACAATGTTACCTTCTTGGTCAAGCACTTTGACCAAAGCATTCATTATTGGTTGTCCAAACTGACCAGATACTCTGATGGTGAGCCTATATACTTCACATACAATGACCTTGGTTAAGTCGCTCTCTATTCTCAGCTCTTCAGAGTATACTGTGCGCTCCTTCCACATAACGATAAGCTTATATGACCCAGATGGCACCCTGTTGAAGACCACTATCCCGCTTGAGTTGCTAAGACCTCTGAATTTTATGCTGCTATCCAAGCCCTCCAATGTAAGGTTAGCGGCTGGTAGAGGCTCTGCTTCATTAGTGAAGACCTTTATTACAACGGAATATAGTGGCAGTACTATGTTGAAGTCCCTAGATGATGGAGTCACTTCAATAAGCTTTTCATGAGTCAGGAGGTCTCTCCACTTGACTATCAAGTAGTAGACGCCTTGAGGTACAGATTCAAAGATGGCTGGAGATGCATTGGCTATAGCTATGATGCTTCTAGTTCTTGCATCAAGTAAGCAGAGCTGAACATCTTTCACAAGACTCCCTTTGGAATCACAGACTCTCACAGTGATAGGTACGAGAGCACATCTTAGGTCTATTGTAGCATTGACCGGCACTACGATAGACTCAAGGACTTTTATGCCTTTGATCTTCACCCTAACCTTGATCAGGCCAGATATGGGATATGTTATGGAGATCAGAGACGTAGACTTGAGCCTGATAGTCCTCATAAGCTTAAGGGAGCTGGGGCTACTTATGTTGAAAATCTCAACCTCTATCTCCTCTCCTACTATGGGTGAGCCTTCATTATCTACCAGGCGAAGGACTACCTCTGCTTCACTCCTCCTGGTACGTCTTATCTCTAGGTCTGTTCGTTCACTTCTAGCCACAACTATGAAGTCAGGAAACATCTCTAGAGCTCTTGAGTTAAGAGCTACAGCTCGATACGCTACAGGGTCTCTTATCAAAATGAGACCACGCAGCAGCTCGTCATAGGGGCTTAAATCTATAGCCGATATCTCAACATGAAGAGCAACATCCTCATCAGCGCTTATCCTGAACTCATCGTTGAGCGCTAGGAACTCAAGCCTTCTTATGTCCTTGAAGACTGGATCTTTGACTACAAACTCCTTTAGAAGTAGAAGGTCGTGATAGCGGAGTTTTGCTTCAATGGGAAGGGCAAAGGCAGTGATATTGAAGGCTATGGTATCCCTCATCCTGTACTTAGTTGCGTTAAGTTCAAAATAATCACCTGCCTTCATTACCAAGTCGTCCTGATAGATCTTTCTTATTGATATCGCATAGATTGAGGGGGCCATTACGTCGAGAGGGACAAGTTCCACTTCATAGTCACCCTCTGGAAGATGGCTTAGGAAGGCTTTGAGAGTGGCACCAATTACGCCTACTACATCAGAATTCTGGAGCTCCAGCCTGCCGTCTAGAGACCTTAGTCTATAAGGCGAGAGTATGGGAACAGCAGAGCTAAGCACTAGCACTAAAGAAGATGCTCCAGGAGGCCTACTCAGAGACTTCTCAATCCTGAACTTAACTATGTTGCCTGTAGCGTAAATGGTTTTGTTCAGCAGTAGCTTGTATATGCTCACTTCGATATCCAATCTCTGTGTCTCAAGGCTAAGTATGCTTACATCGCCTAGGAAGTCTAGAATGTATATGTCTTGGCCCTCTATCACGTAGTCTGCATATTCAACTATGAGGAGACCTTTATTCACATCCTTAATCCTGAGTGTTACATATCCTCTCATGTTCGTAATGTTGATGAGATCAAGCCTCTCCCCTCTTCTCACCACGAGGTCCTCTACTTTCACATCATAGCGGGCATAAACCTTTAACCTCAGAGGAATTATCATTGACTTGACATCATGTGCCCTAACAAAGCAACCCGCATTCAAGATAGTGAAGCACACTATGAGTACTAGTAGTGCTGTGGTCAGTGCTCTTTTGAGCAACATCAAGGTATAGTGACTACTCCTAGTTAATTAGCCTTTTAGAAGTGTGTGGCTGTGATATATTGCCAAAGGGAGGCCGACACCGCGCCCTCTGCAATGGTTCATCACTTAATCAGCAAACCCCGCCTCAGCGCGGTGTCGGCCCTTGTTATATGATGCGTTAAAGCTTTAAAATCTTATTCACCTTAGGAGAGGTCTGGTCTCGGAGGGAGCAGCTTGAGGCTGGGAATGGGATTTCACGTAACCTTTGCTATGCCTTGGACAAGGCTTCTCGACATGGCCAGCAGAGCTGGAGTGAGCGTGGTTGAATTCAAATTCGACGACATAAGAATACTGACTAGGCCTGCGCCTCTAGGACTGAGGAGGATCTTGGAGGGATATAACTTCGAAATAGGAGTGCACGCTCCCTACATAGACATCAATCCAGCAAGCCTCAATCCTTTGATGAGAATGGCAAGCCAGCGTTCACTCATGGCTAGCGTGAGATTTGCCGCAGGCATTGGAGCTAGATACATAGTATGTCACGTTGGAAGACTGTCAAGGGACTATCCGCTAGGACTACGTGCAAGAGCCTTCACGAATCTGGTGAGAACTCTTGGTGCAGTAGCTAGAGAGGCTAGTAGATTTGGAATTGAACTCACAGTGGAGAATGACCATAAGACTGATGACTATTCGTTCTCAGCAACTCCTGATGCCCTAAGAAGAGTTGCTGAGAGGCTAGGATGCAAGGTTACGCTTGACTTAGGTCATGCAAATACAGTTGGTAATCCAGTGGAATATATAGACCAGCTCAAGGACCTGATAAGTGTAGTGCACATACATGACAATAGAGGCGCACTTGATGAACACCTCCCTCTCGGAAGAGGAACACTTGATGTTAGAGGCTGTATAAGGGCTCTCAATAGGATCAACTTCAATGGGCCGCTTGTAGTTGAGGTACATAGCATACCTGGAACTATGGCCAGCATTAGAATGCTGAATAGACTACTGAGCAGAGCAGGAGCAACTCCACGTTAAGGAGCTATTCCATAGATAGCACTAGGCAACTCTCTACAGATTTTGTTAATGATGCTCCTAGACAAAATCCCTCTCTCGTATAATCTTCTTATCTTCCTCGGCAAGGAAGATAAGCTCATGACTGCGCCTGGCCGTTGAGGATCGTCTAGGTAGTCCGTTTCAACCAAGAACTCACTGCTATTTCTGAGCGCCTTAATTATATTATCCTCCTTAGCCACTATGGAGGGCCAGAGGCCGTATTGTCTATAGAGCTTGATATCAGGTGTGGCATGATGTATTACTATTTTGCTTATGGGCATGCCATGCTTCTCAGCTATATGGACTATCTCATTCAAGGAGCTCTCAGTAGGAGTTTCCATGTGTATTTGAACAGCCTTACCTATCTCTGCAGCACGCTCCAAGGCGTAGCCAAGGAGTTCATTAGCAAGTTCCCACTCCTCCTTTGATACTCTATAGTGAGGGCGCCCTACTTCGCCTATAGCAATGATTAGGTCATTCCCTGACGCTATCCTGCAGGCCTCATCTATGGCTCTTATCATGAGGCGTCGAGCTGAGCTATATGAGAAGCCTTTTCTTATTAGATTTGATAACTCACTAGGATGAGGGCCTATGACAGCGTAGGCCTTAATAGCATACTCTTGGTTTATTCTCCTGACAAGGTCGAGATGTATCTGATACATCCTGGTGAAGGATTTCAATGTAGGGACATGTATCCCATAATGCCATGTCATGAGATTCACTAGCATGAGCATTGTTCCGCCACTGTTCACAAAGTCGCCTACTGCTTTTATGCCTTTGGCTCCCTTGATGGGATTTATGTGAGCGTGATTATCGGTTATGTTAAGGCTCATACTATGTGACATACCTCCACTCCAAGCTCCTCAAGTCTCTTGGCTATAAACCTTCTGTGACAGCCTCTTGGACTACGTTCAAGGCACATGATGCACACACGATGATCATGAGCTAACTTCATCAGGCGCTCTATTCCTTTTTTGAAGCTCTCACTTTGCATGTACCTCTCATAGCCTCCTCTCCTATAGCCTCCGAGCTCCTCACCTAGCCATACATATTCTATACCGTGCTCTTTAAGAATACGCTTTAGGTTTTCCCTACGATATTCAATGACCTTAGAGGTGGGCCATCTTCTAACATCAACTACTACATCTATTCCGTTCTCCTTTAGCTTATTTATAAAATCCTCTACTCCTCTGCCACCATAGCCTATAGTCCATATTTTTAGCCTAATCTTCTGTTTACTCATGGTTGGCTTAGAGAGAAGCTCTTAGTTTAGCCAGCTCAGCTTCTTTCTCCTGAAGCTTTCTTCTTAGCTGTTCATTCTCAGCAGATAGCCTGGCCACTTCACCCTTCAGCTTCTCAAGCTCTTTCAGCTTATCCTCAAGAGCTTTCTCCCTCTCCTCAAGTTGAATCCTTCTGGCTTCAAGTCTATCTCTTAGCTCAGCTAATGTAGCCTCCTTGGTCACCAAGGCCCTTTGATAGCCTACTAGCTCTCTCTCCTTCTCGAGAAGCCGCTTCTCCCACTCTAATAGCCTCTTCCTTTCCTCAAACATTTTCTCCTTGATGGGCTCTATTTCTCTTCGTAGCCTCTCCTCACGTTCAGCTATCATTGCCTCAAGCTCCTTCAGTTTTCTCTCCTTCTCCTCCACCTCTCTACTTATTCTCTCGAGATCTGACCTCCAGCTAGTTAGCATGGCCTCTTTCTTCTTGAGCTCAAGCTCCTTCTCGTTCAGACGCTTTTCACGCTCAGTGAGCTCAGATAGCTTCCTCAGGTACTCCTCCTCCTTCTTCTTGAGAATAGCCTCCCTTCTCTCAATATCCTTTCTCTTGCTCTCCAGCTCAAGACCAAGGTCCTTGAGCCTTTTCTCAAGCTCATCAAGCTCCTTGGCCCTTTCCTCGACTTTCCTCTTCTCCTCCTCGAGCTTTTTCCTCATTTCATTTAAACCAGCAAAGCGTGAATCAAGCTCACGTCTTCTGATCTCAAGCTCTTTTCTTCTTCTGTCAAGCTCATTTAGGAGCTTCATCAAAGTGTCTAGTTTCTTAGTGACGTCAGAAGCTATGGTAGTTAATGCATCGAAACGTTTACTAGCTTTACTCTCAAGGTCTGTGATTTCACTAACTCTCTGGCCTATCAGAGTTTCTAACTCCTTAAGCTTTTTCTCTTTTTCAAGTATCCTCTTCTCTCTATCCTCAAGTTCTTTGGCCTTGGCCTCCAATTTCCTTCTCTGGACCTCAAGAGCACTTCTTCGCATCTCTATTTCTCTTCTAACCCTCTCGAGCTCCTCTCTAGCCTTTATTGCCTCATCTTTAGCCTTCAAGAACTCATTTATGACTCCAGCTATTTTCGAAAACTGCCCTCTTATGCCTTCCATGACCTTTAGATCCTCCTCTTTTAGCTTCATTAAGGCCTTCATAGTCTCCTCTATCTTGGCCAACGTCTCAGTTAGGGCTTTAGATCTCTCATCAAAGGACTTTTCATAGTCAGCTATAAGGGATTCAAGCTTATTGCTTAGTTCTAAAACCTTAGCCTCCCTCTCCTCTAGGCTACGAGCTCTCTCTTCAACTCTTTTCCTCATGGCTTCAAGCTCGCTTGCTCTAGTCTCAATAGCTCTGCGCTCTGCATCTACCAGCTTAAGAACTTCTCGAGTAAGACTTCTACTCTCCTCAAGAGCTCCTATGACCTCGCCTCTGAGTGAGGATAGAGAACCTTCTAGTGAGGAGAAGAAGCCCATTATGGCATCTCTAAGCTCTTCAAACCTAGAGTCCATGAGTTTACGTAGTTCCTCGATTAGGAGCTCAACTTTCTTACCACCTACTATAGGCATAGCGCTCACTCACTTACTTTTATAAACTACTACTCCTTTAAATATACTTCCGCTACCAGTTTGTGATAGACTTAATAATAGCCTACCTATCATCATCCATGGGTGAGTACGATTATGAAATCTATGGTAGATCCGCTGGGATTTGAGCTAAGAGCTCATGATGAAGTGTACTCTGATCTTCATGCCTTCTCTATCATTCGTGTTCCTCCTCTTATCATGGCTACTCCAAGTTCTTGATAAGGAGCTTATATGCTCTTACAACATAGGTCATTCAATAAACAAGAATTGCAAGATGGACTCACTAGCCTTGAGCACAGGACCTCTGTAGCTGTTGTCTCCTAGAGGACAATGCTCTCCTAAGTCGTACTCTTGGGCATCTCTCGTTTTACTTACTCTCAGTCTCCTTTGTCGCTGAAGGTTTAGTGGAGCCCTTCAGTAGAGTTTCAACAGCTGTCTCAAGTCTACTGAGTCTTAGTGAGAGCTCCACTAAAAGCAGCTTAAGCTCTTCAAATCTATGGAACATATAGCCTAGGTCTTCACTCATTCTAGTGGAGTGCTCAGCTATCAATAGCTTGGATTCGCTTAGCACGTTTAGGAAATTGGTGGACTCGTTCTTGAACCTATTGTCCAGCTCTCCTACTATTATCCTTAAGGAGTCGAGAGCATTCCTAGTAGTAGCAAGCTCCTCCGATAGAGATTCTGTTAGCCTAGCTAGCCCTTCGAGTCTCTTGACAACAGTGCCCTCAACCTCCTTTCTCAGATCCTTAACGTCTCTTCTTAATGATGTTGTCTCAGAACTTATAGTACTATTAAGGACTTCAACCACCTCCTTGAGCTCCTTGATGCTTCTATTAAGGCTCTCCACCTTCTCTGATAGCTGTGATATGTTACTATTCATGAGGGTTAATATAATCTTGAGAGATGAGAAGCCCAGAATGAAAGGCCTGAATACCTCAAGAGGAAGCTGTATGGCTTCCATTCTAGCTAGCCTTATGGAGCTTTCACTAACCTCCTTCTCCTTCTTCTCAACGTCAGCTTCTTTACTCATTACTCAAGCCCGTTAATTATCATGCTTTCGAGAGATATAACCGTTAATGAGTCACGATCCAAGCCCATAAACCCCATCTTGGAGGTAGCGAAGTCTTCAAGGGGTCTTCGAGGATCCCTTCCTCAACAAGACCACTTACAGCAAAGTGTTTTACAGCCTGAAACATCATGACCAAGTAGGAGCCATCCTCTACATGGGCATAACCTAGTCTGTATTTGAGCCTTAGAAGAGAAGACACATAGCGTCTCAGAATGTTATCAACAACCTCCCTACTCATCCTCTCGATGCTTTTATGGACTATGTTATAGTCCTCAGGAAGCAGTACTGGGAAGAGAACTTTAAATCTATCTCCTGCCTGAAGGGCTATGCCATGATTGATCCATTCCTTGAGGGTTTTCTCGATGTACTCTCGAGGGAGCTTGAGCTCATAGACCAATTCGTCAACAGCCTTGGGGGATAAGGCCATGGCTTGAGCTATTCTGAGAGCATCTCCATAGACCCTAGGCATTGAGCGCAGAACTCCTTTCACCCATATAGCTCCAAAACCTCCTATCGATGATCTCGTGATGTGTACGCCATACTGTATCTTAGCTCCACTTCCTCCCTGAAGACACCATAAATACCATGAACCTCCATCAGGTCTAGGAGGTGGAGGAGGAACTATCTTCAGCTCATGAAGAGCATTGAATAAGCTCATGTCCAGGAGCATGCCTGCTATTAAGGTAAATCTGATGTCCTCCCATTTGAAGCCCTGGCTTGGAAGGGATGATAGTTTAAATTTACGCCTCAGCTCCTCTAAGTGCCTCATGACATAGGCCTTAACCACCTTGGATAGCTCCATGGCATGTTCCATGAAAGGATGCTTTTCCTCTTCGGAGAGGATGGGGATAGCTGGTCTGATTACGTCATCCTCCCTAACTAATATTCCGAGGGATGCATAGACCTCTATTATGGACCTCACCTCCTCTGGTTTTATAACAACCTCTCTTAGCTCAGTCAGCTTGATGCCATGTCTTGTGTTGAAGAGGAGCTCTCTACACATCTTCCCTAGTATGGGGTCATTGAGGAGCGCTATAGGTAAGCTGCCTCCTCTTCCGTAAAAGCTAAAAGTCAACTCACTCATCGTAGATGCATGTGAACTCTCGGTAGTTAAGCTTTTCGAGGTGATGAGGTTGAAGTCCAGGCAGATAGCGTTAATGGCCCTGATAGCCTCACTATATGCCATAGGGACCATAGCCTTGGCTCCCATAAGCTATGGAATAGTTCAGGTCAGGGTAGCTGATGCCCTCATACCACTCTCGATAATCCTAGGAATGCCTGCAGTCCTGGGCGTTACCCTTGGATGCATAGTGGCTAACTATATTGGAGGTCTAGGAGCCGTAGATATAATCCTAGGCAGCTTAGCCAACTTCATAGCGGGATATGTAGGAATGAAGCTCAAAGACAAGAAGCTCTTAGCTTGCGTTATACAGTGTCTAATAATAACTTTCATAGTGGGAGGCTATCTCTGGGCCATATTTGGAGTAAGCCCTTTACTTAGCTTAGCAGGGGTGGGGCTTGGAAGCGTCATAAGCATAGTTGTCTTAGGCTATGCCCTTATAAGAGTGCTTGAGAAATTTATGATATGAAGAGATCATGAGAAAGAAGCCCTACCCAAGGAATAGTGACATAAAACAGGCTATAATGAAGGTTATTTCATGGAATCCACTTCTACATCCTTCGGAGCTTGTAAGTGCAGTAAAAGAGGAACTTGAGAGAGAAGGCTTCTATCCAGGACTAGTAACTGAGAAGAGAATATGGAGATTGTATGAAGAGCTTGTTAAAAAGAAGGTCATGTATGATGTACTAGGAGTTGTTGGACAAGAAGTGGATGACTAGGGGGGCCAGACACCGCCACTCCTCGAGCCCCTAGCGGGGAGCTCGTGGCGGCCTCGTGAATTATCTAGGATTAAAGGGGTTTAAATCTACTTCCCCATGATCCTATCCCTTTCTCTTAGCCAATCCATCGCTACATCCTTGGCTATCTCAGCTACTCTATCCAAAGTGAGGACTGAGGTGTCGACTGTTAGTGGCCTAGCCCTCAGTCTTATTATAAAGAACTCTGCCTCAGGCTTTCTCTCAGCTGTGAGCACGACCTTAGCCTTTTCTACCTTACCAGCTCTTCTATAGAGGTAAGTGAACTCATACCTCTTCACTTCCTTGCCTTCAACTGTTTGGAGAGGCTCTTCTTTGAAGTCCTCTATTCTCTCGACAGTTCCAGTGGAGAACATCAATAGACGGTCGTGTACATAGCCTTCGAAGAAGGGCATCTCAGTATAGTGTATCCTCACTGGAAGCTCATATGTCTTCTCACCATGGGCCCTCATGATCTTCTCCTTTATCTCAGCAACCTCCTTGACCTCCTCCACTTTAACTGCCTTCCTCCTTCTCTTGAGAGACGGTATTGCTAAGTACATAGCTCGAAAAGCTGCTCTCACAGAGGATGCTATGGATACTCCAAGGGCTATTAATATGCCTATTACGCTCCAGTACCACTCAAGCTTCTCCCTTACAACTATTTGCTGACCAGGCGCTAAGAGCGATAGCACTTTATATGTGGCTAATCCTGATAGGTAGCCAAGACCTCCTCCAACAAGGCCTAGAACTATTGACTCAGCTAAGAACAATAGGGCTATGTGGGCAGGGTTGAAGCCCACAGCTGTGAAGATCAAGACATCTCTCTGCCTCTCCCTTACTGCGCTGTACATCGTTAGAGCTATGTTGAGAATAACTATAGCAAGAGGTACCATCATTGGAACATAACCTCTAATCTCGACTTTGCTTCCTAGACATAGCTTCTCGGCTACTCCATCATAGATTATGGACACCGAGTAGCCCTTCAGATAGACGATGCTGCGTGCTACA
>Ga0180301_10002502_pt1 | contig 14428 bp, 10 predicted proteins | sample GuaBasSediGuay16_FD_121797 | JGI IMG/M metagenome (GOLD analysis project Ga0180301, IMG submission 121797) | Subseafloor sediment microbial communities from Guaymas Basin, Gulf of California, Mexico - Guay16, Core 4569-2, 12-15 cm | ecosystem: Environmental > Aquatic > Marine > Hydrothermal...
CTCAACATAGGGGATTCTTTCCTATATTGGCTTAACTACAGGTTTACCGATGATCCTTGGACCCAGCAGACTCGCTTTTACATAAATTCCGTTAAACATAGCTGGGGGCTCGGGGTAGTGATATACGGCGACCCCCTCCTAGTGCTCAGAGGCTTAAACACGTATTTCGAGTATACTCCAGTTAAGGTCGATCCCGGGGTATCGTCCAATATAACGGTTAGGCTCGTCGATGAACATGGAAATCCAGTTACAGGGGTTGAGACGAAAATTAGCGTTAAAACGGATGCTGGATGGCGGGAGATGGATGTGGCAAAAACCGATGCAAACGGGGTTGCTGTATTCACCTTACCCCCGTTGAAGCAGGGGATATACGATATTGCTTTCTACCATAATGGTAACGAAAACTATAAGCCAGCATTAACCTATGGAATCCTATACGTGGGAACGGATCCTGAACACGAGGATTTAGCCATCAAGGAAATCCATGAAAAATTCATTGAAATGAGAATAAGGGAGGGAAATAAAGCGATAAATCTATACGGGTTAAACATAACGGTAGAGGTGGAGGATTCCTCAAGCGTACAAGCTGTATGGATAAAATATACTTTAAATGGTTCGTCTCCATTTATGAAATCCATGGTTAAAAACAGTGGAAACACCTTTTCAGCATACATTCCAGGCAGGGATACAACGAAAATAAGGTATGAGGTAATATTGTTAGGCAAGAAAGGTAATACCTACGTTTCAGAAAGTAGGGAGCTTGTCTTCGCCGAGGTGAGGGAAAATCCTCTGCTTAAAACCCTACCAACATTTATACTTATAGCGGCAGTTATAGCAGGTATAGTTTTTGCCATAATACTTCAGTCCCGTAAAAACATGACACCTTGATCTGAAATACTTTTACTTTACTACTTTGAACACTTTTAAGCCGATAGATAATTAAAGCCTATGAAGATATTTCTTAAGGGGAGCTGGTAACATAGTTATGGACGATGTTGTTGAGGGGACGGTTTTCGGTTTTCCATTGAAGATATATAGCGTACTTCTACCTCGCCAGGTTGTAGACTTTATCGTTAAAATAATAGCCGATAAATTCCCTATAGAGGCTTGCGGAATATTAATGGGCGAGATTAAGGGTGAAACAGCCCGTGTAACTTATGTTGACGAACTTAGAAATATCCTTGCATCTAGTAAAGCCTTCTGGTTTAGTGAACTAGAGTGGATGGAGAAGATAATTCAGGGCAGGAAAAGGGGGTACCAGTATATAGGATTATTTCACAGCCACAACAGGGAGAGTCCTCTACCCTCCTTAAGTGATAGACATAGGATGATGGAGTGCCCGGGCGAAGTATGGTTAATTATAGCCTACAAACCAGGATTAGAGCCGAAACTGGCTGCCTGGAGAATAGACGATTGGGGTAATTCAATACTCAAGCTAAAAATATTTTATATTTGATATTCCCATTTAAAGCAGCTTTACAGTATTTCAAGAAAATAATTAGCCTTATATTAATGGTGAAGTAACAGTTTTGTAGTAGTATGAATTACCAGGAAATTATCGAGAAAAATTTAGAGTGGATTAAGGGGCTTAAGAATCTAGAGGAAGCTAGAAGAAAAGTTAAAGAAGATTTGGGTCTTAAGCATGGAAACGTGGAAGCAGCCTGGATAATGTCTTGGCTGGTGCGACTCTATGCTAGAAAGATAGGTGAAACCAAGTTTATTAAAATGTTTAAGGAGGAGTTGTTTAAATGAGCTTCTTGGAGCATGCAGTAAGGGTTGCCAGTATATTGAATGGGATAGGAATTAGATACACGCTTGTTGGAGGAGTAGCTTGTATTCTAATGGGTGTAAGAAGGGTGACCGAGGACGTGGATTACCTTATAGAGATCAATAGTCCCGACGAGATAGAGAAACTGGTTGAAGGATTGAGGAGAGCGGGATATGATTTGAGGTTAGAGGAGGCTTTGGGAGCCTACAGGGATCAAGGACACTTCACGGTTTTAACCGAGGAGTGTAGATTGGACTTCAAGATAGCCAAAAATAGACTAGACTTTGAAACATTAAATACAGCTGTACAAGTTCACATAGAATGCGTTGATTTAAAGATGGCCAGGCTAGAGGAGAACATTGTGGCTAAAGTACTTGTACTGGGATCGCTTAAGGATCTGGAAGATGCATTATGGCTTATGACACAATATTATGATATCATTGACTGGAATAGAATACATGAACTTGTTGGAAGCGATCTTAAAGGCAAGATAAAGCGCCTTTTAACGAAGATAGCGAAGGAATTTAAGGAGAATGAAGCAGTACAAGGAAGGGTAAGGCGGCTTAAAGAATTGCTGTCAAGCCTCGATTAAGATGCTTTTACGATGAATCTAATGGTGTTTCTGCTACCTTGCGTAAATTTTATAGAGGCAGTTGATTAAGGTTAGTTCATGAAGACTCTCTCCACAATCTGGGAAGGACGTAAGTTCACGCCTTTTGGTGTACTTCAAAACGTGGATCATGTATGGCCTAAGAAGCCCAGTGGAGTGGTAAGATCGCTAGAGGCTTTGAGGTTCGGATGGCTGGTTAATTTCTGGTGGTTTATAACCCCTAAAAACGCAGTATACATTGCCAGCCTAGGGGTGGCTGTACGTGTAGGGGACAAGCTTTTCCATATGCAGAAGGATTTTGAGGAAGAGGGTGTAGAACTGTATTCAAACTACCATACTAAAAACATTATTTCCCAGAAATGGGAGTATGAGGATCTAGTATTTGAATGTGCATTTACCCTGCTCGACGGTAATACTCTGGTTTGTCTATTTACGGCCGAAAACAAGTCAGGGGAAATGAGGACGATAAACGTCTACGGAATAGGAGATTTGTCATATAAAGGAAAATCCATGTCAATAGGGATAAATGATGAAATAGGCTGTGCCTTCATTTCTCTCCTCGGAAAAGACGACTATGATAGAAGACTCAACTTAATTATGTCTGGAAGTTTAAGGCCAAAGAAGATACTGTTTTCAAGGAGCCTTAAAGAGACTAGAAACATAACGAAAGGCGGATACAGCCCGGGTTGCAGGGACCTGCATGCACAAAACTACGTTGCTGCGATAATGGAGTATATGCTTGAGATTCCAGCTAACTCTGTAAAGAAGCTTGCTATAATACTACATAGAACGGAGGACTTGAATGGAGGATGCAAAAAGATATCTAAATTATTCAATAACCTACGGGAAGTATATGAAGCTAAGGTAAGGGAGGATGCTGACTTCTGGGAAAAGGGTGTACAGCTGGTTGGCGATTGGCCTGAATCCTGGAAAAACGGTTTCATCTACGATTTTGAAACCTTAAGAATGATGGTTTTCCCGTCTCGAGGCGTGTTTAAACACAAATGGGATATAATGCATGTAAACTGGCCGAGAAACGTGGTTGCCGAAGCCTCTATCGACATGCTAATGCTAAGCTACTCCGACCCAGCCACAGCAAAAGAAGTCTTATATGGGCTTTTCAGTGACGCTCTAGCACCAAACGTCCCCTGTGTTCATGCTGATGGAACTTTCAACATGGTTGCAGACGATGGAAGTCGTTGTGGAACCTCGCCAGCATGGTGTTTACCCTTCTACAGCTACCTACTAATATACGAGAGGAACGGTGACGTAGATTGGCTAAGGAAGATGTATCCTCTCTGGAAGAGCTTCCTCGTCTGGTGGCTTGAAGAGAGGGTGGATGAAGAGGGATTTCTACACTATAAATGTAGTTGGGAGAGCGGCGAAGACAATGCTCCTAGATATGGCATTAAGGGCGGTAAGGGCGGGGAATCTATAGAACATATACGTGTTGTCGAGCTACAGGCGGTTATGGCGCATGCGGCTAGATGCATGAGATACTATGCGAAAATACTGGGACTTGGAGAAAAAGAGGACAACTATTGGAGTAAGATTGAGGAGAAGTATAAAACAAAGCTTAGTGTCCTTTGGCATCATGAATGGTACCACGATTACGATCTTAAAGAGGAGGATTTTACCCCTTACACCGACCCCCTGCATATGACACCTATATTTATGGATTTGGTAGATGAAGAAAAATATCTCCACCTTCTCCGAGATCCCCAACTACTCTTAAAACGCTTTAGGAAGTCTGTCGGGGTAAATACTCTAGACTGGCCTTCCCTCACATATCCGTTTTTCGAAGCAGTGTTAAAAGCTAGCGAAAAAACGGGTTCGTTAATCGATTTTCTTTCAGATACGGCGTTTAGATTGGTTTCAATAATATACTCGGCTGAGGACTCCAGGAGACTTAGAAGAAATCGTCCACTACCGGGGGTCAGCTACGAAAAGTGGGAGTGGCCTGAACTTAAGTTCGGTGGGGTTGAAGGTTACGGGTGGGGGGCTTTTACAATAGTTATCCTGCTAAGATACCTGCTGGGATTCCAGGAAACCCTATTTACCGATGGTGAAGGCTTTCGTCTCTACCCTAATCTACCATCTAAATTCATGTCTATAGGTGGAAGATACGGTGTTAAAAACCTTAAATACAGGGGACTTTACATAGATTTATCCTACCATGTCTTGGAGAACAATAAACTTGACGCAACCTTGTTCATTAGATCAAGCCATCCCCAAAAATTGTCTTTACTGGATCGGGAGGGTTCTGAGATCAAAAGGATGGTGCTCCATAAGGGATTCAACAGCGTTAAAGCAGTACTCAAAAATAAAAACATTTATACTGTGGCTTTAATGAATGTCTGAAACATGCATTATGCATTATCTATGTTCCATGCATCTTTTTCAATAGCCAGTCCATGTTCCACTGGCCACTATTATTTCCATTTCAAGGAGCCATAAAACCAGTTGCGAGAACTTTGTTAACGCACCTATCCTGTAAGCTGTTACAACAGCACCACCCACATTGTTTCTCAAAGGCCTTATCTCAACCTCCCTATGGCGAAACAATGTTCTTCTTTAGGTTGCTTCCTAAAACTTATATACATTCAAGAACGATAATTCATTAACCCTTTCGGAGGGAAGGTTGCATGCAATTTAAGATCAAGGTTCTCTTAGTTTTGATAACTATTTTCTTGGTGGCTTTAGGCGCTTTCCTATACATGTCTCTGCAAAGTCGATCCAATATTTCAGTAGAGTCTCTTTCCTTCGAGGTTAACGTAGAAGGATGGAGGATATCCAGGGTCATCAAAGCGAAGATCACTAATACAGGCTCTGAAAATGTAACGATCACAGGTGTCGAGGTAAACGGTAAATCGGTAAACCGATGGACTAGTGGAAGTAGGGTTCTGACGCCCAAAGAATCTACATTCATCTATATCTACTATCCATGGAAAAGCTCGACACAGTACTCTGTGAAGATATCTACCAGCGGTGGAGAAGGTATACTGGAGGCTAAATCCCCACAGTTCAGCAAAATACTGCTGAAGCTTACGAACGTCGGTGGAGATGTATGGGAAGGCGTCTTCTCCTTTGAGACGTATTTCTCGGATGGGGAGTGTAAACCCAAGGGCATTAAAGTATTCAACGAATACGGCGAGGAAGTCGCGAGCCAAATGTGGGGTATAGTGACATATGAGAGCGGGTACGTTAAGACAGCTATAATAAGCTTTCATGTGTCGATTCCACCTGGTGGCGAGAAAACCTTCGCTATAACTCTTGGAGTTGAGCCTAAAGCATATGAAAGTAACCCTAATATTTTAGTTGAAGAGAGCGATGAGTATATCAGGGTGATTAACGGCCGTATTATAGTAGGCTTTAATAACAGTGATAGATATCACGGCTCCATAGACTATTTCGGGGATGTGGAAGGAAGCTACAATTTCGCTGAAATATTTAAACCACCTGAAGCCACCCTCTCCGAACTCTACTTCTTCCACGGTTTCCTAGACTCGGTTCTCGACTCCAGCGGAAAAATGTTCGCCATAATAATGAAGACGGAAATCTCCATAGAATCTAAAGGTCCGTTACTAGTGGTTGTGAAGCGCTCATGGAAGCTCAGGGACCTGGGGACAGCGTACGACTTTTACGCTATACCGCAAAACAGTACATCAATATACTATAGGTTTGTTATCGATGCTGTAAAGAATATTGGATTGGGGGCATTAGCAGGCGAGGGAGAATACACGATATATAATCCCGCTGGAATGGGAAGCTTCGCTATAGGGCACTTAGCAGTTAAAGGTGCAGACTTCTTCCTTACAGCTGAAGGAGACATCTATTCACCCCTATACCCAGGTATGGATGTTCCCGCCGAGAAACCTATTGCATCATGTGTCGACCATGAGACCGGTGTAGGCGTTCAGTTGATTTCCAACGATGAGGTCAACCCAATAGGTTACTGGCATATTTCAAAACAAAAGTTTCCATGGCATATATGGGGAGGCGACAAACCCTCCCCCTCCACCAGTGAAATTGGAGGCTACAAATATGCCAAAGACTTGTCCTTCATAGCTGGAGTCCATAAATATCTGCTATGTTATTCAGGGGAGCAGTCGGATCCCTGGAGAGGGAACGGAATATCCATTGAACCTGGAACATATAGCTGGGTCATGAAGGTGAAAGCAGTTATCAAAAAGAGTATTTCAACGGAGTTGCAGGAGATGCTTGAAAGGAAAGCCACGTTACTTGTAGAGGCAAGTTTTAAGGATTGATAAAGTATACCATAAAGGTTAAATTAATGGAAATTTTTATTTCAACGCCATGCCTAAAGTTAAATCCACATTTAAAGAAGAGAGAGAAATAATCCTTGAAAACCAATGGCTTAAACTTTTCATCAACCCCTCAACGGGAACCTGGGGGCTTGCTACAAAAGATGGTCGCTGGCTTATACGGTCATCGGAGGTCTCCGTGGAGACAGCTGAAAAAACACATACGTGTAAAGAGATGACACCTTCCGTTTCCATTGACGAATTTAAAGATAATCTTGGTTATGGAAAAAAGATAACTGCAGTTTTTAGTAATAATACATTATATATATTATATAATTTGAAGTTCTATGCCGAGAAACCGTTATTAACCATAGAGTCAAACATTACCCTTAGCAAGGGTGCGGTAAATAAGGTTCTTCTCTTAAAGAGCACCATACCATATGCGACATTCATGGGGGAAACGTATGCTATTGCAGATAATTACCACTCTTGGGCGTTACCCAAAAGGTTTAAGGTATGTGAAGGGTGTTCGGGTGACTCTCCCTGGAACATAGCTTTAAGTAACATCAGGGTAAACGATGGGATGGTTGTAGGTTTCATCACCTCCAGAAAGTGGGGCACAACTGTTAAGCTAGAGTGGCCGAAAGACCATGAACCTGTGCTTACAGCTGAGTGTAATGTGGAAGATGGAAAAGTTACTAGCATTCAAACCGAAACCCTTGCAGTAGTTTATTGTAGAGACTGGCTCTCTGCAATGAAAATGTATGCGAAACTTCTTGCCCTAAACCACCCTCCAAGATATAAATTTAATCCTCCTTCCGGCTGGTGCTCATGGTACGAATACTACCTGAACATCAGCGAGGAGGAGATCCTGAAGAATATTGATTTAGCAGCACGGCTCTTTGGAAAAGTAGATGGAGCCTTCTTTCAGATAGATGATGGATGGGAGCAGACAATAGGCGAATGGGAACCAAACGAGAAGTTTCCACATGGAATGAAATGGCTTGCAGACAGGATTAAAGAAAAGGGACTTAAGCCAGGTCTCTGGCTGGCCCCCTTCATAGTAAGCCATGAATCAACCATATACAAGAATCATCCAGACTGGCTTGTAAAAGACAGTAAAACAAATGAACCTAAGGTCGCTTTCACGGGATGGGGTAACCTGAAGATATACGCTCTAGATCTAACCCACCCCGAAGTTCTAAACTGGCTTCATAAACTTTTCAAGAAGATAGTTGAAGACTGGGGCTACGAGTACATTAAAATAGATTTCCTCCACTACTCCACCATTCCTGGAAAACGATTTAACGAAGAAACCACGGTGGTGGAAGCATACCGTAATGCACTAAAAGTTATAAGGGAGGCAGTTGGAGACAAGGTGTATATTCTAGGTTGCGGAGCACCCCTAAACTACAGCATAGAGTATGTTGATGGAATGAGGATAGGAGCTGATATTTTCACGGAATGGAGTTGGATTGCACTGTGCACAAGGTATGTTGCTAGAAGATTCCACTTACATAAAACGATATGGCATAACGATCCCGACTGTATCATAGTTAGAGAGCCTCTGACTTTAGATCAGGCAAGGGCATGGGCTTCAATAGTCGCCCTTTCAGGCGGCGTGACGATGCACAGCGATATACTGTATAAACTTAAGGAAGAACGACTGAACATACTGGAGAAAATTTTCCCACCTACCGGAGTCCATGCAGAGCCCCTGGATCTCTTTAAATCGGATACCCCCCAAGTATGGCGACTTAAAATCGGGGACGAAGAATATGTCATAGGCGTGTTCAACTGGAGCGATGAACCAGATATAGTAGTCCTCGATTTCGAGAAACTAGGCTTCAATGACAGAAGATATATTGCATTTGATTTTTGGGAACAAAAGCTCCTAGGAGTGTATAGAAAAAAGATGATAGTTAAACTGCCTCCAACATCCTGCAAGATTATAGCCTTTAAACCCCTTCTTCATAGACCCCAAGTTATATCGGTTGACACACATATAACCCAGGGATTTCTGGACCTTAAAAACACATCCTGGAATGATTACACTATGGAACTCCGGGGCACATTAAGGAATATAGGCCGTAAAAAGGCGACAATACTAGTCTATGTTCCCGGAAACTATAGTCTAAAAGAAGCTTCAAGTGGAGTAGAGGTGCGGGAAGGTTTCTTAGAGTTGAAGCTTGAGCTTACACGACCCGAAGTTGAATGGTACTTAAGGTTTGATCTAAACGAGATAGATTTAATGGAGCTTGCTGAAGAAGCGATATGGGAGAACAACGATGGCACATTAAAGTGGGGAAATGCTTTTTGGGCTGAAGGTATAAACAGGATAACCATTGTGAAAAACGAGGAGGGCGGGGAGGAAAAGTGTCTTTACCTACATCCTAAAGGCGTTGAGGGTGGATTCATAAGAGGATGGTTTAAAGTAGTGCTACCACCTCATAGGAAAGCCGTTTTCGAGGCTAAGGTCGGATTTAAGCATGGGATGGAAAAAAGTGATGGTATAAAGTTCTCTATATTGGCTAAGGAAGGTAAAGCGGTTGAGAAGCTTTATGAAACATATAAAAAATACGACGGGCGACTCGTAGACATCAAGCTAGATTTAAGCAAATACTCTGGGAAAAGCTTTGAACTAGGTTTAATGGTGGATTCAGCCGGAACACCGCACTACGACCACGTAGTATGTATATCACCTAAAATAAAAATAATTTAATGGATTCTCTATCCTTAAAATACTTTCAACTATAGAATCTATATTTTCTTGTAGGATCTGGAAGCCTTTTCTTTCCAATATGGAAGAGTAGATCTGGGGGCTTAAGGTTGTTTTCGAAAAGTTTAAACGGGTAAACTTACTTAGGGGTATGAGGGTCTCCAATGAAGGTTCTCGTTACAGGTGGAGCTGGATTCATTGGAAGCCATTTGGTTGATAGACTCTTAGCGGAGGGGTACGAAGTTGTATGCCTTGACAACCTAACCTCTGGGACGACCGACAACCTGAAGCATGCATTAAAACATAGAAACTTTCGTTTAATTAAGGGGGATATAAGAAGGACTAGGGATGTGTGGAAAGCAGTAAAGGATTGTGATACGGTCTTCCATTACGCCGCTAACCCGGAAGTTAGGATAGGTATACCAAGAGTCCACTTTGAAAACAATATTCTAGGTACCTTTATAGTTCTTGAGGCTATGAGGAAATACGATGTAAGAAATATAGTGTTTGCATCCTCGTCTACGGTTTACGGTGACGCTAAAGTCATGCCAACACCTGAAAACTATACCCCCCTTGAACCAATATCCGTTTACGGGGCTTCTAAACTCGCATGCGAATCCCTGATATCGTCCTATGTTCACACCTACGGTCTTAGAGGCCTATCTCTCAGATACGCTAACATCGTGGGTCCCCGATTGAGGCATGGCGTAATATACGATTTCATAATGAAACTTAAACGGAATCCAAGACGACTAGAAATTCTGGGGGATGGAACTCAGAGAAAATCCTATCTTTATGTCACCGACGCTGTAGATGCGACAATATTCCTATGGAGGAGCGTCGAGAAGGAATACGATGTATTTAATATAGGATCTGAAGACTCCGTATCTGTAATGGATATCGCTAAGATAGTGGTAGATAAAATGGGATTAAAAAACGTTGAACTCTACACTACTGGGGGCGTTGATGGAGGGCGGGGCTGGAAGGGAGATGTAAAGTACATGCTTTTAAGCGTGCAAAAGCTTAGAAAACTTGGATGGACTCCAAAACACAATAGCCGGGAATCCGTTGAACTTACTGTTACAAGTCTCTTGGAGGAGCTGGAAACAGGTTAGGTGACGTTGATGACGAACGAGTTAAGATGGAATCCTATTCTCGGTGAATGGATAATTGTTGCAGCTAAAAGGGAGAAACGTCCATGGAGGCCGAACTACTGTCCCTTCTGCCCAGGGTCGGAGGAAACAGGGGAGGGATGGAGGGTTCTAGTGCTCCCAAACAGGTATCCGGCCTTAAGGGTTGACGCTGAAGTCGCGTCCTCTTCTAAGGACATTTATTGTGTTAAGCCTGGATACGGTTACTGCGAAGTTGTGATAGAAACCCCCATGCATGAGGGGGATTTATGCGACCTAAGTCTTGAGCATTTAAAGGAGGTTATAGATGCGTTCAGCCAGAGGTACGTAGAATTAGGCAGAGATCCCAAAATAAAATACGTTTTCGAGTTTAGAAACAAGGGAGCTGCAATAGGGGTTTCGTTGCACCATCCCCATTCACAAATATATGCTTTACCTTTCATCCCTCCTAGGGTTAAAAGGGAGTTGGATAACTCTAGGAAATTCTATAAGGAAAATGGAAGATGTTTATTCTGTAGGATCCTGGAGCTTGAATACGAGAGCAAGTCTAGAATTCTCTATGAAAACGCTGATTTCACCGTGTTTCTGCCTTTCTTCGCTATGTGGCCTTACGAGGTACATGTGTATCCTAGAAGACACGTACAGAATCTGCCCATGTTAACGGAGGAAGAACGTTACTCCTTGGCCGATGCACTAAAGGTCATTACAAAAGCCTATAACATGCTTTTCGATATGAATCTTCCATATATTATGGCTGTGCATCAAAGCCCAACGGATGGAGGTGAATACAAATACTACCATTTACATATAGAATTTTATCCTCCTAATAGAGATGCAAATAAACTTAAGTATGCTGCTGGCATTGAATGGGGTGCTGGCGTCTTTACATACGATGGGCTACCTGAAGAACGGGCTATGCAGTTGAAGAAAGCAGTTAACAAAGCCTTGAATGATCTTAAGAAAAAAGAAGGCTATAAAGCCCTTGGTGCTATGGTTCAATCATAGAGAAACGTCTCGAAGAATTCTCAACGGTTTTTCAAAACCGATATTTAAATTTTTGCCTAAAGCTTAAATATGTTGTTTCGCAACTAATTTTCTAAAACCCCTCTAAAGGGGGTGTATTTGAATGTCCGCTCCTAAAACTGAGGTTAGGAAGGCTTTTCCAATAGTGCCATTAATTTTGGCAATAATAATTTCACTGATAATAACGTTTTACAATATATGGGGGACTTATGCCCCTCAGCTGGCCAGCGTAACTGGGTGGCTTGGCTCCATCGACTATAATGGTGCTGGATGGGGTTGGAACACCCTTATACCGAGAGTGGTTCGTGTACTTCCGGCAATGCTCATATTGGCTGTAGTAAACTACGTTCTGAAAGTTCTCTCGGGAAAAGCGGGGAGAAGACTATATTTAAATGAAAAGGAATTTGCCATGATATTTGCAGCAATACAGCTTTCAACGGCATGGGGATGGTTCTTCTACTGGCCCAGCATGGGCTTATTCTTTGCTCTGGCACATGGAGGCTACGAAGCTTTATCATACCTTAGACCCAGCATATGGTGGATGCCTAGCCCAGAGCTATACAATATGGCAGCAGATGGAGGACCCACACCGTGGGGTGCCCTTAGCGGTCCAATAGCAATGTGGCTAACCTTCTATATCGGCTGGCTTATATTGTTTATGGGTCTAGGCTCCATCCTAAGAAAACAGTGGATAGAGATTGAAAGAATACCGTTCCCTGAAGCCACATTATACTCCACACTAATAACTTCCACAAGCACCGATAAACCAGAAAACAAGATTTTCATAAAGATGATCTTCGTAGGCATACTGGCTGGAATTCTTTGGCGTCTACCCCATATCTTAACCATATGGTATGGCTGGGTTGACTGGGGCATGTTACATGGATATGTCAGAACAGACTTTAAGTCCGTTCTAGGATTGGACACCGTTCTTCCAGGAAGCTATCCCCTTATAAGTATCTCGCCGAACTGGGTTACCTTCTTCCTCCTCGTGCCGCTCGACGTATTGTTCTCCACATGGCTGGTCTGGTATATAGTATACTTCGTACTACCACCCATATTATACTACATGGGTATACTTCCCACAGACCCCGGCACCCTCCACAACGCGCTCAATTACATTGTCTGGAACCTACCGATATCCATGAGAAACATCTACTTCGGTGAAATCCTTGGTCTAGGCATAGTTCCATTGTTTTTGTCGTGGAAGTATATTAGAAGAACCTTCGATGCCGCCGTAAAAAGAGCACCTAGGGAACCTGGTGAACCAGTAAGCTACACGGTGGCATATCTTCTCCTGGGTATAGGCTTCATCATGATGTTTGCCCTATTTCTAGCCATGGGAGCCAATGTGTGGTCTGCTTTCATACTTCCAATAATAGTAATAATCTGGTTCCTAGGCTTTTCGAGGGCTTATGCTGAATTCGGTATATTCCCCATGCACGGCGAATACGATGCACTGGTTATTCCGTGGACGGCATCAAACCTGTTTTACGTATCTGACCTTGGATCAGTAGATCCAAACGCCTTTACCACAATGTTTATGTCGTACGCTACGATAGAGGTCTGGGGATGCAACGGAAACACCAGCCATACCCTAGCCAACGCCATGATGGCATTTAAAGTCGGCGCGGACACTAAAACCGACTCCAGAGACATATTCCTAGTCGGATTCATTGCAGCAATAATAGTGGTTGTCGTAACCTTCCTCTACATGATAAACCTGGTTTACAGCGTAGGTTTCAACAACATCCCAAGCTATGTCAAATGGTTCGTGGTAAACTGGGGCATCGATGATCCTAGAATCGTGGATCCCCAGGGATGGATGCTCTACAGAATACCAGTCTATGAGCAGGCGCTTAGATGGTTCATAGGAATAATAATAGTTGCTGTGTTAATGGTCGTCCGCACAATGGTTCCAGCACTGGCGTTCCTCAATCCAGTCGGCGTAGTGATGGGAACATCGTGGGGTGTTATAGACAACGCGACTGGCGGAGCTTTCCCCATCCTTGTAGCATGGATAATAAAGTATATTGTACTCAGATTCTACGGCTCATCGCCCTACACTAAATACATCGTTCCGTTCTGTGTAGGATTCCTGGGAGGCTTCACTGTCGTAAGCGTGTTTAGAAGAACGTACCTTGCCTTACGCTGGTACGGTTACATACCCTAAAAACTAAGTATATTTTTTGTTTTGTCTAGATTCTATACACAATTTACCTGTGACCATATATTAACGTACACCCCTTTTCAAGAGGCTTTTTCGGAAAACTTTATATTGTAGTTTGAGGGTTTCCTTAGAATGAATGCCCGAGCTAGGCTCCCGCCCAGGGGGTGTGATTCGTGAAATTTCCCTCAAAAACAGTATTGATGGTTTCTGCAGTAATTTTATTACTTGTGCTTGGTTTTGTATTTATTTATAACCCGTTTTCACAGGTAAATGTATCCATTGAAAGGGTAGAATTTTTGGTTAAGAACGATGGATGGAAGATCCTGAGGACCATAAGGGTTTACTTGAAGAATAAAGGTAACGATAATGTTACCATAAACGCTGTTTCAGTTAACGGTGTAAGCTTTTCATCGTGGTCTTCAAGATGGATCATCATATATCCTGGCGAAACAAAATACATTGAAATTTATTACCCATGGAATGGCGGTGAATATACGATTTCGATAGACACCAGTCAGGGTAGGGTCGAGGTAAAGAAAAAATCCCCTACGCTAACTAAAATAAACGTAGTTTTCGAGAACTATGAAAACAAGCCGTTGGATGAGATCGCTAGCTTCGAACTGTTTTTTGCTGATGGTGAGGTTAAGCCTGGCGAGGTTAGGGTTTTGGATGAAAACGGTGTTGAAGTATTAAACCAGATGTGGGGCATAGTAACATACCAGTCGGGATACGTAAAAACAGCA
>Ga0180301_10002503_pt1 | contig 14424 bp, 13 predicted proteins | sample GuaBasSediGuay16_FD_121797 | JGI IMG/M metagenome (GOLD analysis project Ga0180301, IMG submission 121797) | Subseafloor sediment microbial communities from Guaymas Basin, Gulf of California, Mexico - Guay16, Core 4569-2, 12-15 cm | ecosystem: Environmental > Aquatic > Marine > Hydrothermal...
AATTTTTGGGGTATTTTAGATGAAGAGGAGTTTGTCTGCGGGTCAATTTAACCTTCTATTAGAAATAAGTACTTAACCAAAACACTCAATTGCTACGAGCATATTGTGACTATAATTTGCACAAAATAATAGAATCTTAGATTTTAGAATCTATTAAAATTTTTCTATCTTAGCTGGAAACAAAATGGATTACTATAGGAGCTATAGAAATAGCATAGTTTGCCGAATCTGATTTAACTCTTAATTTGCCATCTGTCCAACTGTTCTCGTTATATCTGCTTTTAGTGTTTCAAGAAGAGCGGTATCACTACCAATCATCCAATCCTTACCCGTATAGTAATTTGCTTCAGATTTTACCTCAATCTTAGACCTATCTTGTGAGAACTTGATAGTTGCCCTCACTCTATAATCCTTCCTGAGTTCACCTGTCCAGGTGTAGAGCCAGGCTGTGCGTATATAGCCGTTCTCTTTTGAGAGGACCTCAATGTCAAACCTCTTTACAAGTAGATCTACAACAGATGCCCACGCTTTATCGTATTCTACACCTTCGGCAATTTCAACGCTCTCCCAGCCAGGTTCCACTGTCTTCACAAAACTATCAGGAGGATTCTGCTTAAGCACAATCTGCCACTTAGTAGGCGCTGAAGGAGTGAGAGTTGCTTGTATCTTCCTATACCCTTCTTTCTTAACCGCTATTTTAGCTTGCACTGGATTCCGAAGACTAAACTTACATGGAGTCTCGCCTACGACTTTTCCATTAACCTCAACTGTGGCACCTGGTGGCACAGTCACAAATGTGTATTCTGTGTAAGACGGCGGGGGTGTAGAGACACTGGCGAGCCAAATAACGAGAAGAACAATCCCAACCGTTATCGCTGCTGCAGTAAGCTCGGCAGAGGAATCGTTAGTACCCAGGGTAACAGGATTAAAGGTATTAACTGGTGTATATCCCCCTTCTCGAGGGCTTTCTGGCTGAATTGATACAGAAGCAAAGACAGGGCTAATCCAATTGAACAATAACAAAATGGCAACTATTACACTTATGATTGATAAACGCTTGTAAATTTTTTTAATCATCACTTCCTCCTCTTCTTTTTCCTCTAATTTACCTCAGTTAATTATCTCTCTCCTCTCGTTCATCCTACCTTGTTAATTCTTTTCACTCGCCTCCTTTCTCCTTTTTTGTCTCTCTTTCTCATGTAAGAAAACACTAAATAGTGTCCATAAAAGGGTTAAAATTTGTGAAAAATCGTAAAATCCCGTGAAAAGAAAAATGGTGGAAATTATTTACTGGTGTGGAATTTGCTGTTTTAGTGGGAATTTGAAAAGGCGGTTAAATTGGATTTTTGGGTCCAGCGCGTCTACCAGTTCCACCACTCCGGCAAATATTTTCTCTGTTTTATTATAACTAAACTCTAACAGCTTTGCAAGTCCTGCAAGATCAATAATATGTGTGGTTTAAAATTGAAGGAAACCTCTTAAAGAATATAAGCTTTACACAAGAAGATAATGCTTCTCACGGGTAAATATTATAGTATTGAAAAGGGTTACAGAATCTGAATCTTTACTTTCAGTCTGGCAGTTTTATGCCGGGGAGGCTGCTAAATTCAGATTTGATTTTTTTCTGAATTACTGAGGATTTTTTGCACAAGCTCAACTGCATCATCCCTTCCCTGTACATCACCGGAAATTTGAGCCTGATGAATTTTTTTTAAAATCGAAGATAACTCTGGACCGGGTTTAATACCAAAAGTACTCATTAACTCATCTCCAGATAAAAGCCTGGGTGGTGATAAAATAAGAGAGCGCTTCTTGAAAAAAATTGAAAGAACCCTGGAGTAAAACTGCAGATAATCTACATCCTCTCGTCTTAATACAGCAGCTAAAAGACAGGTCTCTACTGTTTCCTCACCTGCCTCTAACAAAAAAGAGCTAACATTTGAAGAAGGAAGGGAGCTATCTTTTAACTGATCCAGAAGGGGGATAAAGCTTACCACCTTTTGAATTAATTTTTCCTGCCTTCTACCAAGTTTCAAAGCCTCCGTAATACTTTTTGATATTCTTTCAGTGGAAGAGGAACAAAGAAAAAGAGACATTAATTTAAGTAAAAATAGTCTTGTCACTCCTCCGACTTTTTCCCCCAGATATTTTACCACTTGTGGTTTAAAAGGGGTAAATAAATTTTCCTTGGAATTTAAAATCTTCTCCAGATAGCAAAGATTATCAGGATTGGGAGGTAGGTTAAATATTCTATCCAGAAGTTTCTTTACAGAAGGATGACAGAGATGCTCCCCGGAGTTAGGGGTATTAAGTATAATAAAAAGCTCCTCTCTAATCCTTTCTTTTGCAACTTTATCTATAAGCTGATATTTTTCAAAAATCATCTGGGCAAGAGTATCATCCAGTTCAAAATCCAGTTGAGATTTAAGCCTGAAAGCCTTTAACATTCTTAAAGGATCATCATCAAAAGCCCTCTCATTGACAAGTGCTATTTTCTTATTCAAAAGATCCTCCAGGCCATTTTTTACATCAACAAGGCAAAGGTGTGGGTTATCAATATGGTCAAGATCAATGGCCAAAGCATCTATAGTAAAGTCTCTTTTTTTTAGATCAGATTCCAGGCTGGAGGATTTTTTTAAGGTAAAATCAAACTGACAACCCCTACGAACTAAAACCCTTCTCAGTCCATCACTTAAACATACAGGAGATTTTCCGTAATACCTGGCAAATTTCTCTACAAGATCAAAATTAGCCCCATCAATTAAAATATCAAGGTCAGCACTTTCTCTCCCAAGTAAACTATTTCTTATAAACCCTCCAACCAAATAGGCTTTTTGAATATCTTTTAGATTGATAAAGGATATAAGGGGGGGACTTTTAAGTTTACGTTTTAAATAACCCCACTTAAGAGCACTATCTATTGCCCTTTCCCTTCGTATTTTGTCCAGAATTCCATTTACAAATTTCCCCGAGTCCTCTGTCCCATAACGTTTCGCTATCTCTACAGCTTCATTTATGCTGACTACAGGCGGAACTTCCTTTACAAGTAAAAGCTCGTAGATGCTTAGTCGAAGGATATTTCTGTCAACAACAGCCATTCTTTCCAGGGTCCAGTTTTTCGCATAATGTTTAATTAACTCATCAATCCAGGGAAGAAATTTTTCAGTTCCCTCAACTAATTTACTCGAAAAAGATTCAATCTCGGAGGTAAAACGGTATCGAGAAAGAGTTATCTTTAAAGCCTGTGTTGGGGGAATGTCCCTAATATCAGCTTGATAAAGAACTTGCAGGGTAAATTCTCTTGCCTTACGCCTGTTTCTCATCATTATAAACCTTAACCAGTTGGGTCTAAATAAGACCTTTTTGAGAATATCTTTTCTCTCAAGGAGAAGAAAACATCCAATCTGTATATTTCTTAAAGTACTCTACTAATCCTCCAGCTTCAATTATCTTTAATATCTGAGGAGGAAAGGGAACTGCAGATAAAACTAATCCACGATTTTCAACTTCCACCTTACCTTTTTCAAGATCAACGAGAAGCTTATCTCCCTGCTCAATTTTATCTGTCTGAGTAATAACAATAGGAAGGCCGATATTGATGGCATTTCGGTAAAATATCCTGGCAAATGATTTTGCCAGTACAGCTCCAATCCCTGCGTATTTAATAGCAAGAGGAGCCTGTTCTCTGGATGAGCCACATCCAAAGTTCTCTCCTGCTACAATAAAATCTCCCGAAGAGATCCTCTTATAAAAGTTCGGACATATATCCTCAAGCAAATGCTCAGCAAGAGAGGTTGCATCAAGAGTTTTAAATTTATAACGTCCAGAAATTATATAATCGGTATTTATATCATCTCCTAATTTATGAGCTTTTCCCCTTAATGGCCCTATACTCATTTTAAGTATCTCCTTGGATCGGTGATTTTTCCCTCTAAGGCTGATACAGCTACCGTTGCTGGGGATGCCAGATATATAAAAGCATCGGGATTTCCCATCCTTCCCTTAAAATTTCTATTGGCAGTTGATATTACATTTTCTCCATCAGCTGGTATTCCATTGTGAGTTCCTACACAGCATCCACAGCCAGGAGTTACTATAGCTGCTCCTGCTTCTACGAAAGTTGAAATTATACCCTCCTTTAAAGCCTCAAGATATATTCTGCGAGAGGCAGGTGCAACTATTAACCTGACTTCTGGACTTATTTTCCTCCCCTCAAGAATAGATGCTGCAATTTTCAGATCTTCCAATCTTCCATTGGTACAGGTACCAAGAAAGGCCTGCTGAATGGGAGTTCCTTCAACTTCCTCAATTGGATGAACATTATCCACACTGTGAGGACAGGCTACTTGAGGAGAGATACTGGATACATCAAATTCCATAACCTTTTCATAAAAAGCTCCCGGATCGGGAAAAACAAAATCCATTATTTTGTTTTTTACTCTGTTTTTCACCCATTTCTCTGTTCTCTCATCTACCTTCATAATACCTGCTTTCGCTCCCATCTCCATTACCATATTGGAAATTGTAAACCTCGCATCCATCGACAGACTCCCAACAACCTCTCCCTCAAACTCAACAGATTTATAAACAGCTCCTCTTGAGCTAACTTTCCCAATAATATATAAAATTATATCCTTGGCATAGACTCCTGATGGAACCTTACCTTTTATTATGATTTTTATACTCTCAGGTACTCTTAACCATATTTTCCCCGATGCCATAACAGCTGCAAGATCAGTAGAACCAACTCCAGTGGAAAAAGCACCAACTGCACCGTACGTACAGGTGTGAGAATCAGCCCCTACAACTAAATTACCCGGAGCTACCAGTCCTTCCTCCATAGTAACAACGTGACATACCCCTGATCCTATATCGTAGAAATTAATACCCTGTTCCCTGGCAAAATCCCGCATCAATTTATGCAAAGAGGATACACCTTTATTGGGAGAAGGAGCTGAATGATCCACAAAAAAGGCAATTTTTTCAGGTGCAATAACCCTTTTTTTCCCCATCTTTTTAAAAACATCAATCGCGAGGGGTGCTGTTCCATCCTGAGCTATGGCAAAATCAACTCCAACAACCACCAGCTCTCCCGCTCTTACCTTTTTCCCGCAGTGAGATGAAATAATCTTCTCAGCAATTGTCTGAGCCATTTTCAAAACCCATTAATTTGTCTGTCCGTATTTTTCCATATAAGCCTTATGTGCCCTTGCAACTTCCTCAGGGGGAATCTCTTCTGGTTTTCCCCTTAAAAGAGCAAGATAAACTGTTTTTGCAACATCCTCAACCATTATAGCTGCCTTAAGAGCAGCCTCAGGTGTTGGTCCTATTGTAAAAACACCATGGTTCTTCATTAAAATAGCAGGAGAGTTTCCGATGGATCTCACTATTTCCTTTCCTATATCCTCACCCCCGATTTTTGCATATTTACCAACAGGAATTGGTCCTCCAAACTCATCTGCAATAGCCGTAAGATAAACAGGTATAGGTTCTCCAAGAGCTGCAAAACTGGTTGCAAAATTGGAATGAGTATGAACCATTCCATTTACATCCTGGCGATGTTTATAAACGTAAAGATGGGTTTTTGTATCAACGGAAGGTTTTAGTTTTCCCTCGATAATATTTCCCTCAAGATCAACAACGACCATCATAGTAGGCTTAAGCTGGGAATATTTAACCCCGCTTGGTTTAATAACTACATACCCTGTTTCAGGATCTCTACCACTCACATTACCACTTGTTGCAGTAACTAATCTATTTTTTGGAAGTTCAAGATTTAACTCACAGACAAGTTCTTTTAATTCCTCTAACATTTTTCACACCCCTTTCCCTCTAACTTCTATCTTTATTCTCTTTAACCTCTTCATCACCTCGTTTTCTCCTCTTCCAAAATAATCATGCAACCTATTATACTCGGCATAGATACGCTCATAAACCTCGTGGTTTTCTCTGTTAGGTATAAAGGATTCCTGTTTGATCTTCGCCATATTTCTTGCAGCATCAAAGATAGTATCGTATCCTCCCATTTCTTCTCCTGCAGCCACTGCTCCAAACATAGCAGATCCAAAGGCAGGTGTATGAGGAGAGGCTGCTATTTTTATTTCCCTTCCTGTTACATCTGAAAAAATCTGCATAACGAGTCTATTTCTCTCAGGAAGACCTCCACAGGCATAAAGCTCTTTTATCATTACTCCCTTTTCTTCAAAGGAGTTAATTATCTTATAAGTACCAAAGGCCGTGGCCTCAATTATCGCTCTGTAGATCTCCTCAGGTTTGGTATCCAGGGTATATCCCAGTAGAACTCCACTGAGATCAGCATCCACAAGAACGGATCTATTGCCATTCCACCAGTCAAGAGCTAAAAGTCCACTTTCACCAGGTCTCAAACGGGATGCTTTTTCCTCAAGAATTTTGTGAATGTTCATACCTTTATTTTTTGCCTCCTCCCAGTATTCGGGAGGAACTGAATTTTTTACCATCCAGGCATAAATATCACCCACCGCAGATTGTCCTGCCTCATAACCATAGTAACCTGGAAGTATTCCCTCCTTGACTATACCACATGCCCCGGGAATTGGATGAAATTCTTTATCAACCATCATATGACAGATAGATGTACCCATTATCATCACCATCTTACCCGGCTCAATAACAGTCATAGCTGGAACGGAAACATGGGCATCAACATTTCCTATTGCAACAGGGGTTCCCTCCTTTAGTCCGGTAAGCTTTGCCATATAAGCTGTTAGTCCCCCTGCTCTCTGGCCAAGGGGATAGATATCTCTGCTCATTTTTTCATCCACAATATTCTCCAGCCGGGGGTGGACAGCCTTAAAATAATCAGGCGAGGGAAAACCTTCATCTGGATCCCATATTGCCTTATATCCTGCTGTACAGGAGTTTCTTTTTTCTTTTCCTGTTAGCTGAAGAATTATCCAATCAGTTGCCTCTATAAATCTATCTGCAGCATCATAAATCTCTGGAGCTTCGTTTAAAATCTGAAGACATTTTGGGAAAAACCACTCAGATGATATTTTCCCCCCATATCGATCAAGCCATTTCTCTTCCCTCTCTCTTGCCACCTGATTTATCCTGTCTGCCTCTGGTTGAGCAGCATGATGTTTCCAGAGCTTAACCCAGGAGTGGGGATTATCTTTATATTTTTCCCTCATACATAGAGGAACTCCTTCCTTATCTATAGGAAGCATTGTACAAGAGGTAAAATCAATACCAATACCAATAACATCCTCAGCATCAACACCTGCTTCCCTTAAAACTTGAGGAATGGTTTTTTTAATAGCCTCAATATAATCGGCTGGATTTTGTAGAGCCCAATCAGGCTCAAGTTCTATATTGGTACCGGGAAGTCTTTCATCTATTACTCCATCTGCGTAGGTATGAACCGCATTTGCAACTTCTTCACCATCCTCTACTCTCACCAGTACTGCTCTTGCGGATTCTGTACCAAAATCTATACCAATGGAGAACTTTGCCATCTTTCCCTCCTTACCTTGGACTGAGCTGTTAGAGATATTTTACCAGAAGTAGGCAAATAGGCAAGTGAAATTCACTACAGTTTCGGGAAAAATCCTATAATTCTTTGCTGTTAGTCAGTTCCTCAGTTGATGCGCTAATGCGTAGATGTCTAAATGCGCTCAAGCTTTCAACCAAACAGACGAATTTGACGCAACGACGCAACAACCCAATAGACCACGACCAAACAGGTAAAACAGATGAGATACCGGCAAAGCTGTAAGTTTTCTAACGAGAATTTTTACAAAACCGGAGAAAAATAAGGTAGGCTAATTTATATCTCCTCCAGTCTCGATGCTATTCTTTCCGCATAGATATAATAATCTTTTCTCTTTAAATTTTGAGAGGCCTCCTCGTCTAAAACTATAATCACCTTTGGATGAAGTTGAAGAGCAGAGGAGGTGCACTCAGATGATACGGGCCCTTCCACACATTTTTGCACGGCTTCTGCTTTATTTTTCCCACTTGCAAGAAGCATACACTCCTTTGCTTCCATAATAGTTCCCACTCCCATAGTTATAGCGTATCTTGGTACCTCATCCTTATTTTTAAAAAATCTTGCATTGTCCTCCACCGTTTCTGGAGCAAGGGTTTTAATCCTGGTTCTTGAACCAAGTGAGGATCCTGGTTCATTAAACCCTATATGGCCATCTCTTCCTATCCCTAAAATCTGCAGATCTATTCCTCCCACCTGTTTAATTTTATCCTCATACCATTGACAGTACGTCTTTATATCCCTTACTCTACCTGATGGTATATACACCCTATCTGGATCTATATTTATATGGGAAAAAAGATTGTTCCACATAAAATAATGGTAACTCTGAGGATGGGATGGAGAAAGCCCCCAGTACTCATCTAAATTAAAGGTGGTTACCTTGGAAAAGTCGAGTCCTTCCTCCTTATGCAGGCGAACAAGTTCCTGATACATCCCAAGAGGTGTGCTTCCAGTTGCAAGACCAAGAACTATATCCGGCTTATTTCTTATCCTCTCAGCTACTATCTGTGCTGCTTTCTTACTCATTCCCTCATAATCAGGCTCAATAATTATCCTCATTTTAAACTCCTGATATTAATTATTTTTTTCCTCAACTTTTTTTCTGATATAATCCACAGCTTTCCCTACTGTATCAACCCTCTCTGCATCCTCCGGAGGAATCTCTATATCAAACTCAGCCTCAAAGGCAGCCACTAACTCCACAGTGGCAAAAGAATCCACCCCTAAGTCCCGGACAAGATGAGCCTCATTCTTAACCTCCTCCGGCTTTACTTTGGTAACTTTAACAATAATATCCTTAACTTTCTCCTCCAGTGTCATTTTTTCCTCCCTGGTTATGTAACAAATTTACCTTCTACTTCTTGCAATCATCTCTTTTCTTTCCCCGTCTGTAATTTTAAAAACCTCCTCTAAAATTCTCTCCTGTTCAGAAGATAGTCTTACACCTCTTCTTTCCATAACCACCTTTGCTGTGTTAATAGTTCCCTTAAGTCCTGAACCTTTGTAGAACTTTTGATTAAGGTACCAGCAAAAAGAAGGGATATGTTTAGGTGTCACACCTCCTCCTGCAACTACATTTGAACCAACTCCAATCACACATCCTGTATTTAAAAGAGTGCCTATCCCGGTTTTACTGTGATCCCCAATAAAGGAGCCAACCTTTGTCTGGCCAGAATCCCGAAGTTCACCATTAATATACACCTGAACGCTGGTATAATCATTCTTGAGATCACTTGTAGTGGTTAAAGCCCCGATATTTACCCACTCTCCCAGGTAGCTGTGACCTATAAATCCCTCGTGGTACTTATTAGTAAATCCATGGATAATGGTCTCCTCTATTTCTCCACCCCCTACTCTACACACAGGACCAATATAGGTTCCCTCTCTTATATTTCCTTTAGCCTGAGAGTTTCTCCCTATATAGCAGGGACCCTCTATTCTGGTTAAAGATAAAACCTTTGCCCCCTCATCAATGAAAATCGGTCCCGATTTGGTGCTTAAAACTACCAGAGGTTCAATTTCTGCAGAGGATGCTATAAATATCTTATCAGAATCTCCCTCAATAAACGATCCAGAGGGAAAAGTTCCCTTTATTCCAACTCTTCCTAAAAGGATAAAATCTTTTTCCATCTGAGAGGCATTATTGTTTATAAGGTCCCATGGATAATTAATTAAGGTAACTTTTATCTTTTTGCTCTTTGTATTCTCAGCTAATCCTGTCAAAATTTCCCTTAAATTTAAGTTATCCGAGTATATATCCTGCAGTGTTTTTTTTCTTGCTCTTAGGTAAAGAAGGGTATCATTAAAAAAACCTGCTTCTTCCTCACCTTCCAGTTTTAACTCATCTTTTTGCATAAGCCATCTACCATTAACAAAAAGAACATCATCCCCCATTAAACTATCCATTTTATTTACAGGAAGACCGTAATACCTCTCAAACCAGGAAGCCAGGTAATCCCTCATAAAGTAACATACTTTATCGGTTCCAAGATGAGTTTGAATCCTTTCTCTAAGGGTAAAATATCCACACTTAAGCTCAAAAACAGGCCGAGTTAAAGACAGGGGGTAAAAATTAGCATAAGTTTCATCCTCAAATATACACACTTTCATCTACAAACCTCCTTTTCCTGAATGATCCTTTGAGTCTCCCGGGCAATCATAATCTCCTCATCGGTAGGAATAACCAGAATTTTCACTTTAGAGTTATCTTTGCTAATGATGTGATTATCAGGTTTCTTATTTTTATCCTCATCAAGATCTATTCCTAAAAATCCAAGACCACTGCAAATATCTTTTCGGATCTCTGGCTCATTTTCTCCTATCCCTCCTGTGAAAACCAGGCTATCCAGCCCTCCTAAAACAGCAGTATAGGCACCGATGTACTTTTTTATCCTGTAGGTAAAAACATCAAGGGCCAAACTTGCAAGATAATTCCCGGCTTTACTTTCCTTTTGCAGATCCCTTACATCGTTACTAACTCCTGAAATTCCCAGCAATCCACTTTTTGTATTTAAAATATCCTGAAGCTCATAGGTAGATAAACCAATTTTACCAATTAGCCATAAAACTAATGCCGGATCAAGATCACCACATCTTGTTCCCATTACAAGACCTTCCAGAGGGGTAAAACCCATACTTGTATCAATGGATTTTCCCCCTTTAACAGCTGTAATACTACAGCCATTACCAAGATGACAGGTTATCATCTTTAATTTTTCTAAAGAAACCCCCATTAAGTAAGCTGCTCTTTGAGAGACATACTTGTGAGAAGTTCCATGAAATCCGTATCTTCTCACCCTGTATTTTTCGTAATAATTGTAGGGAAGCCCGTATAAAAAAGCCCTTGGAGGAAGAGATTGATGGAAAGCCGTATCAAATACAGCAACCTGCGGGGTCTGGGGAAGAAGACTGCAAGCTGCCTCAATTCCAGCAAGATTTGGTGGATTATGTAAAGGAGCAAGAGGGATGAGTTTGCGTATAGTTTCAATCACTTTATCGTCTATTAAAGTTGGCTGTAAAAACTTTTCTCCTCCATGAACTACCCTGTGTCCCACAGCTGATATTTGAGAAAGATCCTTGATAACACCTTTATCCTTATCGGTAATGATACTAAGAAGATCCTTTAGCCCTTTTTTATGATTTATGATTTTCCCCTCAATTTTAATTTTTCTTCCCATTAAAAAATGTATCTGAGAGGAATTTTTCTCTCCAATTCTCTCAAGGATTCCACGGGCAATAATCTCTTCCTCTTCCATGTTAATTAATTTGTACTTTATAGATGAGCTACCACAGTTAATTACCAGTATTTTCATAGTTTTTGTCCTCCTGAGCTCGAACCACAGTTATAGCAGTAAGACCAAGAATATCCTCTACTTTAGCACCCCTTGATAGATCGTTAACAGGCAAATTAAAACCCTGAAGAATTGGGCCGTAAGATGTCGCATCTGCCAGGTACTGCACCAGTTTGTAGGCAATATTGGCAGCATCAAGATTGGGAAAGATAAGAATATTTGCCCTTCCAGCTACCTTACTTTCCCTCACCTTTCTTTTAGCTACCTCTGGAATTAAAGCTGCATCTGCCTGAAGATCTCCATCAATTAAAAGATAAGGAGCACGTTGCCTGGCTAACTCTGCTGCTCTAATTACCTTATCGACCAAGGGATGAGAGGCACTTTTTTTGGTGGAAAAGGAGAGAAAAGCAACCCGGGGCTGCCAGCCTAAAAGCTTTTTAACATTATTAGCGGTGGTTAAGGCAATATCGACAAGTTCCTCAGAAGTTGGATCGGGGTTGACTGCAGCATCAGCGAAAACAAGAGCTCCTTTTTCTCCCACTTCAGTTTTTTTGGTAACCATAATAAAAAAACTTGAAGGAATTTTGATTCCCTTTTGTAAACCTATAATGAGCATCGAGGATTTTAAAACACTTGATGTGGGATTTGCCGCCCCGGCTATCATTCCTGCAGCATCTCCGCATCTTACCATCAATGCACCAAAATTTAATGGTTTTCGTAAAAGAGCCTCAGCCATTTTAGGCGAAAAAAAACTATCCTTGCGCAGTGTATGATAGAAGTTAATATATTTCTCGTTTTTGCATTCCACCTTGGGGTCTTTAATTTTAACCCCATCCAGCGATAAATTAAGATCCTTAGCCTTCAGAGCAATCTTATCTTTATCTCCCAGCAAATAAGGAAAAGCTATACCCTCCCTTACAGCTTTAACTGCTGCTTTTAAAATCCTCTCATCTTCTCCCTCGGGAAAAACAATAGCCTTGGGGTTCCTTTTTGCCCTATCTTTAAATTCCTCGAGTAAGAACAAAGCTACCTCCTCTTATCCATAATCAACGTATACCGTATCACCTTTTTCTAAAGAACGATAAGCACTCAGAGCTACAGCTAAAGCCTTCCTGCCATCCTCACCGGTAATACTTACGGGTCTATTTTCTTTAATGCAGCTAATAAAATCCTTTATCATCTCCAGATCAGGGTCCTGACCCCAGTAGTGCCAGATAGATTTTACCCGCTCATCATTATAAGAGGCAATTCCTTGCTTAAAGGCATCCATATCTATAACACCTTCGGTTCCGTATATTCGCATGGTTACATCTCCCCAGAAGGGAAAATTCTTTGGCCTGGACCAGCTACAGTCAAGACTCGCAATTACTCCATTTCCCAAAGTCAGGGATAAAAGAGCACAATCCTCAACTTCAAGAGATTGAATAAGAGTTGATGCATGAGCATATACCTTTTTAACTTCTGTTTTTAACATCCAGCACAGAAGATCCACTACGTGAACTGTATGATCCATTATTGCTCCTCCCCCGGATAATTCTTTTTTCTGAAACCATCCAGGGGGAACTGTCCCATGGTTGGTACAACTTGCAGCAACCACTTTACCCAAGGACCCTCTGTCCAGATACTCCTTTAAAAATCTTACCGGGGGGCTGTATCTCATAGGAAAAGCTGTCTGCAGCTTAACTTTATTTTTCTGATTCCATCTGAGAATAGCATTTTGCATGCAACCTGCCCATTAAACCTGCCCCAATTATCCCAACTTTTATCACCATCTCACCTCTTCCGAGAAAAGATCACCAGGAATAACTTCAAATATTTCTTTTTCGCTTAACTTTTTAAAAACTCTTATTTTTCAAAACTTTCCCCCTCCCTTTTTAAAATGGTAAGAAGTTCAGAGAGTGGGGTGTTTTACCTTCATTATCCATTTATTATCTTTACTCCTAATTTCTGAAAGATCTGGATTTTTTCCTCCGGGATATTTTTATCGGTAATAATTGCATCAATCTCAGATAGAGAACAAAGAGAGGCAAAAGAGATTTTTCCAATCTTATCAGAAGTTGCAACCACATAAACTTCTCTTCCTGCTCTTATCATCTCTCGCTTGGTTTTTAACTCATAATGATTGGGGTTCATAACTCCCTCTGGTGTAATACCTCCACAGGATAAAAAAGTCTTATCAACCTGATAAATCTTGGAAAAAAACTCTTCCGTGTAGTAACCAACACACCCTTTAGCAGTTTCCCTGTACTCTCCCCCGGCAACTATTACCTGAATATTGGAATTTCCCTTTAACTCGTCAACAATACTGAAATTATTGGTTATAACTGTAAGATGTGCCTTATCGTGTAGATTTCTTGCAATCTCCAGAGTAGTAGTCCCCAGATCTAAAATTATACTTTCCCCATTTTGTATTAAATTAGATACTATTAAGCCAATTTCTCTTTTTTCCTTAATCATGGAATTTTCCCTGATTCTATAGGGAAGATCGGGGGTGGGGAATTTCTCATTAATTACTGCCCCTCCATATACCTTTTTCACCAGACCTTTTCTCTCCAGCTCTTTGAGATCTCGTCTAATAGTATTTTCTGAAACACCAAAAAGCTTGCTTAACTCAGCAACTCGGATTTCCTCCTTTTGCTGGAGTATCTGAATTATTTCGGACTGTCTTCTTTCTTGTAACATTTTATCTTTTTATATGACATAATCTTCCACAACCACCCACATTTTACCATGATATGAAAAATATGTCAAGTCTTCATGTTCCTTGACAAAATAGGTGAATATGATATTAATTAACCGACAAAGGAGCTCAGGCTGGCAGAGAAGCCTTCCTGAATCTGGTTATTTTGGTTCATAAGGCAAAGGAGCCTTTTTCTCAAAGGGGAAAAGGGCTCCTTTGTTTTTTTGGAAGTGAAAAATGGATTATTTATCATCTCTTATTAACTGTAACAAGTACAAGGATACCATGAAAGAGTTTGAAGATTTAACAAAACAAATGATTTCCCATTTAAAAAAAATGAGTAAGGACCAGGCCAGGAATTTAAAAACGGATTTCATAGATGCTGAGGATATTTTTCAGGAGGCACTTGTTTATCTCTGGAT
>Ga0180301_10002504_pt1 | contig 14417 bp, 12 predicted proteins | sample GuaBasSediGuay16_FD_121797 | JGI IMG/M metagenome (GOLD analysis project Ga0180301, IMG submission 121797) | Subseafloor sediment microbial communities from Guaymas Basin, Gulf of California, Mexico - Guay16, Core 4569-2, 12-15 cm | ecosystem: Environmental > Aquatic > Marine > Hydrothermal...
ATCTACCTCTTCCTTTAATCTCCATATAGTGTAGAGATCTATCATTGCTTGTGTTGGATGATGTCGTGTTCCATCACCTGCATTGATAACTGGTGATTCAGCAATCTCTGCTGCGAACTGTGCAGCACCCTCGATTCTATGCCTTATGACTATTATATCAGCATACGCATCGAGCATTCTTACGGTATCTGCGAACGTCTCCCCCTTAGCTATAGATGTAGTACTTACTTCTGAAAATCCTATAACAGCCCCTCCTAATCTTATCATGGCCGTTTGAAAACTTAATTTAGTCCTAGTACTGGGCTCGAAAAAGGCTAACGCCATTACCTTTCCATTGAGTATATCGACCTTTTTTCCTTTATATTTCAACATTTCATCGGTTTCGTTAAATAGCTCATCGAGTTCTTCTCTATCAAAATCTAAAATCCTTATTATATCTCTATTCTTAAACATTTGCCTCACCCAGGTATTCGATTATTCTTAGATAGTCCTCTCTACTTATAAGAGACCTCTTATTTAGATACTCCACTATCTCATTAAGAGTCATTAAATAATGCAGTTCAACTCCCTTCTCAGAAAGCTTCTCTTTAGCTCCTTGGCCCCTATCGACTATAACAAATGCATCCTTAACAATAAGCCCCTCATCTCTTAAAATGTCTATAGTTCTCGTAAGGGTTCCCCCAGTAGTTGCTACATCATCTACTAACAGTACTACAACCCCTTCCTTATAATCGCCTTCTACTAACTTCTGCATTCCGTGGCCCTTAGCTTTCTTTCTAACATATATCATTGGTTTTCTCATTTCATAAGCTATAGCTGTTGCTAAAGGTATTCCCCCTGTAGCTATTCCACACACTACATTGAAATCAATTCTACTTATTACTCTGTTTATAGACTCTCTTACTATAATTCTAAAGATCCTTGGATGAGACGGTAGTGTCCTTAAATCTATGTAGATAGGACTTATCATTCCTGAAGTAAGCTTAAAATTACCGATTTTTACACATCCAATTTCATATAGAGCATAAATCACATTTTCTTCATCCATATAGTGCCTCCCTCTCTGCTAATACTATCTTTCTAGCTACTCCTAGTGGATCTTTAGAGTTAACTATAGCACGTCCTACTATCTCGAAATCCGCCCCAGCTCTTATAGCTTGTCCTGGCTCAGCTCCTTGATAGATAACACCTGGTGAAAAAATCGCGACATCACTACTGAGTACTTGTCTTGCCTTAACTATATATGACGGTTTAGTTGCTCCTACAACTACTCCATCAACTTTGAGTAACTTAGCATACTCTAAGAGCTCATCAAACACCTTTACGAATAATATAGATCCCTCATGGCTCATCATGACCACACCTATTATGTCGATTCCTATCTCATCTGCCAATTTAACTAGATCTCTCAAACCTCCTTGAAATAGATGCGTTATAGCAGCATTAAACCCTATTTCCTTTATTTCGCGCAATACGTATTCGTTTATATGAGGTACATCGGCTAGCTTTAAGTCTGCTATAAAATAATATTCGTCTCTGTAGTTAGCTACTAGCTCCTTTATGTACTCCGGTCCCTTAGTTAGGAGCATAGGTAATCCTATTTTAATGCCACAGACGAACTCTTTTAAAGTACCCATAAGCAGATTAATTCTCTCTTCAAGTTCTTGGTCACTATAGCCTATCATGTCTAACGCTACTACAAGTCTTGATTCCTTTTCATAAGCCTTTTTCCATAATTCCTCTAAGTTCAAGGTATTACCTGTCTTATGGTGTATATTAAGGAATGTAAAAACTTAACTCTGAATATATTGTGTGGGGACACTTTTTGTGATAACAAATTATATAGCAAAAAATGATATAAAATGTAACCTCAAATTATGTACATTAGGTGGATCTTATTGGTAAGCCAAGGACTAGGGCGCATAGTGATACGGTACTCAAGAGTAGGTAATAAAGTTTATACGAAATTCTTCATATATATACCCACAAGTGTTGCTAAAGACAGCTCTTTTCCCTTTAAGCCTGGTGAACGTGTAGTCATTCGCATCCAAGACAATAAATTGATTGTAGAGCCCGCTGAGCTTAAGGAGAATAAATAATCAATATAGACTAAAAGTTAAGCTCTTCATCAACTTTACTTACTATCATATTCATACGCTTTATGACACTCTCCACTATCTCATTATAGTAATTCCTACCGTAGGCATCAATCATTACTATAAGGGGTCCGAAGTTATTAACTTCAAGTACCCACATAGCTTCTGGTATCCCTAAATCTAGCCATTTAACATCGATTACTCTAATGACGCTCTTTTTTGCTATTGCTGCCGCTCCACCAGGGTATATAGCGTATATTACTCTATACTTACTGCAAGCCTTAGTTGTTTCATTTCCCATCATGCCTTTCCCTATAATCATCTTGACTCCTGTAATCTTAATGAATTCCGCTTCATAGGACTCCATCCTATAACTTGAAGTAGGCCCTATTGCTACTACTTTCCATTGATCATTCCTACGTATTACAACTGGCCCTGCATGCATTACAGCCATCCCTCTTAGATCTAAAGGTAATCTCCTGCCGTTTTTGATGTATTCAAGGGCTCTCCTATGCGCAGCATCTCTAGCAGTTACTATTTTTCCATCCAAATATACTACATCTCCTACGTGAAGGGTAAGCACATCCTCATCTCTAATAGGTGTATGCAATATGCGCATACTAATATACCCTCATATATCATCTCCATTATAAGGCGATATTTCTATTCTACCATCTTCACTTATCCTCATTATGGCTCTCCTTAAGGCCCAACAACTTACACAGAGCGCCATAGCTAATGTGGCGGGGTGCCTGTGCGCAATTTCTATGTGTACATCTAATGCTGTTACCTTACCTCCAACGCCTTGTACGCCTATACCAAGTTCGTTTATCAAATTAAGTGTAATTGTTTCGAGTTTTGCTATCTCCTTTATGCTATTCCTCTTTCCCAATCTTCTTAAAAGTGCTCTTTTCGCTAATTGTGAAGCCCAATCAAAAGTTCCTCCTATCCCTATTCCTACAACTATTGGTGGACATGCATTAATAACATACATCCCTATTTGTTTTATGACTGTCTTTATTAATTCTTTTATACCTTGAGCTGGTGTTAGCACTCTAGATATAGATGGACTTTCGCTTCCTCCGCCTTTAGGCATAACTATTATTTCCAGTTTCTTACTCTTTGGAATAAGCTCAATGTTAACCATTGGGATGTTGTATCCCGTATTATCCCCTGAGTTAATGTTATTTACTACGTTTACTGCATTAGGCCTAAGAGGTATTTCCTTAGTCGCTCTAATAGTAGCTTTTCTCAGTATTTCGTATATGTGGTCTATATATGGGAACTTAGTGCCAACCCTTACATAGTAAGATAGAAGCCCTGTATCTTGGCATAATGGTATCCTCTCCTCTGATGCAACTTTGATGTTATCTAGTATGGTCTTCAACATAGTCTTTGCGAGTCCCTCCTCTTTATAATATGCTCTTTCTAAGTGCTCCCTCACATCATTCGGAAGCTCTACTACAGCAGTTTCGATTGTTCTTATAAGTGCTTCTTCTATGTCCTTAATTGAAGGATACATATGATTGCACCTTACGATTTCATTATCTTTACATGAAGGAATAGCTTCTTCATAAATATCAGCCTGAATAGCTCTTCTAGAAGTTTGCCACTTTCCCTACCGCTCTTCATCCTTATTATTAAGGGGGGCTTACATGTCAGCATCTCCCTTAGCTTTAACTCCTTACTTATAGTTTCCTCATATCTACTTCTTGTAATCGCTATGTCCCTTATTGAGGTATATCTTATGGGTAATTCTCTAATTCCTCGTTTTAGTCTTTTAGTAGTCTCTTCGAGATCTCCTATCACTACTTTCTTAGCGCTATACCTATACGTTGGTGTGACTATATCTGATCTTGCCAAACGAGTAGCCACTTCTTCTTCATAACATTCTGTGAGCATAACGTTGTATTTATTATCTACATCGATTTCCCTTATAGCATCTTTGAACTTGTCAATTATTCTCTTTACGAGCGAAAATCCCTCATTGCTGTACATGGTCTCTCCGAAGTACTTCACGCTCTCTCTTAATCCTATTAGTCCTATTATGTTTGAGAGCTTCGTTATCTCTACTAAACTGTAATCTCCTATCCGTTGAGTTAAAAATTGTAGTTTCCCAGTATTTAGTAGTCGCTTAAGCCATCTCTCCTTTAAATCGAACACTTTTATCGCAAGATCGACTGCTCTATGTATTTGATCCCATAATTTATCTTCATTTTTAGCTCTAAATACGAGTCTTGGCAAGTTTATTGAGACTACCTGGCTCACTCCTGATACTATATGTGCCCCTCTCTTCATGGTTAGTACATCTTCTTTTAACTCTATGGGTACCGAGAAGAGACCACCATGTGTACAGAAGAGCGCATCTTTAATAGGGTTTACGTCAACATGCACAACGCCATATTTGTTAAGTATTTCTAATAATATATCATTTAACTCCTCTGTATAACTCTCCTCCTCTAGATATATGTTAACTAATGGTGTGAAAAAGGGTCTATCTCTAGCATCACCTTTAAGGTATACCTCTATCATTTTACTGAAGAGTAGGTTACATTCGTCAGATAGCGACCCATATTCATCACTAATTACCCTTCCTCTATATACTACTTTTGCATCTTTAAGGATGCTAGGTATCTCTGGGCTTATCTGGATTATAGCGAAATCGTGTGATCCTCCATGAACTGCGTAAGCTTGTGATATCTCAAAGAAGAAAGATTGTATACCCTGAACTAACTCTTCACTCTTCACTCCTCTAACATACGGACTTAAAAATACATTAAATGCTATATGCACTTGACTCCTAGCTACATGCGTGGCACCGCTTGACATCACCATTGATGCATGTCTGAGAGCTACATCGAATCTTTTAGCAGGAGCGGCTATATTTGCAAAACGACCTAAACCATCAGGAACGAGTCCATAACGGAGGAAACACCTCATGTCATAACCTACATATAACGGTTTAAGACCAAAATACTCAAGAGCATGGATATGAATATCTCCCTTAAGGTGAGCATCAGCTATATTAGGGGGCATTAGTAATAAGATTACCTCCTTTATAGTATTCCTAGCTATGTTCTCGCATATTAAGTCCGGGTTAGCTATTTTCTCTCCTTCATAAGTCTTCCTCACGTAAAGAGTTTCATAAGCATCATATACAGGAACTCCACATCGTGTACATACATTCCTATATAAAGCGAATTTAGGATCTTTTTCTGATAGCTCTAGTAAAACGTTATTCACCATTTCCCTTATCAAAGGCGCACTTATAAAACTCAATCCAAGACTCTTTATTCTCTCCTCCACTATTCTGGAAATTTCATCCGCCTCCTCCTTAGTTATCTTTGGAACTTTGAAGAATTCTTCAACAAGTGTAGTCTCTCTCAATAACTGATTGACAATATAACGCCTATTCCAAGGAACCATATGCCCATCAGATGTACGTACTTCAGGCATCCCTCTTGCTCTACGTCTTGCCATACTCCTTATGAACTTTTTTGCTCTACTCATCTATACTGCCCATAATGTATATTGATAATATCCTTATTATGATTACCTCTCCTCTTAGGAATGAATTATCAGCTCATCTTCTAAAAAGTATATATATTGAAAGTTCCTTATATTTTATAGTAAATCCCGCCCCTCGAGATTCCCCATATGGGGACCAATGAAAAGGGGCGTCAGCTCCCGGCCATATTCTTCATTAATTATTTAGGGTTTATCAGAAAAGCTTCTAATATAATTAGAATGGTTGACTAGGGGGGCCAGACTCCGCCTATCATTGAAACCCGCTCTACGGGTCTCTCATGACGGCATTATTATATTTATACCTTACAGAATTTAAAAGATTTCTTCATCCTTAACCTTTTTATGCTAAGAAGAGACATCGTCAATAAGTTTTAAAATGCTACTCCTGCATTATGCTTCTCAATATAGATATTAAAGGTCTCAGCGAATTACTATGAACTACATAATCAGCATACCTGACCACTCTCTCATTTTCAGGATTTACTACTATCGATGTACCTGCGGCTCTGAACATACCTATATCGCTCTCCGAATCGCCTATAGCTATTATTCTGCTCTTCGGTATTCCTCTTTGTATCGCTATCCTTCTTAATATATCCTCTTTTCCCTTGAATGAGACCCTTACTATAACATCGCCTGTTATCCTCCCATTTTTATCGACTACTAACTCGTTAGTATACACTTCGTTGACACCTAGCATTTTAGCTACTTCGTACACAATAATACCCAGACCTGCGCTTATGAAAATACAATCCGAATTACGCTTTCTAATTTCCTGAAATAATTCCTTACATCCATCACGTAGTTTTATTTCTCTTATTACGCGCTCTTTAAGCCATTCGTACTCAATCCCTCGCCACAACGACGCTTCTAATTTAGCCCATTCATCATACGATATTTCCCCTCTCATATACATTATTGGGTATCTCTTTGCTTTATCTAAAGTGCCTAGAAGTTCGTGAATGAGCTTCCAGCTAGATCTTGGTCTTTCCAGTAAGGTACCATCAACATCGAATGCTATAAGCCACTTTGTGCTACCGTACATCATATCTTATCCTTATTAGATTTCAGTTAATAATATTAATCTATATATTAACCTATACTGAAGTAGACTTAATAAGGGAGTTTCAGTATCGAATTTTAGGGATGCCGGGGTGGCCGAGTGGTCTAAGGCGCCCGGCTGCAGCCTCCTGATATAAGGGCCGATACCGGGTTATTCGCGGGTTCGAATCCCGCCCCCGGCTCCACATTATTTATCTAAACATATCTCTTATATTTCTTCTAATTCTCTCCAGATCATATACCAGCCTTCGAAGGGAATCTATCTCTAAAGAGAGGACCTTATCTAGTATCATTATACCTCGGAAGGTAAGATATATCATGCCATTAGATACCTTTATTAACGCGTAACTTTCCATCCTATGCAACGTTGATATCACTTCATCAGCTCCTATCTTCAGAAGTGTAGCTTTGGCATATATTATGTCCATAGGAATTCTTCCTCCATTTAATGCAAGCGTGATTAATATAAGTCTCCCGCATTGGCTTAGAGATACACTTAACTCCTCATCTCTTATTACTATACGTTCATTTCTTGTCGTATCCCTGCTTCTTTCTTTCTTACTGTACTTACCGTACTTTACCTTAAGAGGTAAGTATATCGTTATATAGAAGATTACCCTAGGTAAGAACTGCATTTTTCTTAATTCATCCCTCAATACCGAGAGAGCTTCCGCTATGCTATCTTCATCCTCAGAGAGCTCTATTTCTCGTGCTATCCTTTTAAGACGAGAGTATTCATTTATCAGATTCATGATCCTCTCTCATGAAATCTTATTTACTCCTTACATTTTTAATATTTAGGGTAAATATGCAGTTAAAAGCAACTTATATTTTACTATATGTCTTACTTCTCACAATTCTATGTCCCTCTTTTATAGATCCGTTATCAATAGGAAGTGCCAATCATAACGAGCCAATCTTACTTAGATATGAGAGAAAGGTCATAGTATACGCTCCTGCCATAACACGAACTTCTTATGGGTACAAAGGCGTTATGACTAAGATAGAAATAGAGGTCGTAGCACCAGGTTCTGGTGACGTCTTTATATCTACCAATACTTTCATGGAAATAGATATGCAAGCATCTGCTAGAACAGCCGCTTTTGTAGCATGTACATTCGCTAAGAAGAACTTCTATGAATATGACTTCTACGTAAAGATTTCTGCAGAAGCTCCTATAGTTGGTGGGCCTTCAGCAGGGGCATTAATGACTATAGGGATGATCGCTGCGTTGATGAATATTACTCTAAACCCTAAAGCTACGATGACCGGGATGATAAACCCTGATGGTACTATAGGTCCTGTTGGGGGGATATTTGAAAAAGCAGAAGCAGCCTATAAGGCTGGCTTTAAGTTATTCCTGATCCCCTACGGTCAAGATATAGTAGCTCACTTACAGGGAGGTAGAATAGAATACATCAACATAACCAGTTATGCATTAAAGGAATGGGGTCTAAAAGTCATCGAAGTTTCTGATATATACGATGCTACTCGTTACCTTCTAGGTATTACAATAAAAAGAACAGCTTTTAAGTGGAGAGAACCGAGGTTCATAATCAATGTTGCTCGTTCCCTCTTCAATAATCTCTATGTTAATGCAAGTAAACTAGTTAACGATGCTCATGAGGCGCTAGCATCAATAAGCGATTATTACTTAAGGAGACAGTTGAGGGAGACTTTAAGCGAAGCTAAATCTCTTGTTAATGAAGCTAGATCTATAAATGCCTCTTGGCCTTATGTAGCTGCATCCCTCTGTTTCCAAGCAGCGTATCTCGCACAATACGTAATATACGTAAAGGAATATGCTACAAGCGGCGAGGACTTTTTCTTTAAAACATTAAATGAGATAAATTCGACACTTCAAAAAATCTCAAATGATATAGCGAAATATGAGCATACTGCTCTTTCATTATCCTCCATTGAGATACTCATAGGAGCCAAAATGAGATTAAGATATACGAGTGACGCCATCAATACTGCATTGCAATACTATCAGTTAGGTGATATACTCACCTCTTTTATGTGGTTAGCTCATGCTAAGTGGAGATTGAGGACTGCTATAAATTGGGCCAATTATATCACCTCCGTACCTAGCACAATGAAGTTCAACAGTACTGAGATGTTACGTATAGTGAAGTCTATTACACAGGAGTATATATATGAGGCTAGAACTGTAGTGATATATGTTCGAGAGGTTATTAGCGAGGCCGGTATGCTAGGTGCTGCCAATCAAGAAGCTAGAGAAGCATCCTCTATGCTATCTTATGCAGAAAGCGATTTTAACAGTGGCGATTACTTACTAGCTCTAGCTGAGGCAAACGAAGCAATAATTCATGCAACTATAGCCTTAAATTTAGTCTCCTCAAGCGAAACCCTAAAGAAATACGCGGATCTAGCAAGGACGATCGCGTATAACAGTATAGGTCAGTTGGTAAGTAAAGGAGTGGCACCTATGCTCAGTATATGTTATTACGATTTCGCGGAATACTACTTAATGAAGAAGAACGACGTAATAACTGCCCTCTTTAACTACAAGATGGCGAGCGCACAATCTAAAATACTTTCACTAATATGGAACTTGTATAATGGAACGCTTACAAGCACGAATGAGCAGATCACTAAAGTACCTCAACGTAAAATACTCCCTAATGTTAGCACTGACAAGGAAAATGAGCTTACCCACGCAGATATATTGATGTTCTTAGCTGGTTTCGCCTTAGGTTCTATAACTGTAGCATTAATAATATGGAGGAGACGAAGCTAAGCTACTTAAGGTTTCTATCCAAGGCTCTTCCGCATCACTGCCGCTTTGACTATATACTCTGAAGCATCCCTTCCTTTTGACAATTCCTCATATATAGTCATGAGAGTATTCTCATACTCTTCATCGCATGTAAACTCTAAGTCGAAATAAGATTTGAGAAATTCAAAGTCCTCTATTATATCCTGCATTATAAAGTTTGGTACATACTTCCTCGCAACATCTAATGCCGTGAACTTAGAGTCATACTTTAGATCGCGTTCTAACATAGGATACATTGTAAGTACTTCATCTCTCTCTTTAGAGGATAGGATCTTTAGACCTCTCCCTAATCCTATAAGAGTTGGGGGTATTCCTAAGGTATATAGTGATGCTGTAAACCTTATGGCCCGTGGAAATATCGTCTTTGATGCACTATATAAATCTAGCAACCTCTTATTACGCGTAAACATAACCGCTTGACTCAGTTCTCGACCGTAAGCTTCTCTTTCAACTCTTTCCCTACGCGTAGGTATGCTATCTGCTATTTTTAATATTATTCCGCTCATTTTCAATATAGTCTCTAAGTAAGCTGAAGTAAGTGCTCTCAATACTCTTATCAAGATTTCTCTGGAGCTCTCTATCTCCATAGGTCTTCTTCCTCTCCTTATCCTTATTAAGTTCATAGCACTCAATACGTCTTCTCTTGCATAATCATATCTAAAGCTGGTTTGCAGAGTGAGCGTAAAGTATCCTCTGTATGTATTAGTAAAGTAGTCTACATTATTTGGAGATAGATGTCCTCTAAAGGGCAATGTACCACTCCCTATAATTGGAAATATATACATACCCATTTCATCGGCAAGTTCCCATAACTTGAATAAAGCTATTTTAATTGCGATTGCTGATGTTACATGACCATAAGCTAATGCTGCATCTGATTTCCCCAAGAATACGCGTATATGATCTAAATACACTCCAAGAGATCTTTTGGCCATTGTGACATATGATTCTAGAAGCTCATCTATCCTAAGCATAACACAAGAATCCTCAACTAAAGGTATTACTGAGACCTGTTCGTCACTAGCCAATCCTAGTTCCTCTCTTGCAAACTCCATAAGCTTGAGTATTCTCCTTTGAACACCTATTAACTCACGGACATTCAACGACATTGGATGAACTATATACTTCACTACACATGTGTCGAATTCCTTAACCGACATTACATTAGCCATAACCGCTGAAAGAAGTGAGATTATATGTCGTTCGGGGCTCTCCTTACTAAATGTCGAGCACCTAACGGTCAATAAAAAGTCCTTACCGGGAACTACTCTGTGGACTTCAAGTTCCTTTATCTTTTTAAGAATCCACACTGGCTGAAGGAATGGAGTTAACTTCCCCTCATAATCTATCATCTTCTCATCACAGCCAAATCCTCCTGCATTCCTAGGCAGTACATCACATATCGCCTCGTTGACCTCCTCTTTTGCTGAAAAATATCTCAGTGCACTATCTGGATGCTGGGTTGCCATGAATATTGGTATGTTCATATGATCACCATGTGCTACGTTAACATCATCAATTATGCTTTATATCATCATTATTCAAACGCATTGTTTATATAACTCTATCTCAAAATCGAATTAATGGTGTATCCTCCGTAATAGTAGAGCCCCGGTAGCTCAGCTAGGTAGAGCGCGGGCCTTGTAAGGAATTGTGCAACCTAAGAAAGCCCGTGGTCCCGGGTTCGAATCCCGGCCGGGGCTCCATTTCCATAAATTCAATTCTTCTCTAGAAACTTTTAATTTAATAGTAGCCTTCCATAATCTTGTATGAGATTAGTGAAGATATCTAGAGAGCATAAATTCTACGCGTTTTCAAGTAATATCGAGCCCGCAGCTTATGCATATCCTGATGATATAGTAGTGTTTGAAGTCAACGACTGTTTCGATAATCAAGTTCCATTTAAAGAAGGCAAGATGCCCTCCTTAACCATAGATAAAGCAAGAGTAAATCCTGCTACAGGTCCTCTATGGGTAGAGGGCGCTAAGCCTGGAATGACGCTTATCGTACGCATTCTCGACATAAAGGTTCCTGGGCTAGGACTTATTAGGAAATGGATTATTCCAATAAGGAATGGCTTTGTGAAGTTCGCTAATATGAATATACCAATAAGACCTATAATCGGCGTAATAGGAGTTGCGCCTAAGGAGGGTACAATATCCAATAAATATCCTGGCGACCATGGAGGCAATTTAGATAGTCCCGATATCACGATAGGTAGTACTGTTTTCCTCCCCATATGGACTGATGGTGGATTACTAGGAATTGGTGATGTACATGCAGTTCAAGGAGATGGTGAAGTATCAGGTCAAGGCTTGGAGGTGCCAGCTTTAGTGACCGTGAAGATATCATTATCTCCTAGACAGTTAATTCCTAAAGTTATAGTTGAGACTCCGGATTACATATCAGTTCTAGCGTCCGCTCACACTTTAGACGACGCATGTAAGGACGCTATAGAAAACGCGACAAAGTTATTACAGTCCATTAAAAATATGGGCAGGGATGAAGCCTTAGCATTATTAAGTATGGCATCCGATTTAAGAATATCACAAGTAGTGAACCCACTAAAGACCGTGAGGTTGTGTATTCCCAAATACGTAATAGGCTCACTTGTCGAGTATATTAAAGCTTAATATCCCTCTCGATAATACATAGTTACCATGATGTTACGGGCACGCTCAGAGGATAACAAAATAGTAGTGGAACTAGAAGGAAAGAAGATCTTAGAATTCCAACCTTTCTTTGCTATCAAAGGAGAACCTAAGTATCCATCAACATTCCAAGTACATGAGGAACTCGAATCAACGAGGTTCACTACAGAAGTAGATGGTGTTAAATGTGAGATCATAACATTTCATAGTCATGAAGGGGCGGATACTCCCTATGTCCTTTTATTTAAAGTAAGCTGTAGTAATGGTATTAGTAATGATGGTCTAATAACTGGCTTCTCCGATCTCCATATTGCGGGCTTCGAGAGGGCCCTAGTATATCACTTTACGTATACGCCTCCAAGGTATTTCGATAAGAAGTTCGATCATAAATTTGACTACCCTGTAGTAGTCGATATTGATGAAATTAGGTATGATCCCTGGAGCTATCCATGGCATACTGAGGACTTGAACGTGCTACCATATAATCTCAAGGTCTCTCAAATACTATTTAGCATACCTAATGGTTTATACCTATTCCTACTTCCGATAACTAACGCTGGATGTAGAGGGTATATATCTCACTTTAAGGAAGGGAAGTTTGATGTACTCCTCAATGCGTATTGTAAGACATCATGGGATGAAGCATTTGTCCTCTCCATAGGGATAGGTAAGGATCCATACAAAATAGTGGAAAAAGTGTACGAAACTACCTTCAAGTATATGAATAAGGCAGGCTGTCTTAGAAAGAACAAGCATTACCCTAAGCCACTAGAATACTTAGGATGGTGTAGCTGGAATGCTTATTGGAGGGATATAACCGAGGATAAAATATTATACGCCCAGAAGAAGTTCTCGGAACTTAAACTTCCGATACGCATGTTCCTAATAGATGATGGCTGGATTAATTCAAAAGATGAGCGAATAATAAGCTTCGAACCCAATCCTGAGAGATTCCCCCATGGTTTTAAGTATTTAATTGATAAATTAAAGGAGACCGTAAAGTATGTGGGGCTATGGCATACTCTGAACGGGTACTGGAACGGAATAGATCCAAAAGGAGAGCTCGCTAAAAGGTACTGGGATGTCCTTATGGAAGATGCTAATGGAAAACTAGTACCTAGTCCAGAGGAAAAGGTCTTTAAGTTCTACCTAGATTGGCACTCATTTATCGCACGCTGTGGTTTTGACTTTGTTAAAATTGATAATCAATCATATCTTACATATTCTTATAGAGGAAAAGTACCTTGTGAGAAAGCTGCTAGAGTTGTAGAGGAAGCAGTACAGCTTTCGGCTAAAGTAACAGGTATAGATATCCTTAATTGTATGGCTGAAATCCCTGAAGCCTACTTTAACTGGTATAGCTCTAATGTAGCTAGAGCTTGCGTAGATTATATTGTACCTCACCTCAGATCTAGGGACAAGCTTCACATATACTTCTGCATATACAATGCTCTCTGGTTATCACAAATAGCTTACCCCGACTATGACATGTTCCAAACGCATGATCCTCTTGCTCTACAACAAGCAGTTGCTCGAGCTATAAGCGGAGGGCCAATATATGTAACAGATGAGCCCGATAAGACGAATCCAGAGATAATTCGAAAGCTATCCTTTAAAGATGGCAGATTACCTAGACCCGATGTTCCGGCACTACCTACCGAGGATGTTCTAATGAAAGATCCCTATAATGAGCACGTAGCTCTTAAAGCATTTACACATGTATCAGTTCCTGGTGTAGGCACCTATGGCATAATAGGAGTTTTCAATATTACAAAGGATGACGTACATGTATCAACTAACATAAGCTCAAGGGATACTCGTCTGGATGAAGATAAGTATGTTGTTTACGAGTACTTTAGTGAAGAGGTAAAAGTAGTAGATTCAAGCGAAGTATTAAATGTAGACTTAAAGCCGACAGAGACTAAATTATTCATTCTAGCACCTCTGAAGGGCTGGCTAGTTCCGATAGGTCTCAATGACATATTCATAATGCCAAAAAGCATAGAAAGAGCTGTGATCTTTAAAGACGAAGCTGTGATCATTCTAAGAGATGTAGGGACTCTTGTGCTGTACACTGAAGATAAGTCAATTAAAGTAGAGGGTGGCGATGTAGTGTCTAAGGAACCACTTAAAATAAACTGCACTTCTCGTGTAGTAAGGATTCTCAGAAAGGGAGAGCAATAACTTAGAGCTCTCGTCGAAGTCCATCATCTATTTTAACTATCCATCCCCTCTTTGCGCCAGCTAATAGTCCATGTCTAAGTACATTTTCCGCTG